>Ga0209217_1000133_pt1 | contig 16763 bp, 14 predicted proteins | sample JacPinW_OM3H0_M2_FD_187957 | JGI IMG/M metagenome (GOLD analysis project Ga0209217, IMG submission 187957) | Forest soil microbial communities from Algoma, Ontario, Canada - Jack Pine, Ontario site 1_JW_OM3H0_M2 (SPAdes) (version 2) | ecosystem: Environmental > Terrestrial > Soil > Boreal...
CAACCAGACCGTCAACAACGTGAACGACACCAACATTCACAACGTTTACAGCACGACCGTGGTCAACAACACTACCACCGTGAATCGCGTCAGCTATAACGGCGGTCCCGGGGGAACGACGGCGCGCCCGACTCCCGAACAGGAAGTAGCGATCCGCCAACGGCAGGTGCCGCCAACCTCCGAGCAGATGCAGCATGAGCACGCTGCCAGTACGAATCACAACGCGTTGGCCTCCGTGAATCAGGGGCAGCCGCCAATCGCTGCCACTCCGAAGCCTGCCGAATTCAGCGGGCGCGGCGTCGTAGCCGCCGGCCACGCCGGAGCACCCTACAAGGCTCCTGAGAATCGCACAGTTCCACCACGAGCCAGCAACCCTGGTGTGCTCCCCGAGAACAGACAGGAGAACAACCTTCCTCGCCCTGAAACCGAGCGGCATAGGGCTACTCCAGCACCACGTCCCGAGGTGCCTCGTCCACCGAGTGCGTCTGAGAGGGAGAATGCGCCTCGCCCCGAGAATGTTCCTCACCCGGAGAAAGCGACTCGCCCCGAAAACGCACCCCGTCCGGAGAAAGTACCTCCCGCGAACAGAGAGACTCATCCGGACAGGAGGACTCCCCCACCCAATCGTGACGAGGATCGTCCCCACTAAGCAGCGAGACGCCCACGGGGACTTGGGGAGCACTGATTCCGGCAACAAGCCCACGAGCACGGGTGGCGGAGGCTCTGACGAATTGGATGCCTCGATAGAGGACACGGACACCGAAAGCGATCCATAGTCACCGTTAAAGGACTCTCATATTTCGGGTCCTTCAAGATCACGAACGTATTGGACGGCTTACTCCGGTCGCACAGCCCGTAAACCCTCAGCTTCAGATTCAAAACGCGTAGCGTAGCGCGAACTGGAACGCCCGTGGCCCGCCCGAGCCGAAGAAGCCACCGGCAGTGCGCAGGGGCTTATTGAATTCAGGTGAGGTGATGTCATTGAGAAAACCCGAGTAGTTGTTGTTGTTGAAGCCGCGGACGTTGGTGATGTTGAACAAGTTGAAAACCTCAGCGATGAACTGAAGTTTGTTTCGTTCGGGGAAGTTCCAGGTCTTGGTGACACGAATATCGAGCGAATTGAAATCGTCACCGAACTCCAGGTTGGGATCTACGTGCGCCAGAATACCAGAGTGGCACGGCACCTGATTGACACCGCTGCACGGCGATAGCGAGTTCCAAGAGTCGATGGCAGTGTTGAGCTCTGCGCCGTTTGAGATCTCGCGTCCAAGCGCGTTTCGCCGCAAGATCGGGAGCCGCGCGTTCAGAGCGGGAACCAGAGAGTCGGCACATGCGAGCTGTAGGTCCAGATCGGTGAGATCGTCAGTTTCCAAGGCACAGAAAGCGACTTAGGAAATCAATGGTCAACCCTCCGGTGCAAACAGAGCGGAGACGTATTTTGTAAAACCCTCCGCGCCCAATCCGTCTCAATTCGTCAACTTCGCGCTTGGCAACTTTGCACCTGACAATTCGAGACTTACGATGATGGGCTTCTTCTGGATATGGGCGCTCATCCTATCTTTCACTGCGTGAATGAGCCTGAGTGCGAAAGGCTGGCGTTTCTCATAGGCGCGGGCGAGAACGGAGCGAAGCCGCTCAAGTTGTTCATCATCGCCCACGAGGGCACCTCTACGGGACATCCCTTGGATGCCGCTTCTGGCACGAGGTTTGCTAGGTCGCCATAATACCTCAGCCCGCAAGGGGGCAAACTTTCGAGCCTGATCCTGTGACCCTCTAGAAAATTCTAGGTCCGCAGCTTCGTCTTAATGGTGATCTATTGAAGGATAAAAACGGTCATGAGGTAGTTCTCAAGTCGGGCGCGCCAGTTCAGAGGCATTGGCACTGCTGGAGCATCCTGATCACTGAGCAGGCTCTACAATGACCCCACGCTGATCAAGTCCGGAATGCCCATGAGGTTCGGCGATCGGCTTTGTGGGTGGAGTCAATCGTCCCAAGCCGGGAGAGCGCGCACCACAGTAGGGTGGAGTGTACGCCGGCCGCCATATGCGAGTTAGTTGGAGAGTTTCATTATCGAAACGATTTTCTTTCGACCTGAGTCGCTTAGCATGGCTGCATAATAGACGTGAGAACTATCGCGGAGGCCAATGAAAACGACGAAACAAATTGCAACGATCACGCTAATCATATTGCTAGGGGTCATCGCCTACGGATTGTTTCGAACTGGCAGGTCGATGACAACGTTGCAAATATCAACATCGCAAATAACCCTGGGAGGCGAGTTGTCCCAGGCGGCGCATGGGTCTGCGATTGATCAGACGCCTCTCTATACCGCCCAGCGGTTGGCGCAAATGTCCACTAGTGCGGACGAATTGCCATTGGCACAGGAGTCTCTACGCCTCGGTGATCGCGAGATGGACCTGGCGTTTGCGGCAGCGGTGTGGGAAGCCCAAGCGCACCCGGCGTTGTTGAGCGCCGAAGCAAAACAGAGCCAAGCCAGGCTGCAAAACGCGGAGAAATCTCTGGGCGGAGACAAGGCACAGGTCGCGCAACTTACGGCCGCATCGGCAAAGGCGAGCGGTGCTAAAGAGGACAGCCTGGAGGATCAACTGGAACAAGCGAAAGTCCAGGTGGAGCTCGATCAGGATGAGGTAGACAGCGCGAAGCAGGAGTTAATCCGTGCCGGTGGGGATGCCCAAGGCCGAATTGAGCAGTTAATGAAGGAGCACGAGACCGCCTCGCGTATCGCGGATAGCGCGACCGTTAATACTCTCATGCCGCCCGATCTACCCGGTCTTGTTCACCATTACCTGCGATGGTCGGAGCTGCACGACAAAACATTGCAATTGCGACAGGCCAAACAAGATGCAGAATCGGCAGCCGTCGCATTCACAACAAAACGCGACGCTCTTGAATCGAACATTAAGACCAAGACACAAGAAGTTGCGGGAACACTCGATGGCGGACCTACGCCTTCCGCTGGCGCAACTCCCACCACCCCTACCCTCAAGACTTCGGCTGAACTCATCAGTGCTACGAAACGCCGTTCAGCGGTGGTGAAAGCTCTTACAAACTCTGACGAGCGCATCGAGGATCAGAAGCAATTGGCAGAAACATATAGAAAATGGATCGAAGTTGTCACTGCAAGGCAACGAACCGTAATTCATAACGGGTTGTTAGGCGCTGCTGTCATTGTAGCTATCTTGCTAATCGGGATTTTCTTCGATAGCTGGCTACAACGTCTTCTCAACAAAGTCAGATTCGAGCGCCGTCAGGCCGATACTCTCCACGCGGTAATACGCACCGGGCTGCAAGTCATTGCCCTGGCTCTGATCCTGCTGGTGATTTTCGGTCCGCCGAACCAGTTGGGGACTTTCCTGGGACTTGCCGGTGCCGGACTGACTGTGGCCCTGAAAGACTTCATAGTCGCTTTCTTCGGCTGGTTTGTATTAATGGGAAAAAATGGGCTACGCGTGGGTGATTGGGTGGAAATTAATGGGGTAGCCGGCGAGGTGGTCGAAATCAATCTCCTTCGCACAGTCTTACTTGAAACTGGCAACTGGACGGATACCGGCCATCCAACTGGCCGCAAAGTAGCATTTGTAAACAGTTATGCCATCGAGGGCCATTTCTTCAACTTCACCACTAGCGGACAATGGATGTGGGACGAGTTGCAGATCACGGTGCCCTCGAATCAAGATCCTTACCCGCTGCTCGATGCTATCCAGAAGACGGTGGCCAAGGAAAGCGAAGCTAATGCCCAGATGGCGGCGAAAGAGTGGCAGAGCGCCACTAGCCACTACAAGGTTCGCGCCGTTTCGGCCGCGCCGGAGGTCAACCTGCGGCCGACTGCCGCAGGCGTGGAGGTGCATGTCCGCTACATCACACGTGCGCAGGAGAGGTCTGCAATGCGGGCTCGCTTGAATCAAGCCCTTGTACAGTTGCTCCATCAGCGGGGAGCGGACGGGAAGTCAGGCGTAGCTGCAGCCAGGTAGAGAGACCATTTTCCAACTGGCTATCAGGCCGCGACCCAGAGCCTCGGTTGAAGAGCAATCTTTACGCAATACTGTGTCACGTGGTAGTCGTAGCTGCTGCCCGCAACGCGAGCCCGGCCTTTCGCAGCTTTCGCGAGAGGCCGGGGCTAGATATCGGCATCACATCAAGAGGAGATAGGGCTGGAGCGGGGAGTTTACCGTGGTTGGGAAGGCTGACGCTTCTTGATCCCAGCGCGTTCGCACATGGTGATAGTGTCGGTTTTCTTATACCTGCCTGCCCACGCAGGAATCTTCGAGAGTGCCTGAATTGATTTGCGGTACCTGTATAGCGACTCATCTTCGCCCAAACGATACGCTTTCAGATACTCGTACGCCGCGAAGTCGGCGGCTTGAAGCGGTGTTAATCCCTTTGCTCCGTCCTGCCGAGTTCGTGAAGGTTTGAAAGATGGAATATCAATCACATCATTGGCGGCGGCGTACCTGTTATGTTTCTCGACAATCTCAACCAACAGGCCCTTCCTACGTCTCCTTCATCAAACACATACTGCACCGGAATACCACGCACTGCCTTTTGCCGCCACATATTTGGGTGTGCAATGCAATCCCTAGCGGCCATCGAATAGGGATTTCCTACTGATTCAGACAACTCGTATTCTGCGTTCACTTCAGCGTAATACTATGCTTGACAACACAAGTGAATCCACGATGCACACGGCTGGCGATTGTTTCCGAAGCAAGTCGTAAGAAGTTTGCTCGCTTGTTTTCCTCGCCTTTCCAACTCTCAAATGGCCCCTTGGAGTGGGCGAACTCCCTCACGTGAAAATACGGCACGTCGTACGTAGCCAGCCCCTTTGCGCGTGAGAAGGCTCATCTCAAACCAGGAGCAGAGGTCGATGTGATCGTCGAAGCAGATTCAAGTGCTACGACAAAGAAACCTAACCCCTGAGATTGTTCCCCTCAGCTTGCCCGCACCATAGCCAGGATTACGGAATCTGGAAATTATTTCGGTACACGCCATTGCGCGTTCGCTGGTTTCCATGCCGAAAACAAAAACTGAAGGCGAAAGCCAGACTATGGTTTGTTTTGGCCTTCCAGGCGAGGAGCGGCAAAGCGTGTGCCGTAACGCACTACGGTATCGGCGGCGAGCATGTCAGTGTCTATGCCGAAAGTGAATCGAACGCCTGGCTGCAAAGTCGTATTCTCCGCACGCAAGCGTTGCCCTTGCACAGGACTACTTGTGAGGTTCTTCGCTGCCGGATTATCACGGAGATCGGCAGCTCGTTCTTGGTGACGGATAACGAGGTCTTCGGCAATGGCATCGGCTGTGCCGCTGTCAGTCGATTGCCGAGGGTTCAACGTTACAACAGGTTGCTGGGACAATGGCAAAACCTTCGCCTGCGGCAGCGTGCTCCGCTGAGCAGTTCGCCGCCCCGCCATTACGGAGGGCAGCGATGGATCGCCACGAAAAGGTGAGACTCGACGGATCGACACGCCCATCATCATGCAGAAAACCATTGCTATCGCAAGCGCCTCGACGGTCCTCCAGACCATCGGCCTCGTAAATTGAACGAGCGGTATCAACCTATCCGGATGCAAAGACGGCTGCCTTAGAGATGGAGTTCGTTTCTGAACAATTGCCTCGATTGCGAAAGTACGCGGGTGCGCTCCGCCAATGGGTTCGGGAGGGCGAGGATCGGGGTTCTGTTCCTGCAGCACGAACGCGGCGGCCAGAAGGCGCTGGAAGCTTTCCGGGTCCAATACTGGCTTGTCTTGAGCTTTCGTGACGTTTTGGTTCACGTCTTGACCTATGTCTATGCGCGTCTATTTGCGACAAGCTCATAGAGAATAGCAGTTTAGATGCCGCCTGGGATAGCCGGGGTGGCGCGAGGATAGATGGAGTTGCAGGCAAGGCGAAAAGCGCCTGCGCAGAATCCTGCACTTTGAGCGCACGTCATTGCAAGCCGTCTAGTTCCGATGTCAATGGCCCGCCAGTGGCCCATTCTGGTCGGGCAGCAGAGAGCCATTGGAAGCGAGGGTGGTAGAAGGAGAACGCTCCCTCTCACGTTTCAGCGGCGTGATTGGCGGGAAGCTTTTTGGGAGGCAAACTTCGTATCGCCGGGCACGCTCGTTTGTGTCAAATCCTGTCCAGCCGCCAAGACTCCGAACGAGACCGTATTCAGGACGCTATACCCACTGTAGCTGTAGCCAGCGCTCCAAATCCACAGAGCGCGAGAGACTGTAATCGAGTCCGAGGTTTATCCCATCATCCCGTGTCCGGCTCGCGCCCCTCCTTTGGTTAACCCGGAGGAGCCTTTCTTCTTGCCACGAACGAAGATCTGTTGCGGGTCCCACGGACGTTTCGGAACCGAAGATCCCGCATCGAGCCGTTCTGATAAGAAGACTTGGCAGCGAGTACCCGCCAGGAGAAATTCAAGGAGTATCTGCAGCCCTGGCATTCTCCTCGAGGAGTTCCGCCTGCTCGGTTTTTGGGATCGGCGAAGAATCAGTGGATGGCCACTTGAAGTTGCTGTCTGAGCTAGGCGCAAAAGAGCGCCTAACATTCCCGCCCAAGGACGTGCCCCAAGTACCTTATCGACGCGAGGATTCAATGTCTTGTACCCTACCCGTGCCGCCGAGCGCTGCGTGTTGAGCGTGGTTTTAACGTTCCGAATCGGTTGAAGCGGTCGATTTTTGCTTCGAGTGCGTCTTGCTCCTCTTGCAGATGCTTGGTCAATCCAGCAATGAGACGGGTGAGCGTCTCAGGATCATCCTCCTTGATAATCGCCTCGCAAATGCGACGTAGCTATTGAGCGGCACGGTCAAACCTCCACTCGGCTGGAGAAAACAAATACCGATCGGCTCAACGGGCGACGAAAGCGCCCCAAGACTTAGCCTGGGGCGCTCGTTCGAGCAGCCCCCCGAAGTCTGCTCCCAGCCACACTACTGACTGTTCTCGTCAATAGAAATGGCCCGCATGGGCTAGAGCGAAACATTATGTGGGAGTGACTTTAGTGACGCTGTCATCATTACCAGTAGGCCACACGGATGGGCCGTTGTGTCCTAACCGCGAAGGGAGCAGTCTGAGAGTGTGGTTGCGAGAAGAGCGACCAGACGGGAGCCCAATGACCGACTTTCTTCGCGAAGCGTGGCAACAGGAAGAAGGCCAAGATGTCGCGGAGTACGCCGTAATGCTCGCTGTCATTCTGGCGATAGCGGTGGGGATGATTCGATTGATCGGTTCCCATGCGAGCACCGTGTTCGCAGGCGTCGGCAGCGCGATTCAGTAGGCTCAGGTACGACACCCTAATTTGCATTTGTGCCAGCCCGTCCAGACGTATCATTATCCACTCCTCTCTGTGAAGTTGACGCTCAATTGAGAGCCGCGTATCGCCCGCAAATGATCTTCTCAAAGCGCGTGAAGGACGCCAGCGGCTAGGTCGTCTTCTCCATTGAAGATCCCGAAGGTCGAGGGCCGGGTGTTGCGGCAGCAGTGGCGGCCAAACGCGAGGAGCTTGCGGCGCAACGTGTAGACGCGGACGCTTGGTTTGAAAAACAGCGACGTGAAGCTGATGAAGCCGTGCCTGCGCGTTGAGATTCGTCCTCTTTCGCGCGCGCAGATTTCTTCACCTCAACCCTCAGAAATTACGCACCAGCTTCTGGCCCCTGTGGAAAACTCACTGCAGTCGGCCTAAAATTTCATAGAAGATTTATCTTTGTTTAATGCCTTTCGCGACATCACTTCGGTAAGTTTCTGTCTACCCTGCAACTATCTATTGCACTTGCTGATTCAAAAAGGAGGCTACTCAATGGCACGCTGGAATTTGGCAATCCCAACTTGCGGGCGATTATTTTCCGCCAGCAGTTCACACAGATGACCGACATCGTCGACAAAACGCTTCGCCTCTACAATGTGCAATTGGTCTTGAAACAGTGGCTGTGGTCGTTTTTCGCGCAAGCCGCGCTCACTGCCGGTGGGCGTGGAAACGCTTTGTAAGTACGCGAGTCATCTCCAAAACTGTCTACAAGGTGTCTACAGGGTGTTCCGGTCGATGTCTGCAGGCCTTCCTTGGTGGTTGATCGTTCTTTATCGGCATGTCGCCTTCTGAGACCCCAGGATGTTCATCGGCTGCATACACCCAGTTCTTTCGCCGATTTCCCCTTCCTATACCGACGGTGGTGCATGCGGCTGAAAAAATCGGGAAGCCGGTGTGGCGGGTTGCTAAACTCGTGGTATTCCTCCCGCAGAGGTCTGCCATTCACACAGACAGGGCGTTGCAGATTGCCATCCTTTGTTTCGACTACCTGGTCGAGTTCTCTTCTCCCGGATTTCTCTGTTTGAAGCTGAAAAGCCCAGTGGCTATGGTCTTCGGCTTCCGCCTTGATTTCATTCGCGATGATCTTCCGGACGAGTTCATTCGCCGACGCTTGCGAATTCTCCGAAGGTTGCAGGGCCGCACCGAGTCCACGCAGAATGCCAAACATAAAAGTGCTCAGTACTATCGCTTTGAGTGCCATGTCTATTTGACGAACTGCCTGAGGTCTCCGGTTGCTGGCTTACCCCTGCAAAAAGTGTGGCGTCGCACCTTCCCTACGACCTCGCTGAATGAAAAAGACAAATTCCGGCAAGGCAGGCAAGATCCAGAGAGTAAAGAGAGCAGTTCATTCCGTTGCTCAAGGGTGAGCGTGAGCACTGTAGCGAAACGGCGTTGTGTAAGCTCCCGCATGCAGTGAATAAAGCCATCTTTGCAGCAAATAACAGGAATCGGGAAGTCATGCGTACGCCGGACCGGACGATTTGGTGGCGAGCCGACAGCGGGAATAGTACCTGGTTCATGGAGACATACGTTGTTGACATCCCGCTGCTGACTGTTTAGACGCCGGTATACGCCGAGCTAGTGCAGTCAGGAATGCATCAGACTACGGCAATGCCGAGCGATTTGGCTGTCTTCTTCGCTTGGGATCACGACAACGCAGCATTTGCTGGTCTCGGTAGAGATCGTGGCGGCGTTGCGTTCGTTGCGCTCCTGATCGAGCTGGATTCCCAGGAAATCAAGCCCGTTGCACGCCGAGCTGCGGACTTTTGCACTGTGCTCGCCGATTCCCCCAGTGAAGACAAGCAGGTCCAGCCCCTGGAGAACGGCCGAAAACGCGGCTATGGTCTTTTGGATGGATCGGCAGAAAACTTCAATTGCCAAAGCGGCCGCTGCGCTTCCTCTTTTTTCTGCTGAAGCCTGCAACTCCCGCATGTCGGACGTGTTCCCAGATAATCCCACAAGGCCAGAATCACGGTTCAGCAGATCTTCGAGCGCATCGACGGCCATCCGCTTGGTTCGCATGAGGTGAAGCAAGACGCCAGGATCGAGGTCGCCGCTACGTGTTCCCATGGGAATGCCTCCTGTGGGGGTGAGACCCATCGTGGTGTCAACCGAGAGACCATTTTCTACTGCCGCAAGGCTGGCGCCATTCCCCAGGTGCGCAATCACCACACGTCGGGGCAGATTCTTCCTCAGCCGACGCACAATGGATTCGTACGACAGACCATGAAAGCCATAGCGCCGTACTCCCTCCAGGAAGAGGTCGCTTGGCAAGGCAAATCTCGCGGCTGCTTCGGGCAAGGTACGGTGGAACGCCGTATCGAAGCAGGCAAAGTGCGGGACTTTCGGGTAGATTCTCTGGGCTTCCTTGATCAAGCGAAGCGCGGAAGGAATATGAAGGGGAGCGAAATGAACTGAACGCTGCAGTTCATCAAACACTTCGGGGGTGATCCGTTGATGCGTGGTTAGATGAGGTCCGCCATGCACCACGCGATGTCCTATAGCGGCCGGCTCATCGGCTTGCAACCCTCCAAGCCAGAGGGCAACTTGCTCCAATGCCTGCTCTTGCGTTGCGGAGACGAGCGCCTCCGAGCGGACGAGTTTTCCCGCCTCATTTCGCACCTCCAGCTTTCCGTTGCGTTTTCCTATCCCATCAGCCAAGATATCGAAGAGGGCATGCTCTTCGCCCTCTTCTTCGATAAACAATCCGAGCTTCAGGGAGGACGATCCGCTGTTGATTGTGAGAATGGGAGTCGTTTGCATAGATCATCGCCAGAAGGACCGGAAAGCCTACAATCGGGTAATTTCAGGTTTCGGCTTGGACGCAAAAATCGAATTTGCTCTTTGACCGCGCTGCTGCTGAAAGCATCAAATTAGAGTGCATCCGACCTCATTCTACGCAACTTCAGGAGAGTGATCACCCATGCCATCTACAACAGCCAATAATCGTCAGCACTCAGTCGAAGAGATGCAAGAACCGATCAGTTCGGATGAGCTCAAAGCAATCGATGCCTATTGGCGTGCGTGCAACTATCTCTGCGTGGGCATGATCTACCTCCGCGACAATCCACTCCTCAAGAGCCCTTTGCGTAAAGAACAATTTAAGAATCGGCTGCTGGGTCATTGGGGTTCGGACCCGGGTCAGACTTTCGCCTGGGTCCACCTGAACAGAGTGATCAGAAAACATCGTCTAAACATGATTTACATTTCGGGTCCAGGCCACGGCGCGCCAGCGGTGATTTCGAACGCCTACCTAGAGGGAACTTATTCAGAAATCTATCCGGAGGTGAGCCAGGACGAGCAAGGTATGCGGAGCCTGTTCCGCGCCTTCTCTTTTCCTGGACATCTTGGCAGTCATTGCACGCCCGAAGTTCCGGGCTCGATTCATGAAGGCGGCGAACTAGGTTACAGCCTGTCACACGCTTTTGGGGCTGCATTCGACAACCCTGATTTGATTGTGAGTGTCGTCGTAGGTGACGGAGAGGCAGAGACTGGGCCCATGGCGACTTCATGGCATTCGAACAAGTTTCTGAATCCGGTTCGCGATGGCGCAGTGTTGCCGATTCTTCACCTGAACGGATACAAGATTGCCAATCCCACGATTCTGGCTCGCATTTCCTCCGAAGAGCTGGATAGCCTGTTCAGAGGATATGGCTGGACGCCCTACTTTGTGGAAGGCGAAGAGCCCGAGTTGATGCACAAGCAGATGGCGCAAACCGTCGAACAGTGCATGCAGGACATTCGCTCGATCCAGCGGAAGGCACGGAAAGACGGGGAGTCCGACCGTCCGCGCTGGCCGATGATGATTCTCCGCACGCCGAAAGGCTGGACCTGTCCCAAAGAAGTGGACGGCCACAAGGTGGAAGGCTTCTGGCGCGCCCATCAAGTTCCAGTACTGGACGTTCAAACGAATCCCAGGCACGCGCGCATCGTCGAGCAGTGGATGCAAGGCTACAAACCAGAAGAACTCTTTGACGAAAATGGAACCTTAAGACCGGAGTTGAAAAAACTTGCTGCCTCCGGCGAGTTGCGTATGAGCGCAAATCCGCATGCCAATGGCGGGCGCCTGCGTAAGCCTCTAGTTATGCCGGATTTCAGAGACTACGCCATCCAAGTCGAGAAGCCAGGCGCCAATGAAGAATCGCCAACCGAGATACTCGCGGGCTTTCTTCGAGACGTCATGCGTCGCAACATGAACAATTTTCGTGTTTTCAGTCCCGACGAAAATGCCTCGAACAAATTGCAGGCAGTCTATGAGGCGAGTAAGAAAACCTGGCTTGCCTCGTTCAAGCCGGAAGACTCCGATGGAAGTGAGATAGCTCGCGACGGACGCGTGATGGAGATGCTGAGTGAGCACACGCTGGAGGGATGGTTTGAGGGCTACGTTCTCACCGGGCGTCATGGTTTCCTTTCCAGTTACGAGGCATTCGTGCACATTATTGACTCGATGTTCAATCAGCATGCGAAGTGGCTGGAGAAATCCAAGCTTGAGGTCGGATGGCGGGCGCCGATCTCCTCCATCAATCTGCTGATTACGTCGGTAGTTTGGCGGCAGGACCACAATGGCTTCTCTCATCAGGACCCGGGTTTTCTCGACCTGGTGACCAACAAGAGCGCGAATGTGACCCGCATTTATTTGCCTCCAGACGCGAATTGTCTTCTGAGCGTGGCAGACCATTGTCTGCGCAGCGTTGATTACGTGAACGTGATCGTTGCCGACAAGCAACCTCACTTGACCTACCTCGATATGAAAGCGGCCATCGCCCACTGCACGAAAGGAATCGGGATTTGGGAGTGGGCCAGCAATGACGATGGAGATGACCCTGACGTAGTGATGGCGAGTGCCGGCGATATTGCGACCATGGAGTCTCTTGCCGCGGTTGCCATGCTGCGGGAATATTTTCCCGATTTGAAGATCCGTTTTATCAATGTTGTCGATCTCTTTAGGCTTCAGCCCAGCAGCGAACATCCGCATGGGCTTTCGGACCGCGACTTCGACACGCTGTTTACAAAGAACAAGCCGGTGATCTTTAACTTTCATGGCTATCCGACGCTAATCCATAAGCTTGCCTATCGCCGGGCCAACCACGAGAACCTTCACGTTCACGGTTACAGAGAGAAGGGCAACATAAATACGCCATTAGAATTGGCTATTCGGAATCAAGTGGACCGGTTCAGTCTGGCCATTGATGTTATCGACCGCGTGCCGGGTCTCGCAACCCGTGGGGCGCATGCCAAAGATCGGCTCAAGAACCAGATCGTCGAAAGCATCAACTATGCGTATGCGGAAGGGATCGATAGTCCAGAGATGCGCCAGTGGAAATGGCCATCTTGAAGAGGGCCACTCCGAAGGTTCATCGGGCGGACCTTCCGTCTATGTGCTATTCCGGGTTGTGCCACCCGCCCACGTCTGTGGTTAGGCGATCCGCCTCATGAGGTCCCCACGATTCAGGCTCGTATTCGTGCAGCGTTGTGGCATTCGCGAGAATGGGCTCAACAATGGCCCAGGCCGCTTCCACCGCGTCTTCCCGTACGAACAGCATGCCATCCCCGTGCATGGCGTCTCCCAGAAGTTGCTCGTAGGCGTCCACCTCGTCCGCTGTTTGCTTTTCCACTGCCGTAAGTTTTGCCGGCATTGAGACCAGTTCTTCGCCGGGCCGTTTGATTTGGGCAGACAGACTCAGCGAGATATCACGAGGGCCTAATCTAAGCTGAAGCGGAAATAATTGCTCGTATTGCTGCTATTGCCGGATAGCGTGTCGAGTGGAGGCTTTCTAAGTTTGACTAGTACTTCTGAGCCGTAACCGGCGGGCACTTTCCGGCGCGAATCAGGAATGGCACTCCCGACCACCGCCAGGATTGAATTCAAGGCGCACAGCAGCGAACGTCTCGACGGTGGAATCCCGTGCCACTCCCTCTTCGCTCCTGTAGCCCTTGAATTGTCCTCGAACGAGGTGTTTCGGGTCCAGCGCCGGAACTGTGCGAAACACCTTAACCTGCTCGTCTCGGATGGAGTCGCAATACAGTCCGGTGGGAGCCTCCATGGCCAGAAAACCGACCACCTGAAGCATGTGATTCTCGACCACATCCCGGATTGCTCCTGTGGCATCGTAGAACTTTCCTCGACCCTCAAGCCCGAATTTTTCGGCCATTGTGATCTGCATGCTCTCGATATAATTTCGATTCCAGATCGGCTCCAGAAAGCTATTGGCGAAGCGAAAGAACAGGAGATTGAGGAAGTGGATGGCCGCTGTGTACCGACCTTGGGGACAGAAAACTAGGGAGTAAGATGGCCGGAGCACGGACAGTCGGGTGGATTCATCACCCTAGTCTGTTGATGACGCCGCCTAGTTGCTCTGTTAAGGTCTTCGTGACCTCGTAAAGTTGAACAAGGCTGCCTGCCTGAAATTCGATGTCAGTTCTCTTCAAGTCATCGCCGATAGCTCCGCAAAGTTGATATGCTACCCGAATACGCTCCCCAGCCAAGAACGAGAGCACGCTGCTCGAATCTTGGTCAGTTTCCTTTCGAACCATATATTGCTGGGCTGCCCACGCAGTGTTGCGGACTCGGTTCAGGGCAGCGCGGACGTCTGCCAGAATTCGGGGGTCTACATCGCCCGAGAGCAATAGCTCGTGCAATCCCTGAAGCTCTGCTATGGCTTTCTCTAGGGGCGACGGAGTGTTGATCCCGCTACTCGATTCGGACATTTAAGCTGACCTCATGATTGGAAGTGAACAATACAAAGTTCCTTATTTTTACTCTCCATGATCCTCAGCCTTGGTTGCGGCTCGCTAGCGGCCATTCTTTAGAGCCCCGAAACTCTGAGATCGGTTGCCTGTGCTGTGTGCCCACACTTCTTGCAGATAAACCAGCCTCCCGGCTAACTTCAAACTTCCCCACCCATCGCCATCGACCGGGATCGACCTGGCCGCTCACATCGGATTAAGGGGGCTTGTAGGACCTGACGCTTTTCCCTAGAATCTTATGCCGGCCCCAATGAAAGTCGTCGTACCGACCCAGTCTGTTTCAGAACTCAGGAGGCGTACACCACCGAAGGGAACCGCAGGCCAAGGCTCCCGGTAGGTAACGTCAGTGCTCGCGTGCAGACCGAAATAGTCAGCCCCGATGGTCTGGGCGAATTCCGGCAAAGCAGCCGACAAAACGAGAATCGTCCGGAAGTTGGTGCCGCGGGTGGGCCGGGAAACGATCCGCATCCTCCTTCAGGGCGATGACTAAAGCCGTGGCGGGAAAAAAAGTTGGTGCGTGGCAGAACTGGATGAGGAATACCTCCGGCGAATGGAAGACGTGCTCGCCCTGTATGAAAAGCCGTGGTCAGAAAACGAGTACAAGCGATGCGGCGCGGCCAACGCGTTTTGCGGGGTGGAGCCGCAGGCGGGACGGCACTTTACCCGGGCGACTCCGGACCGCTCCTCGCCCGAGTTTGCCGACTATCTGCTGGAGATTGCGGAACCCTATTCTGGGGCCGACACGATCCAGCTGGTCATGGATAATCTGCGTTCGCACACCCGCAAGGCGGTGGTGGAGCGGTTCGGCGAGAAGGCTGGAGGCTGGCTATGGGACCGGTTCACCGTCCACTACACGCCGAAACACGGAAGCTGGCTCAATCAGGCAGAGATCGAAATCAGCCTCTTCTCCCGGCAGTGCCTGGGTCAGCAAAGAATCTCCTCGCTCGGCGACCTGCGGCGGGAAGCCAGAGCCTGGAACCGGAGAGTGAACCGTGATCGGGTCACTATCGACTGGCGGTTTACCCGTAGAAAGGGGCGCCAGAAGTTCGGCTACAAAAGAAACCACATCACGCGGTCAGAGACCCAGTCGGCTTCACTGATCTCAATGCCCGAAATCCTGTGCAGCTGACGTCAATCACGAACTAGCTCTGTCGTGTCGCGATACAGTAGAATCTCGTTCTCTTCGCTGAGTCCGTGTTCGTCGTAAGCGATGATAGCGCCTCAATTGCGCAAAGCTCGCGCCGGACGCGTAGAATTTCTCTGAAATCGGGGCAGCCCAGCGCATACCCCCAGGGAGGCCGGGAACACCCCCGGATGAAAACTAGCTCTAACATACCTGTGGCGCGCTTTGGGGATTTCCCTGCGAACCTGGTGTTGCTTAGCGAAGCTAAGAGCAGTACTACAGCCAAAGTGAGCCATTTTGCACAGACTACAGGGATTCAGGGATGGACAAGCCAATGATAAAAGGTCAGGCTGACACCTGAATCGTGAGGCCACTGGCGGTCATCTCCCTACGGGGAGTGACTGCACACGATATGTTCAACAGTAGATCAGCACCCAGCTCTTTCGGTAACGAATTCGTATGGAGGGATCCATGATAAAGAGAATTGTAAACATCGGAATGGTGGCAGCTGCTTTGCTATTTCTTTCGAGCGCGATAGTCGCTCAGGAGCGCTACGGCGGCTCCATGGACGCCAAAGAGCACGGCTTCCAGCACGGGTACCGCGATGGTCTCCGTCAAGGCCGTACCGACCTGAGTCGCAACATTGCTTACAATTTTGAGCACGAGGACTATCGGCGCGCCGATCTGGGTTATCAAGAGTATATGGGCGAGCGCGATGACTTCCAGCACGGCTACCGCGACGGGTACAAAGCCGGTTACGACGATGGCTATAACAACAAACCAATGCGCAGGGACATTTATGGCTTAAATGACAGCTACGACCCGGATCAAAGGCCACGTTCGGACGCCGACGGTGAGTACTATGAAAAATGGCAGTACTCAGATGTAGCCATGGACACTGGCTACCGTGATGGACTGCAAGCCGGATACAACGATCTACGGAGGCAGAAAGACTTCCACCCGGAAAAGCACGACGCCTACGAAGACGGCAATCACGGCTACAGAAAGGACTACGGCGACAAGAATCTCTACAAAGAACAATATCGTAAAGCCTTTATCCGCGGTTACGAGGACGCCTTCAACCCCAAACGCCGTTAATGACTTGAAACTCTGAGGATTTCCTCGTGCGCGTTGGTGAGCGCGTAGTTGGATAACCGGACGTCTTCGTACTGGAATTGGGCACTCTTCCGTAGAACGCGGCGAAGAGTCGCACCTATTCGAGGCCGTGGTCAGGACGCTGACATCAAATCATGTCCAACCGCAAATTGAATCCAAATAGCGAAATGATCTTGTGCAGGGTTCCGCGGAGCTTGACCTGAGTTCCGTCGCCGGAAAGAGTAATGTTCTTCACGGGAGAGCGCGCGACTGCGCTCGCATTAAGAAAGTTGCTGATATCCCCGATGTTCGCGCGAATCACACCTGTTTTGACCTCAAGGAGAAAGGACTCGGGATCGTCGAAGGAGGGATTGACGTTGGGGTGAGTACGGATCATCTGTCCGCGCAGCCAGCGGACGTAGATGCGGAAGTTCGGCCCTTTTCGCAGCATCAAATTGTGCGCGTATACCGTGGTGGGAGCAGACTCGGACG
>Ga0209217_1000134_pt1 | contig 16737 bp, 18 predicted proteins | sample JacPinW_OM3H0_M2_FD_187957 | JGI IMG/M metagenome (GOLD analysis project Ga0209217, IMG submission 187957) | Forest soil microbial communities from Algoma, Ontario, Canada - Jack Pine, Ontario site 1_JW_OM3H0_M2 (SPAdes) (version 2) | ecosystem: Environmental > Terrestrial > Soil > Boreal...
GGCGCGACCACGCTTGTGATTGCGGTTGCGAGCCAAATCGGCGCCGGAATCCAGGAAGCGTTTCAATTGGTGGACAATGCCGCCAATGTTTTCTACGGGATCGTTTACTTCATGATGTTCGCGATTCCCATCTTTGGCGCCGGCGCGATTCGTTCCGGCGCGCCAATCTGGCTGCGAGTGGCCGCGATTTGTGGCGCTGCGGTTTCGTTGTCCGCTATCTTTTTTACAGTCTATCCGATCATTGATGTGCCAAGTCCGCTGAGTTTCGCAGTGAAAATTATTGCCGTAACCGCGATCGCGAACGCAATCGGCATCGGCATTTATCTCGTCGGTAGAAAACGTCGACGCGCTTAGCCGCAGTTATCGGTGACCCAGCGCAAGTATTCCGGTAAGCCGGTCGAGACCGGAACGAAAATTATCTCGGGAACTTCGTAGGGATGAAGTGAGCGCAGTTTTTCCTGAAACGCTGATTGTCGATCTTCGCTCAACTTAAAGAAGACGAGTGTTTCACTTCCGGTCTCGATTTTGTCTTTCCAACGGAAAATTGATTCGACCGCGGGCAAAATGTTTGCGCAGGCCGCGAATCTTTCAGTTACGAGTTGATTTGAAATTCGTTGCGCGGTCTCACGATCTGGGAACGTGCTCAGCGCGAGAAGAAGGGCCATTTGTCAGGCAGGAACGAGCGCTTCACTCCGCCTCACCGGCTCGCCCCGGCAGATCCAGCCACCACCGACGACGACGTCGCCATCATAGATTACCGCGGCCTGTCCAGGCGTAACCGCGCGTTGCGGTTCATGCAAGCGAATCCGGGCGCGATGATCTTCAAGCGGAGTCAGCGTCGCCGGAGTTCCCGGATGGCTGTAACGAATCTTGGCCGTAACAGCCACGTCCCCATTCGGAAGATCCTGTGGGATCCAATTCGCCCGATCGATTTCGAATTCATCACAAACTAAATCTTCAGCGTCGCCCACGATCACGCGATTTGTCTCGGCATCCAGATCGACAACGTAACGCGGTCTCGCTGATCCTCCCGGAAGTCCTTTGCGCTGACCGATCGTGAAAAGCTCGATGCCGTCATGTTGGCCAACAAAATTTCCTTCCACGTCATAGATCTCGCCGCGATGAAATTCATTTTCGCCAAGATGCGAGCGCAAAAACGCCTTGTAATCGTTGCCGGGAACGAAACAGATTTCCTGACTGTCGATCTTGTCGGCGACTTTCAGGCCTAACGAATGCGCGATTTTCCGGATCTCAGGTTTTCGCATTGTTCCGAGCGGTGTGAGCGCGCGACGCAGCTGCGGCTGACGCAGACTAAAGAGAAAATAGGATTGGTCTTTGCGCAGATCGACGCCTTTACGCAGCACCGCCCGGTCGCCGTGATGTTCGATGATGGCGTAATGACCGGTCGCGATGTAATCGCAGCCCAGCGCTTCGGCTTTACCCCAAAGATTGCCGAACTTCAGTTTCTCATTGCACATCACACAAGGATTCGGCGTCCGGCCGGCTTGATACTCGCTCGTGAAATAATCGATGACCATGCGCTCGAACTGGTCCGCTTCATCGACGACGTAGTGAGGAATGCCTAACGAATGGGCGACTGCGCGCGCGTCCGCGACCGCTTGCGGTCCGCAACATTTGTCCTCTGCACGCGAGATGCAATCCTGCGGCCACACTTTCATCGTCACGCCGATAACGTCGTATCCTTGCTCGCGCAGCAAATATCCGGCAACGCTGGAATCCACTCCGCCGCTCATCCCAAGCAAAACGCGTTTCTTGTTCGGATTCATCGAAGCGAAGAATTTCGATCAATCGCCGACCGAGTCAACGAGCGAACTGGAACGCTGACGTATTTGCTGGCGCGGACTGTGAATCGCCAGGGATGATGCGCCGAGCGCGTGATGCCGATCCGTTCGTCGGCGACAACATCGACATCTTCATCAGAGGAGTGGGTGAAGCAATGGCGCGGATCGACGCACAAGTTCATTTCATGATGCCGATTGGTGATATCGAATGCCTCGGTCAGCTTTCCCGGGCCCGAGCAAAGCCGGCGTTCATCCTTAACGCCGCGTCGTCTTTTCATCAGCTCGATTCCGTGCAGCGGTTGCACCGCGCGAATTAAGACGAAGCCGTTGGTCGCGCCTTTCACCAGCACGTTCAACATCCAGTGCGCTCCGTAACTAAAATAAATATAGGCTGCACCGGCCTTGTTTCGCTCGACGAACGCGCGGGCGCTCGGGCGTGAGAAAGTGTGGCAGGCTTCGTCGTTCTCCGCCAAATACGCCTCGGTTTCGACAATTGTTCCGGCGCACTTCCCCCAAATCAGCTCAGTTCCCACCAGCTCACGGGCGCATGCAATCGGATCCCGCCGGAAAAAAGTTGTCCGTATGATTCGGCCTCTCACACGTGCAGCTGCGTCGCTCCGCGGATCGATGGAAAGGAAGTTACTAAAACCCTTGTGCCTTGTAATAAACCGGGATCTTCACGTCACAAGCCATCGGCTTTCCATCCCGGAACGCAGGAATAAATTTCGCCCTGCTGAAATCCGTGAATGCAGCCTCGCCAAATCCGAGAAATGGCGGCTGTTCGCTCAGGACTTCCATACCTTGCAAATTACCGGTCGCGTCTACTTTTAATTCTAACTCGGCTGACCCGTCGATCGGCACCGGAGCAGTTGCACGACTCGGATAATGAAAGCCGCTGAATTTCGAATCGCCTCCCCAAAATGGTTGCGGACCGATGAAATCGCTTTCTTTTCTTAGCTCCTCGCGTTCCTGATTCGAAAAAATACGCAGCCGTGGTTTGTCGTTCACAATCGCGAACGTCACGGTTCCGTAATAAATCGCGTCCACCGGCATGCGATTGTAAATTGCCGGGAAAAATTTCGGATTAGCGGCAGCCGACAACTTTTTCAGTATCTCTTGCTCCAGCAATTTCGAATCCGGCGTGCCGCGATAGGTCGAGACTGAAAGGACTTCACCGGTCTTTTTCACCGAGCAGGAGAACATGATTGCGCCGTCCTTTTGCCCTTGTTTGACCAAACCGGCGGCGTCGATGCGGTTGATCAAAGCATCGGGTCCCGTGCCGAGCAGCACCGGTCGATACATCGGCAGGTTCGCGGTCTGTGACGATGGAACGTCAACCTGAGACCAGCCAAGATCGACAATCGACAGTAGAATGACCGCGGAAATTCCGAAAACGCGCATGGGACAGATACGCAACCGAAACGGCGGCCATTTTCAACCGCAATCTCGCGCAAATTTAAGCCGCTGCCTGATTTTGAGAGACGATCCTGTGCAGGACCTGGTGGCGCCGGAAGTAGTCGATCAGCGCATCGCGCGTTTGGACCGGATGAAACGTGCAGCGCGTCGCGGGCGTTTCGAGTAAAGCACGCAATTTCATGAACCGGTGGCCGCCGCTGCGCGAATCGAAGGTGTTGAAGGCGACCGAGTAACGTTTGTCGCGCTCAAGTGTTCGCCGATCGGCTAGTTGCATTGCCGTGATTCGCCGCTCGTCACCAACTCCTTCAGTCTCAATTTCAAACCCGAGCAGGTTTCGTGGCTCCCTGCTCGCATAAACTTCTTCCATCACGGTCTTGATCTCCTCGGGTGTGAGCTGCGCCGTGACGAGATAATTTTCAAAAGGAATGAGATTCCAGATGTCGTTCACCGTTTTCGGACCGGCGACAAAGTTGTTCTTCTCATCGAAAACTCCATGCATTGCGCCGTCCACAGTGGTGCCGCGTTCCCGTAGCGCTTCCAGAATGGCCGCGCCGATCAGCGCTTCGACATCGCTCGGTTCGCCCGGGCGACCGCGCACGTGAAGTGTTTCCGCTAAAGTACCGATCGGTTGGGCGAGGAAACTGGCCGATTCATCGAGATGCGGCCTGGCGCGTGAAAGGACAACATGATCGAGACCAACGCGATTGTTCATCAGTTCGCATCGCGCCTCGCGATGGAGCAATTTCTTTGACGCGCGATCAAATGTCAGATTGAGACGGCCCAAGTGAATTCCGAAATGATCGGCCTGGGTAACAAGGACGCCGCTTGTCAGACGACTCGGAATCGTTTGGTGCGTGTGGCCGGCAATAAAGGCGGGGACTTCAGGGAACTCCGCGGTTAACGCGACGACATTATTAGCGAAATCATCGCCACCCGTGCGCGGCTTCAGTCCCATATGACCTGCCAGCACAATCGCATCTGCCCCATCACTCTTCGCCTTCGTGATCGCGCGGCCGACCGGTTCCACCGAATATTCAAAATCGAAACCGCGAATAAACTCCGGGCGAAACCAAAACGGCATTCCCGGCGTCGTTACTCCGATAATGGCGATTTTGATTCCATCCATCTCCTTCAAAATGGACGGCTGAACTTTGGCTAATGGCTTCGCCAAAATTTCGCCGCTTCGCTTTCCTTCCATCGACATATTCGCCGCCAACACCGGCATGTCTGACTTTGCGAGCGCGTTCATGAATGGCTCCACGCCCCAATCAAACTCGTGATTCCCGACGATCCACGCGTCGTATTTCAAATGATTGAAGAGATCGATCATGAGCGCGCCGTTGGTGCGCAAGCTGACATCTGTGCCCTGGTAAACGTCGCCGATGTCGATCAAGATCGAATTTCGATTTTGACGGCGCCATCGCCGGATTTGAGTGACGCAACGCGCGAACCCGCCGAGATCCGCGTTTCCTTGGTAATCGGTGGTGGGCAGAATGTGTCCGTGCAGATCGGTCGTGTGGAGAATTGAGATCTGAACCGTGTCGCTTGCCGCGCTGTAGCCGGGCGAAGGCGGGTCGTTCAAAGCAGCCGCTGAGCGCGCGATTGGCGGCGCCGCGCAAAACAAACCGGCTTGCCCGATTGTCCGGAGGAACTCGCGGCGAGTGGGGGAACTCACTTGCATCGACATATCAACATCTGCGTCGGGAAACAATTTCATTTCCGCTGGATCGGAACAAGAACAGACAGAATCAACAGAATTCACAAAATGATAGCCCTTCGGGCTGTTTGACCTTCTTTAACCGCTCTTAATTCTGTAGATTCTGTTCATTCTGTCTTTTTTATGGAGCTGGAGGGAATCGATCATGTGGCTTTGTCGGTGCGCGACGTCGAGCGTGCCGCGCAATGGTACATCGACGTTCTCGGCTTCGAGCGCCGTCACCAGGGAATGTGGGACGGTATTCCGGTTTTCATCGGCAAAGGTACGACTTCGATCGCGCTGTTCCCCGTCAGATCAAACGAAGAATCGATCCGCCAAAGGACGGGTTCGCGGCGGCGAACATCGTCTGCGCGCGGCGGCATTCGCATGCTTCATTTAGCGTTGCGCGCGAATCGGCAAAATTTTCTCACGGCTCAAGAGGAATTGAAGCATCGCGGCATTAAGTTCGAATTTCAGGACCACGAAATTTCGCACTCCATTTACTTCCGCGATCCCGACGGACACCAACTCGAGGTCACGACCTACGATCTTAAGGGATTCGGGCCGGCGGCGCGTTGATTTTGGGACAGGGGCGTTCTGGAGAAAAAATTTTAAAAAAGCTTGCTGGTGCAATGGTGTTATAGTTAACTATAACACTTATATGAAACGATGAAACGCACTGAACCAAGCGAGAGCCGAGACCTCTCTCGCCAGGGCAATCCGGAACACAGGGATGAGTCGTGAATGGAACGATAGTCAGCCGATTTATCGCCAGCTTCGCGATCGTGGCGTCCATATGATTCTCGATGGCGTCCTCAAAGAAGGCGATCCGCTGCCGTCGGTGCGCAATGTTGCGGCCGAATATCGGGTCAATCCGCTCACCGTTCTGAAGGCCTATCAACAATTGGTCGACGAGGAGCTGGTCGAAATGAAGCGCGGTCTAGGCATGTTCGTCAAAGCCGGCGCGCGCGATCTGTTGCTCAAAGGCGAACGGCAGAAATTTCTCAACGACGAATGGCCGAGGGTCGCGGAAAAAATTCAGCGGCTTGGTCTGACACAGAAAGAACTCGATGCCGCCGCCAAGCGCGGTTCCAGGGCCGCAAAAGGGAAGGAGCGCTAATCGCAATGGCAACCATCGAAGCGCACGGTCTCCGGAAAGTTTTTGGCACAACCGTCGCGGTGGACAATGTCGATCTTCGCGTCGAAGAGGGCCGCATCCTCGGACTGATCGGCCCCAATGGCGCCGGCAAGACAACCGCGCTCAACGCGATTCTCGGTCTCACCGCCTATGACGGAAAATTGACGGTGCTCGGTCGTGATCCGTGGAACGCGCGCGAAGAGCTCATGCGCGATGTCTCTTTCATTGCCGATGTCGCCGTGCTGCCGCGCTGGATCCGGGTTTCGCAATTGCTCGATTACGTCGCTGGTGTGCATCCGCGATTTAATCGCGCGAAGGCGGAAAGCTTTCTGGCAAAGACGACTATCAAGCGCACGAGCAAGGTGAGGCAGTTGTCGAAGGGCATGGTGGCGCAGCTGCACCTCGCACTGGTTATGGCGATCGACGCGAAATTGCTGGTGCTGGACGAGCCGACGCTTGGCCTCGACATCCTCTATCGCAAACAATTCTACGATTCGCTGCTGAACGCTTACTTCGATGGCAGTCGCACCATCGTCGTGACGACGCATCAGGTGGAAGAGATCCAGGATGTCCTGACCGACCTCATGTTCATTAATCACGGTCGCATCGTGCTCGAATGCAGCATGGAAGAATTCGAGTCGCGTTATGTGGAAGTGATGGTGCACCCGGACCATGTCGCCGGAGCGCGGTCGCTCAAGCCGCTACACGAACGGCAAGTGTTCGGTCGCAGCGTCATGCTGTTCGAGAATATCGATCGTGGCCAACTCGCGGCACTGGGCGACGTCCGTACACCGAGCATCGCCGATTTGTTCGTCGCGGTCATGAGCAATAAAGCCGGCGAAACACAGGGAGCGGCTCAATGAATACTCCATCAAACACCGCGCCCGAATCGCCTAACGAGTCACAGGGAAGCGCGGCTATGTCGCCGACCAGGCCATTCTACTGGTCGGTGTGGCGTGAATTGTGGGAGAACCATTCGATCTACATCGCGCCGTCGATCGTCGCTGCCATCATTTTGTTTGGCTCCTTCGTCGGTGCCTTTCATTTGCCGGGTCGGAGGCAAAATGCGTTGTTGCTCGATCCGGCGCGTCGGCGAGCGGCAATCGAGATGCCGTACGACATCGCGGCGGTGATGTTAATCTTCACCGCATTTATCATCGGAGTGTTTTACTGCCTGGACGCGTTGCACGGCGAGCGTCGCGAGCGCAGCATCCTCTTTTGGAAATCGCTGCCGGTCTCGGATCTCACGACCGTGGTTTCGAAGGCGACGATTCCGCTTGTGGTTCTACCGGTGGTCAGTTTTGCGATCATTGTTGTTACGCAATTCACCATGCTGCTCATCAGCACTGCAGCACTGCTGCCGAGCGGTCTTGCGGCAACGACGTGGGCTGACTTCAATATATTTCGAGAGTCGCTGATCCTGCTCTACGGCTTGGTCGCGATTGCGCTGTGGCATGCGCCGATCTACGGCTGGGCCTTGCTGATCTCAGGCTGGGCGCGGCGCGCGACGTTTCTTTGGGCCGTCTTACCGCTGCTCGCGATTGGCTTCTTCGAGAAGATCACGTTTAACACTTTCTATTTCGCTTCCATGTTGAAGGACCGTTTGCTGGGATTCGCTCCGGAAGCGTTTGCCTTCAACGCTCACACAGTCCCGCAACTCACTCCGGGAAGATACCTGAGCAGCCCGGGCCTCTGGATCGGATTGGTATTCGCCGCGGCATTCATCACCGCGGCGATTCGAATGCGCCGTTATCGCGGACCACTTTGATCAATCTGACGTCTAACAACCCACAAGGGAGAAAACCCCATGCATCCACTCAAGAAAGCCGCGCGGATCGCCGGCGCTGTGTACTTATCAATGATAGTCACCGGGCCTTTCAGTCTCATTTACGTTCCGAGCAAGCTGATCGTGCGCGGTAACGCTGCCGCGACTGCCGATCTGCTGATCAAAGGCGCAAAGGTGCCAATTCCTCAAACGGGTTCCATCGCGCCGTCGAGCGGCCCCGCAAGTGCCTAATGAGATATAAACCGTGACCACAACAATAATGACCAAACCTGTTTTAGTAGCGTCGCCGCAGTCCCAAGCCAGGGCGGCTGGCGGTTTGTGGTGGCTTTGCATCGTAGCGGGCATCGTGGGCTTCGTCGCCGGGGGTCCACTAATCGTGGCCAACGACGCGACGGCTACAGCGGTCAACATTCTGGCAAAGGAGTCATTGTTTCGTCTCGGATTTGCCGCCGATCTCATTAGTGGCTTGTCCTATGTGGGAGTGACAGTCTTCATCTATTACGTGCTGAAACCCGTCAGTAGAAGTCTGTCACTGCTGGGAGCGTTCTTTGGCCTGGCAGGGGTCGCGATCGGAGGCGCTTCGTGGGTCATCCATCTCGCGCCTTTGCTTTTGTTGCATGGTGATCAGTACCTGACTGCGTTCACAACGAGTCAGTTACAAGCGATGTCGCTGGCCGCTCTTAAGCTTCAGCTGCAGGTCTTTCCCATCGGCATGGTATTTTTCGGAATTCAGTGCATCTCGATCGGATACCTTGTTTCGCGATCGACGTTCCTGCCCCGCATACTGGGCGTGCTCCTGGCAATCGGCGGAATGTGTTATGTCATCGCCTCCTTTGCTAACTTCCTGACACCGTCCTTCGGACCGCATCTCGTACCCTTCATGATGCCCGTGGCGCTTATCGGCGAAGGATCGCTGGGCCTGTGGCTCCTCGTGAAAGGCGTAAACGTGCAACGATGGAAGGAGCAAGCCTCGTTAGGCCGATGAAGCTAAAGCGAATTCTAAAATGGAGTGCAAGCGCGATTTTCCTCGCGTTCTTCGTGACGGTATTTATCGCCTACTGGATGTCGAGTAACGATTGCGATCGCAAGACTGCTTTGGTCAATCATATGAAAGCTATTGTGTACTGCGAGTATGGTTCACCTGACGTTCTCAAGTTTGAAGACGTTGAAAAGCCTGTTCCGAACGACAATCAAGTTTTGATTAAAGTTCGGGCGGCTTCACTCAACGCGTTTGATGTCTACTTGATCCGCGATTCGTGGCTTGGTCGCTTGATCTTCGGGTTGCGCAAACCAAGAGATACGCGCCTTGGCCAGGACATCGCCGGCCAGGTGGAAGCGGTCGGCAAAAACGTGACGCAATTCAAACCGGGCGACGAAGTGTTCGGCATCTCTCGCGGCGCTCTGGCCGAGTATGCATGCACTTTCGAACGAGCATTGGCCTCGAAGCCGCCGAACGTCTCCTTTGAGCAAGCCGCCTGTCTCCCGCTGGCCGGACTTACTGCGCTGCAGGGCCTGCGCGAGGGAAAGATTCAGCCCGGGCAGAAGGTTTTGATCAACGGCGCGACCGGAGGTGTAGGGACCTTCGCCGTGCAAATCGCCAAGTCTTTTGGCGCAGAGGTCACGGCTGTTTGTAGCACACGCAATGTCGATCTTGTCCGATCAATTGGCGCCGATCACGTCATCGATTACACCAAAGAGGATTTCACCAAGAGCGACCAGCGCTACGACGTGATCTTCGATAACGTTGGCAACCATTCCTTCGCGGAACGCCGTCGCGTGTTAAATCCCAAAGGCATCTGCGTTTTGGCCGGCATGGGCGGAGCCGGGGTAAAAGGAAGCGAGGCCATCGGACGCATAGCTGGTAATATTTTCACAGCGCGCGCATTGTCATCGTTCACCGATCAAAAGTTCGCCCAGTACCGTACCAAATCCAGCAAACAGGATCTCATCATGTTGGGCGACCTCGTCGAGACAGGAAAGCTCAGGCCGGTCGTCGAGCGGACTTACAAATTAAATGATGCCCCTGAAGCTATCCGCTATCTCAATGAAGGGCATGCCCGGGGGAAAATTGTTATAGCGGTGGAATAATTCTGTGAAGCTAAAACGAGTATTAAAATGGTCTGCGGGCGTAATTCTTCTGGCGCTCGTGGTTTGGTTATTCATCGCATACTGGACGTCAACGAACGAATGTGATCGCAAAACCGCTGCTCACAACCCCATGAAAGCTATCCTTCATTGCGAATATGGGGGTCCCGAGGTTCTCAAGGTTGAAGATGTTGAAAAGCCGGTTCCGAATGACAACCAAGTCTTGGTCAGAGTTCGCGCCGCTTCAGTCAATCCACTCGATCTAACTATCCGCGGCCTGTGGCTTTTGCGCCCGCTGTCCGGACTGCGCAAACCAAAAGACACTCGCCTGGGTGTCGACTATGCCGGAACAGTTGAAGCGGTTGGCAAGAACGTAACTCAGTTCAAACCGGGCGACGAAGTGTTCGGCGGAAAAAACGGCGCAATCGCCGAGTACGTGTGTGCTCTGACGGATCGATCAGTTGTGTTGAAACCGGCGAACATGACATTCGAGCAAGCCGCTGCTGTCCCGGTGGCGGCAATCACAGCGCTGCAGGGACTCCGCGACAAAGGAAAAATTCAGCCCGGGCAAAAGGTCTTGGTCAACGGTGCTTCAGGCGGCGTAGGCACATTCGCGGTGCAAATCGCGAAGTCATTCGGCACCGAGGTGACCGGCGTGTGCAGCACCCGCAATGTCGATCTTGTCCGATCAATCGGCGCCGACCACGTCATCGACTACACCAAAGAAGACTTTACCAAAACGGATCAACGCTACGACCTGATCTACGATCTTGTCGGGAACCATTCGTTCTCCGAGCGACGGCGCATTTTGAATCAAAACGGAATCTGCGTCATGGCAGGAGTTGGAGGAGCAGGATGGCATGACGGTATTGCGATGCGCTTGGCCGGCGAGCTGAACGCGTATGTGCGGTCACGGTTCGTCAGCCAAAAGTTCGTCGCCTACATTGCGCAATTCAACAAACAGGACATGACGTTGCTGGCCGATCTCATGCAGTCGGGAAAGATAACGCCGATGATCGATCGGACCTACAAATTGAATGAGACCGCTGATGCTCTGCGATACCTGGAACAAGGGCACGCTCGCGGCAAGGTCGTGATCACCGTGGAGTAACAGCCAGCGCTGACAACGCAGAGGAAATGAAATGACAATTAGTAAGATCGACAATTCACAACGCACCGCGGCAAAAGTCGCGGGTTGGAGCGGTTTGCTCACTTTCGCGATCGTGGTCTTCGGCAATTACTTGCTGCTGAATCCGCTCGTGGTCTCGGGTAATGTGGTGGCGACTGCTCAAAACATCGTGGCGCACGAAACGCAATTTCGCCTCACGGTTGTTTGTTTTCTGACTTACAGCTTGGGCGTTGTTGTTCTACTCAGCGCGCTTTATGTAATTCTTAAGCCGATAAATCCCGGCCTCGCGCTGGTAGGAGCACTCTCGCGCCTGGTCTTCGCCTTGTTATGGCTCCTTTCGCCGCTCAATCTGCTGAGCGCGCTGCGGCTCTTAAGTAACGCGAATTACCTGCAGGTGTTTGAGCCGGATCGGTTGCAGGCCCTGGCGAAATTACATCTCGGCGCGAGCTTCGATGACTATTATGTCGGTCTGCCGTTCTTTGGATTGGCCGCGACTATTTGCGCCTGGTTGTGGCTTAAGTCGAACTACATCCCGAAGGGACTGGCGATCTTTGGCGTCATCGCGTCCGCCTGGTGCGTGCTCTGTGCTCTTGTTTTTCTCATTTTCCCGCACTTCAACAAAGTCGTTAACGATTACATCTTCGATACACCCATGGCTTTGTTTGAATTGATCGTGAGTTTCTGGCTTCTCTTTAAAGGGTTAAGCCCGAAGATACAAAGCACGGCGGAGGGTTAATTATGATAAAACGCATCCTGAAGTGGACGGTAAGTTTGGTTCTTCTCGCGTTACTGATTTGGTTTGAGATCGCCTATTGGACGTCGACCAACGATTGCGATCAAAAAACTGCGGCCCCAACCAATCCTATGAAAGCGATTGTTTATTGCGACTACGGCTTGGCCAATCTCAAGCTCGAGAACATTGAAAAGCCGACTCCAAACGACGATCAACTCCTGGTAAGAGTTCGCGCGGCGTCCATTAATCCATACGACTGGCACTTTATCGAAGGCACGCCCAAGATCATGCGTCTGATGGGAGTTGGGCTGCGTAAACCAAAGGACACACAGTTGGGGGTCGACTTTGCGGGAACGGTTGAAGCCGTTGGCAAGAACGTCACCCAGTTCAAACCGGGCGATGAAGTATTCGGCGGAAGAGGCGGCGCGTTTGCCGAGTACGTTTGTCCGCGCGCGACCCGAGCCGTCGCGCTGAAACCGGCGAACATCACTTTTGAACAAGCAGCTTCGGTCAACATCGCGGGCATCACGGCTTTGCAGGCGATTCGCGACAAGGGAAAAGTTCAGCCCGGGCAGAAGATCTTGATCAATGGCGCGTCCGGAGGCGTCGGAACATTCGCCGTGCAGATCGCGAAATCATTCGGCGCAGATGTGACCGGTGTCTGCAGTACGCGGAATGTCGATCTTGTCCGATCGCTCGGCGCGGATCACGTCATCGATTACACGAAAGAGGATTTCGCTAAAGGCACGGAACGTTACGACGTCATTCTCGACAACGTTCCGAACCATTCCTTGTCCGAATGCAGACACATCCTAAATCCCAAAGGGAAATATGTCATGATCGGTGGCGGCGGGCCGAACGACGGCCGCTGGATCGGACCTTTCGGTCGTGTGATTCACGCGCTCCTGGTATCACCATTCATCAGCCAGAAAATGGGCATGATGATGGCGGACGCGAACCAAAAGGACCTGACAGTTCTGGCCGATATGATGCAGTCCGGAAAGGTGAAACCGGTCATCGATAGGACTTACAAGTTAAGTGAGGTCCCAGCCGCGATCGCATATCTGGAAGAAGGACACGCTCGAGGCAAAGTAGTAATAACGGTGCAATAACAAATTAGGATTCATTTCGCGACGGCACCAGGATTGCGTCGCGCATGCCGTGCAGAAATTTTTTGTCGGCGGGAACGATGGTGGCGAGTGCGCCACGCAATTTCACTCGGTCGTTTTCCACGAAGTAATACGGACAGAGACGGACGCGGCCTTTCATCGTTTTCAGTTCGCCAGAATCCGGGTCCCAATAGCGATGATCGAGCAAGCGGCCTTTGTGAAAACGCTGCATGATCGTCGGCGATGAATCGAAGGTGGCAAGCGCATTGTCGATCCTCTTGTCCCACTCAGCGTGGGCGAGATCGGACCCGAGCGAAATTCCGCGACTGCCCCATCCAAGAGGCGAGAAGCCGCTCACTTTCAGGAGAAGATCTCGATCTTTTTGACTGAACTGGGCCGCTTCGCGCCAATCGTGAATCTCGAGACGCGGAATCACGGCGTGCTGCGGCAGTGGCGTTGGATCGAGGATCCAGGAGTAGGGGATAATTTCCTGAAGCTTCAGAAAATATTTCTCGCCGAGCTCGCGTCGCCAAAATTCGTGAAGCGGTTTCAACCAGAACAATGCGAACCACATTTTCTCTTCCAGGAACGGTTTGATTGGCGGCGTGATCGTGACTCGGCCCTCAGCATTTGCGCGCAGGAGGTTGTCGATCTTCGGAATGTTTGGCAGATCGAATAATTCGAAGAACCGGTAAACCGCGCGGCCATCTCGTGGCTCGTAGTTTTCCGCTGACACCACGCGCCAATCGACGCGTGAATCTTTTTCCGCCTCGCCCGTTTTGGGGAGAGGATTGAGGTGAGGGGGATGTTGATCTTTCAAGCGCGCCCCGATCCATTCCATTTCCGGCCGATAAGTCGAAGCTTCTTGAGAGATGACAATGTCGCCGCCATTTGGCAAAACGGCTTGGAATCCATCCAGCATCCCGTCAGCGCCACCGATGATTTCCTTATCGAATGCGGAATAGGTTTGGTTGAGCCACGCGGTTAAACCGATTCCGCCCGGGACGGAATCGATTTCCGCGATGATGTAACCGTTGTCGGTAAGAATAAGATCGGGTCGAATCACTCTCGGTAAATCATCTCTAATCTCTTTCCGTCGTGAGAACTCGACGAGTTCCTTCGGCTTGCCGGCATCCAGATAGCGCGCGATCCACTCCGGCTGTTTTCCGTTGACGCTGAGTTGGTAAAGCTGATTGCAAGCTCGCTGAAAAACGAACAAGCGGTGGCCGAGCTGCTCAAGTTCCGTTAAGAATTTGTTCTCGACCGGGAACGCGTCCGGCGAAATGAGCCAATCCTTTTCCGCAAAAAGGCCTTCTTTTGGGAAGGCTTTGCGGATGATGTCGATCTTATCGTCCTGAACCTGCATTAGGAAGCAAACGTCCAACGCCCAACGTCCAACGTCCAATACCGAATGCAGACCTCCCAATTCGACATTCGGCGTTGGGCGTTCAACTTTCGGCGTTTTCTGTTTATCTGCCCGCAGCCATCTTCTTCAGCGCAAGTTTCACTAGTTCTTCGGCCGATTTTGCCTGGCCTTGCGTCTGCAAATCGCGAACGGCTTTGTGGGCGTCGGCCTGTTTGTACCCGAGCGCGATCAATGCGAGGACCGCTTCGTTTGCCTGCTCCTGCTCTGGGGTCGGAGCATGTGCGGCGGTTGCAGCTTCCCACGCAGCCGCCACGCCGAGTTTATCTTTCAGTTCCAGAACAATCCGTTCGGCAGTCTTCTTTCCAAGGCCGCTGATTTTGGAAATGGCCGCGATGTCGGAGTTGACGACCGCACTTTTAAAATTCGTCACGCTCATCCCGCTTAAGACGGCGAGCGCGAGTTTCGGACCGATCCCGCTGACGTTGTTCACCAGCAATCGAAACAAATCGCGTTCGGCCGCGCTCGTAAATCCGTAAAGCACATGCGCGTCTTCGCGAACGGCCAGATGCGTGAGAATCCGGATCGGTTGGCCGACGGCGGGAAGCTTGTCGTAACTCGAAAGCGGAATGAAAACTTCGTAGCCGACGCCGTTCACATCGACCGTCGCCTGCGTCGGTAGCGCGCTTACGAGTTTGCCGTCGAGAAACGTGATCATGCAAAGCAACGCTTCCTCAATCCGGCTTCAAAACAAGGGTAAGATCAACCTTCTCGGCTTCGAACCAATGCCGCTGCCAAAGTCCGAAGCGCAGACGCGGACTAGCGACATTGAAACCCGACGTCGCAAAAGTTTTCCAGGTTGGTGGCAGGTTGGGAAAACTCTTTGAGACGCGCGCGCTCGGAAGAATGAGAAATCGCGTTCCATCTTTTTGCATAAATTGCGCGGCGCTCGCAGGCTTCAACGGCGTCATCCATCCTTTCACCCGTGAGCGGAAATACCAAACGAGACTCGGCTCCTGAAAATCGACAGCGCCGAATTCCATTTCCGGCCGCAAATCTTCGCGACATTGCTGGTAAAGTTGCACTGCGGGGAAAAATCGAGCGACAAACGGCGCGGCGAAGAAACCGAGCGCGAGGTAAAGGCAAGTCACTGCAACCGCGGCAGATTTTAAGAAACGCTCGCTGTTGATGTGTCGAGCGGCCACGAGCGCCAGCAACGGAAAAGCCGGCAGCGTGTAGTGCGGCAATTTTGTTTTGATCAAGCTAAAGATGACAAAAATAATACCGATGCCGCTCAGCAGGTAGATGTCGATCTTATCGCGGCCTCGCCAAAGTTTTTTTGCAAGCGCCGGCAGTTTGATCGACCAGGGAAAAAAGCCGGCGAAGACTGTGACGAAATAAAGCGGTAGGAGGAGAAGATAAACACCTAACGAATTGGCGCCGTGACCTTCCATCGCGCCGAACGATCGACCGACCACGTGACGTCCAATTCCAATTCTAAAAAATTCGCCGTGTGTTTGAACCAATGCCGGGACTCCCCAAAGAGCAACGATCGCAAACACGAGGAAAATGCCGCGCAGAAACTTGAAGCGCTTCGCGAGATCGACATCTCGCACAAGAATTTTCATCACAGCGAGCGTCAAAAGCGGCGTCCAAGTGATCGGTCCTTTTGTGAGAAAACCGAACGCCAGCGAAAGATAGAAAATGAACCACCAGCCCCATTGAGCGTTGAACGTTGAACGTTGAGCGTTGGGCGTTTTCTTTTCGTTCGAAAGCTCGTAGCCGGCCCAATGCGCCGTTGTCATAAACAGAACCAGCCACATATCGGCGACGGCGGCTTTGGCGTGGATGAAAGTTTGCAGTGAGAGAGTGAAAATAATCGCCGCCCACCAACCGACTCGTTCTCCGCCGATCCGATTTCCCCAGGCAAAGATCGATAATGCAACGAGGGCGGCGGCAACGGCCGACGGAAAACGAGCGGCGACATCGTTTTCCCCGAAAATTCTGTAGCTAGTGACCTGCGCCCAGTAGGCGAGAGGAGGTTTGTCGAGGCGCAGTTGATTATTGAAATGCGGAACGATGTAATCGCCACGCTCAATCATCTCGCGCGACGCTTCGGCGAAGCGCGGCTCGTCGCGATCGATCAGAGGAATGCTCCAGGTCCCGGCAACATGAAAAAGCAGGCAGCCGAAAAATAGCAACGCGTAATTGATTGATCTCACGTGCGGCTTCAAAATAGCGTCCACCAATTGTGACGGGAACTTATTTGTGAAGCGCAGCGCTGTTTTTTACTGGCTGATCGGCATCGTGATTGTCGCCGCTATCATCGTAACGGCATTTTACCTGGATGATACAGTCCGCGATTTCATTGCGGATCATCAAAATCCGGGTCTGCGGAATTTCATGCGCAATCTGAGTCGGTTCGGCGATTGGCCGGAACATTTTGTTCCCGGACTCGTTCTCGCCGGCGTGGCGTGGTG
>Ga0209217_1000136_pt1 | contig 16681 bp, 18 predicted proteins | sample JacPinW_OM3H0_M2_FD_187957 | JGI IMG/M metagenome (GOLD analysis project Ga0209217, IMG submission 187957) | Forest soil microbial communities from Algoma, Ontario, Canada - Jack Pine, Ontario site 1_JW_OM3H0_M2 (SPAdes) (version 2) | ecosystem: Environmental > Terrestrial > Soil > Boreal...
TGGCAGCTGAGATCGGCCGAGAAAGCGTACGCGATCTGGAGCCAGAGGAGGTCGCCCGAGGCATGGCCGAGGGCAAGGTCCTGCTCGTTGATGTTCGTGAGCCCAACGAGACGGATGTCGAGCGCTATCCGGAGGCCTTCTACCTGCCAATGTCGGTGTTCGATGCGGCTGCAATTCCCGATCCGCAAGGTCGGCAAGTTGTATTCGCATGCCGGTCGGGCAACCGTTCAGTCACTGCATCGTTGATGGCCCAGGCGGCGGGACTGCCTTATGATGCTCACCTCGCCGGCGGCATGAAGGCATGGAAGGCGCTCGGTCTGCCGACAGAGACTTGATCGCACATCAACAACCATGGCCCTGCCCGGACGCGTTCTTCCCAAGCGCCAGTTGGGGCGCTGCCGGTTTCTTGCCGCTTTGGCGGCAATCATGGTCATGAATCCTGCTGCGCCTTGCGCTGCTCCGGAGCGTATTGTCAATGTGTACAACTGGTCCGACTATATCGCACCGAAAATAATCGAGGTTTTCACCAAGGAGACCGGAATCAAGGTGCGCTATGACACCTTTGATTCCAACGACACTCTGGAGGCAAAGCTTCTGGCCGGCAGGTCGGGATATGACGTCGTCGTGCCTACAGGGTATTTTCTCGAACGCCAGATCAAGGCTGGGGTTTTTCAGAAGCTCGACAAGCGAAAACTGCCCAATCTGGCAAACATCTGGCCGACCATTGCTGCGCGCCTGGCAAAATATGATCCCGGAAACGATTATGCCGTGAACTACATGTGGGGGACAACGGGCATCGGCTTCAACTCCGCGAAGGTCCGTCAGGCGACCGGAGCAGCTGGCGGGATCGACAGCTGGGCTACCGTGTTCAACCCGAAGAGCCTGGAGCGCTTCCAGCATTGCGGCGTCGAGATGCTCGACGCGTCCGACGACATCCTCCCGGCGGCACTGCATTATCTCGGCCTCGATCCTAACTCCGCAAACGAAGCCGATCTGCAAAAAAGCGCCGATCTCATAAAGAGCATACGGCCCTTCGTGCGCAAGTTTCACTCCTCCGAATATATCAATGCACTTGCGACCGGCGAGATCTGCCTGGCAGTCGGCTTTTCCGGCGACATCAAGCAGGCACAAAAACGCGCCGTCGAGGCCAAGAATGGCGTAGATGTCGGCTACGCGATCCCGAAGGAGGGGGCACAACTGTGGATCGACAATCTCGCCATTCCCCGCGACGCGACGAACGTGGACGAGGCGCACGCGTTCATCAATTATCTGCAGAAGCCCGAGGTCGCGGCCACGAATTCCAATTTCGTGTCGTATGCCAACGGCAATCTTGCCAGCCAGAAATTCATTGATAGAGCCATCCTGGAAGATAAAACCATCTATCCGGACGAGGCCCTGATGAGCCGGCTTTACGTCATCAATGCCCACGATCCGAAGATCGAACGGCTGATGAACCGGCTCTGGATTCGAATCAAGACGGGCCGCTGAAACCCACAGTCGTGCAGATCCGGGATGTGCGCACGGTTAGCGCCAGCGGCGGTGGACCCAGAGCCATTGCTCCGGATGCTCGCGTACCCAGCCTTCAATCACCGAGGTGATCGCCTGCATCGTGCCCTGCACATCAATCCTGCCTTCCGTATCGCGCCTCGGCTCTATCGGCCCCGAAAGCTCGGCACGAAAGCGATCGCGATCCGGCAGACGGACGACGCGGGTTCCATAGATGGGACATTCGACATGGCGGGCGAGACGGGCAATGAACGGGTTGGCCTTGCATGGTCGGCCGAAGAAGGTCACGTCGACGCCATTGACGTAATACTGGTCAACGAGCATGGCCACGTGTCCACCCCCCTCCAGAATGCGGGCAAGCTTGAACGGTGCGTCCAGACTGGTGGGCACAAGCGTCCCCATGCTGCCTTTGCGGATCTTGATGACAGCCTCGCTCACGGCAATGATGTTTGGCCGGCGATAAAGGACTGTTGCGTCGAGGGCAAACTTGGTGGCGATAAGCGCCGGCAGCTCCCAATTGGCAAGATGCGCAGCAAAGATCAACGCGGGCTTGCCATCCTGGCGCAGGCGCTCGAAGCCCTCAGCGGTATCGAGCGTGTAGCCGATGTCGCCGGCCTCATGCCGAGGAGGCGGGAAGATTTGCAGGCGATCGATGTGAGCAAATTCCGCGGCAACGCGCCCGAGATTATCCCAAACGCCCCGCAAGATGTTTTCGATTTCGGATTCCGATTTTTGCGGAAAAGCGGCGGCCAGATTGGCGCGGCCGATGCGATGTTCCCTAAGCCGCGGGCCAAGGGTGCGCATGAATGCCGCGGCAACATCTGCCATCGATCTCCGATCGATGGCGCGGATCGTTCGCAGCGCCCCAATGGCGAGCCAGCCCAGCAGCGTGTCGATGGTGGCCTTGAGCTCTCGCCCGGCGTGCGGGGCATTGAGGGAGATCATGCGCGCGGCTGCCGGGCGTCAAAAACGGACGATGATCTTCCCGAACACCTGCCGGCTTTCGAGGCGGGCCAGTCCCCGATCGAATTCGGCAAGCGGGACCTCGGTGTCGATCACTGGCAAGAGCCCGCTCGCCATCTTGGCGAGACCCTCGCGGATATTGCGCAGGGAGGCACCGAACGATCCAATGATCCGATATTGCTGCTGAAAGAGCTGCATGAGGTTGAGGGTGGTAGAGGGCCCGGACGTTGCGCCGCAGGTCACCAAGCGTCCGCCGCGCTTGAGGCAGAGCAGCGAGCCGTTGAACGTTTGCGCTCCCACATGCTCGAACACAACGTCAACGCCTTTCTTCGCAGTGAGCTTGCGAACGACCCCTTCGAAACGGTGGGTCCTGTAATTGATGACGTAATCGGCACCCAGCGCTTTCGCTTTTTCAACCTTGGCCTCGTCCCCGACTGTCGTGATGACCGTACACCCGATCGCTTTGGCCATGATGATGGCGGCAGTCCCGATGCCGGAGCCGCCGGCATGCACGAGCACGATCTCGCCGGGCTCGAGCTTCGCATTGTCGAACAACATGTGCTGCACGGTGGCAAAAGCGATAGGCGCGCAAGCGGCATCGCGCAGGGAAACCCCTTCTGGGACGGGGAGAACGAGACGTGCGGGCATATTCACGAGATCGCGTGCAAAACCATCGATATGAAATCCCAGGATTCCGCCGACCCTTTCGCAAAGATTATCGCGTCCTTCCTTGCATGCCTTACAGCTGCCGCAGGTCAAGGCACCGTACATGACCACTCGATCGCCAGGCTTGAAACCGGCTTCCGACGGTCCAGACGCGGCGATCTCGCCCGCCGCTTCCACCCCTACGACCACGGGCATCTTGCGCCGGGCAAAGGCCATTCCGCGATAGCCCCAAAGATCGAGGTGATTGAGCCCCACCGCCTTCACTCTGATCTGCACTTCGCCGCGTGCAGGCGGCGGCGGAGGGGGGCGGTCGGTCAGCTCGAGCTTGCGGTCGGCAATCAGTGCAAGCGCCCGCATGGGTCAGGCAGGCTCGCCGCTGATCACCAATGACACGTTCTGACCTCCGAAGCCAAACGAGTTGGAGAGCGCGTGATGGACCTTGGCGTCGCGCGCCACGTTAGGAACAACGTCCAGGGGAATTGCAGGATCCGGTACTCGGTAGTTTATGGTTGGGGGCAGCCGCTGGTGCTGCAATGTCAATAACGTGAACACCGCCTCCACCGCTCCTGCCGCCGACAGCGTATGCCCGATCATGGATTTGTTGGACGAGACCGGGATCGACTGCGCTCGTTCGCCGAACACGGACGATATGCCGACATATTCCATCTTGTCGTTCTCGGGCGTCCCGGTGCCATGAGGATTGATGTAGTCGATGTCGTCGGGCGTGAGACCGGCATCCGCTAATGCGTGATGAATGCAGCCGATGATTGCCTTGCCGTCGGGGCTCGATCGCGTGCGATGATAAGAGTCCGCCATCTCGCCGCATCCGGCCAAGACGCCCAAGATCTTTGCCCCGCGCGCCTTTGCTGAGTCATAGCTCTCGATGACGAGCGCAGCGGCGCCTTCCGCCATGACGAAACCGTCGCGATTTTTTGCGAAGGGCTTTGCCGCTCCTTCGGGCGGATCGTTGGCCGTGGAGAGGGCTGAGAGCAGCGAGAAGCGGATCAGGCACTCCGGGTTGATGGACCCGTCAGTGCCGATGCACAGCGCTGCTACCGCCTCACCGCGCCGAACCGCCTCGACGCCGAGCTGGATCGCGCTCGCTCCGGATGCGCAGGCGGTCGATACGGAGATCGGCGAACCCTTTGTCCCGAAGCGATCGGCAAGGTGTTCGGCAACCGAGCCCAGCAGGCAGCGCTCGTGGATGGCGTGAAAGCGCCCGGACGCGCTCGCGCGCAGGAGATCGGCATATCCTATCGTGTCGTTCGCGCCTGATGCTGCGGCCAATGCCTCCCGGTGCAGCCACTCCATTTCGACCGGAGCAACGGCAAGAAAAAGCGGACCGGGAAAGTCAGCGTTGCCGCCAATCCCGGCCTCGGCAATCGCCTCTTCAGCTGCAAGTGTTGCCATGCGCTCGCCAAGCTCGGTGGAGCAGAAGGGCTCTACCGGGACGAAATCGACCGTCCCGGCGATCGTGGTCTTGAGCCCCTCGTTGGCAAACCTCGTGATCCGATGGATGCCTGATTGGCCGGCCATCAGCCTGGTCCAATTATCCGCCTTGCCGGTCCCGAGGGACGTGATCACGCCCATGCCGGTCACAACCACGGTGGGACGTCCATTCGTGCCGCGTGCCGATGCCATGTTCGCCCCGTCCTTCAGCTGACCGCATCAAGCAACGCAATAGCCTCGCCCCGCCAATGTCCGACAGAGGTTACGGCGATCTGGTCGACCGCGCCTTCATAAGTCTGTTCAACGCCTGATGAATCCAAGGGCGGGAACAGCTTTTGATGTGCCAGGACGATTGTCGCGATTGCAATGTTCATGGCGAATTGAGGCTCAAAACCGTGTCCGATATAGCTGCCGGTCGCGCGCACCGGCAAGTCGGGCATGCGCTTCAACCACGCGCGCTCCTCATGCGTGCCTGGCTCCGTACCCGTCGCTCCCGATATAATGGCGATACGGCCGGCACCACGCAGCGCAGCGAGCTTTTCCCACATTTCTGCGAGCGCCTCTGCGACGGCTGACGGCGGCCGTCGCGACCGCTCCGAGAGTACCGCAACAACCCGTGCCAGCGGCCTTGCGCCGCGAGCCCGAGCATGGGCACGCTCTTCCAGAACCAGGAAGGCGCCGATAGAGCCAAGCACCATGCCAGGCGAGTCGGTGCGCTCCCAAACCGGCTTGAACACGCCGCGCCGCAAATATCCGCCGGTGTCGTAAAGCAACAGCAAGTCCTCGCGCTGGCCGTTGTAGGAGCCGCCTACAAGGGCGAGATCGCTTTGCCCTGCGCCGATCCGCGCCGATGCGACGCGCACCGCCTCGACGCCTGCTCCTTCCTCGCCCATGAAGCTGCGCGAAGACCCGGTCACGCCGTGCACAATGGAAATATTGCCGGCGAGCAGATTGGAAAGCTGTGCCAGGAAAAGAGTCGGCCGCAGATCGTTCATCAGCTTTTCATTGAGAAATGCACCGGGATTTGCTGCCTTCGATTTATTGCTCAGAACCGATCCATCGACTGCGATGTCGCGCTCTCCGCCCGCCGCGGCAACGATCATGTCCATGCGGCCAAGCAAGTCGGCATTGCCCTTGACCCCTGCATCCTGCAGGGCGAGACCGGCAGCATAGGTCCCAATTCGCTGCCATGCCTCCATTTGACGTTGGTCGCCCTTCTTCGGAATCTGCCGGTCCAGCTCCAGCGGTGCCAGCGGGTGGACCAGGTAAGGTGCAAAGGTCTCGGCATCGACTTTGATGCGTCGCTCGGCAAATCCCTGCCAGTGCGCATCAGGCCCTTCGCCCAAGCACGACACAATTCCGATCCCAGTAATCCAGACTTCGCGCCGCAATTCAGCCATTGGCAAGCGCACCAACCGGGAACTCGAGGACGGCGGCCATCTTCTCCATGTTGGTGCGAAATTCAGGGTTCGGGAATTCGACGAGCCGGAACGTTATTTCTGCGTTGCAGGCGAGCTTGCCGCCGCTGCGGATCTCCGCCTTGGTTACGGCGAAGCCGGACCCCTCATGCAAGAGCTTGGCCGAGAGGTCGAGCTCTTGACCGGGCGTAACGAACGCTCGCAGCTTCGCTTCGCGCACCGCGGCGAAGAATGGCATGCGCGTGAATCTCGTGATTGCGATGAGCAGCCAACCTGAGGTTTGCGCCATGGCCTCGATGAGCAACACGCCCGGCATCAAGGGAAAACCGGGAAAATGTCCCTCGAAAATCGTGGATACGGTCGGCACGCGCGCCTGAGTTCGTATCGTCTGATTGGCAAGCTCGAGCTCGACAATGCGATCGATCAGCTGAAAGTATTCGAGGCGCATACTGAGGGCGTCAGGCGCCCCGGGCAGCAACAAGCTCGTCGATGCGGGTACAAAGGTTGTCCAGCTGAAAGTACTGCTCCGGCGTCGCCTTGCCCTCGTTGACTTCCTGGGTCCATTGCTCGAGCGGCATCTTAATTCCAAACGCCTTGTCGATTGCGAAGGCGATATCGAGAAAATCCAGGCTATCGATGCCTAGATCATTGATTGCATGGCTTTCCGGCTTGATTGTCTCTCGCGGAATGTCGCATGTCTCCGAGATAATGTTGGCTACCGTGTCGAAGGTCGAAGACATCGTAGTTCCCAGATCAGCCATGCACTCGTGCGCCCTAGCCTGACGTGCTCTTCGGCGGGGATCACCCCGCCTCATCCCCGTGAAGGTCGGATGCCCCTATAGCGAAGAGAGGGGGCAAGTTCAATGGCGCGGCCAGCATGGCGTGGCCAGCATGCAAGGCTGGTTCCCATGCAAAATCGCGTGCCGTGCCTTCTTGAGGATCGCCTCCGCAACGAACGCAACGGGCAGGAGATCCTCTGTGCCTCCCGTCAATGCGATGGTGTCGCACTCGGGCCGCCTCTCCCGAAAGCCGCTCACGGTGATGGACAGGCTGAGCTGGGCTTCCCCCCAAGCAGATGCTCTGCGCCACTCTGCGCCCTGTTTCATGTATTGGCTCATGTAGCCCCAGCCATATTTCTGCACGACCGCGGCGAAAAACGCAGGATCGTCATCCGCAGGATAGAGGCTGACGAGCTTGGCTTTGAACTGCCGTTGCAGTATTTAGATCACCTTGCGAGCAACATCGCTGTATGAGAATGATAAGAACGTTCGTAAAAATCACCGTACTGGTTTCCTCGCTGGCGTTGCTGACTGACGCTCCCATGCGCGCCCAGGCGCCCGCTGTCGATCGCATCGACATTGTCGAATATGGCACTTACACCGTCGACCGCCGCGTACAGGGAAGGGACGCCCGGGGAATCAATCAGGCGACGGCGACCAACGTCCAGCATGCAACCACGACTAAAGAGATTCCCGCTCGTATCGGTACTACTTTTGGTCTCCGCTACAAAATAATCGGCAAGCCGGACGAAGCCCCGATCACGCTTCGAAGAATTGTCGTGTTTCCTGCGCCGGGACTTCAACCTCCGTCATCATCGAAGCCTCTGGCGCGAGACGAGTTCGCAGTGCAGGCCCGGGTCGGTGAGACGAATTACATGTTCTACACACTTGAAGACAGCTTTGAACTTGTGCCCGGCATCTGGGTCATCGAGATCTGGTACGGCAACCGCAAGCTTGCAAGCCAGAGCTTCACGGTCAGCAAAGCAGACAACAGCAGCCATCCCATACCGCCATCGAGCTCAGAAGGATTATGAAGATTTTTGGCGTTCGATCGCCAAGGTGCGTTCCAGGCGTGCGACCTCTTGCAGGAGGCGCTCGCTGGTGAGACGAAGCAGATAGAATCCGAATTCCGGATTCTGGAAGTAGAGTTCTCGCACCTTGTCGTAGGTAATTGTCAGGACGTGGCCTGATCCCGTGCACTCAACCGACTGGGTCCGCCGCTGCTCGGAGGTCAGCAAACCCAGCTCGCCGAATATCTCACCGGGCTGAATTGTTTTGTCCAACTCGGGAATAACGTACGTCCCTTTGACTGCCAGGAACATCTCGTTCGCTTCATCGTTCTTTCTGAACAGCACATCTCCTTCTCGGCACTTCCGTTTGGTCATGAACGGCTCGAGCCAATCCATAGACAAGTCCTGGCCGGCAGCGAGACGGACCTTTTCGATCAGCTGAATGAGCTGATAAAGGCGAAACGAATTCAGCGGGACCAGAATGACGTACAAGAAAATCGTGGTAATGGAATAAGCCAGAATGCCATACACGAGAAAAAAACACGCGCTGGCGATTGCTGCTATGCGCAACGGGATCACGGTTTTCATCGAGAGCGATGCCACATAAAACACTGCCCCAAGGACCCCCATCCCGATGGTCACGATGGTCATCGCATCAGGCAGGATGGGCTGCATGTAGTTCTCCAGGCTGTGAGGCGAATCCCATTGCGCGCGTGGCGTGGACGCCACCGATACAGGGAGCGCCGTGCACAACGCAAGTATGTGCGGGCGCGGTCAGTGCCGTTGAGCGCTCCTGCTGGTCAATGATCGCGCTTGCGATGCAATTCGCATGGAGTCATCTTCGGCGTGGGGCCTCTGTCCGGGCTTTCGATCCAGCCGTAGTGAGGCGATCAGGCCTGTGCGGAATCGGCCGTGCCGGCGTGCGGACGTACGAATGAGATGATAAAGCGCTTCCACGTTCTTTACGTAGGTCAAATCGAGCTCGATAACATCGGGCGCAACGGCACCCCCGCAAACGACCGCCGCTATTCGGACGAGCAGTTGCGGGAAGCATTCTTCACCGCACGCGACATCGCCCGCCTCATGGATGAGCTGGGTTACGACGTGCTGTGGACGGCGGAGCACCACTTCCAGCGCGAGGGCTACGAAGTTTTCCCGAACCTGATTCAGTTAGGGCTGTGGCTTGCCACCCAAACCAGCCGGCTGAAGTTTGGTTGTGCCTTCAACGTGCTTCCCATGTGGCACCCGATTCGGCTGGCGGAGGACTATGCCATGGCCGATATCGTCACCGACGGCCGCATCATCATGGGCGTGGGGCGCGGATACCACACCCGCGAGGTGGAGACCTTCGGCGCGCCGCTGATCGACGCCGAGAAGAATCGCGAGTTGTTCGAGGAGCAGCTTCAATTGCTGTTGACCTGCTTCAACCAGAAATCGTTGCATTTCAAGGGAAAATACTATGAGTGTCCACCGCCGGTGGAGTACCGCGGTTATCGCCTCAAGGACATCACCATGGTGCCGCGGCCGAAGCATCTGCCGGTGGACATCTGGATGCCGATCGCGAGTGGCAAGACGATCGAGTTGATGGCGCAATATGGCCTCAAGGCGATGGTGACCCTGAACGGAGAAAAGATTCTGGACGACGTGGTGCAGGCGTACCACGCTGCCTGTCACAAACACGGTCGCAAAACGCAACTGGGCGAAGACATGATATGGGGAGCCGGTGTCTATCTTGCGCAGAGCAGGGAGGAGGCGATCCAGCGCCTGGAACCTGCCCATGACGAAAGATTCAAGTGGTTCGCGCCTTTCGGCTTCGTGCGCTATGCCGACGAGCACGGTCGGGTTTGGGGCTCGCCCGGCGCGCCTGCTCGCACCCCCTCGCTGAACGACGGGGTTGCACAGAAGGCCTGGCTCTGCGGAACACCGCGGGACGTGATTGACGGTATCAACTCGATTGCAGGCAAGTATCCCGGTCTCGAAGACTTCATGATTCACTGGGCCGAAGGCCTGCCGCCTAACGAATTCAAGGAGCAGCTGCGCTGGTTCGCAAGCGAGGTGATGCCGGCGTTCAAGCGTGCGTAGCCTGAGTATCAAAAAAACCTGTTACGCGGTCGCGGCAATCCGAGATTGTCGCGCAATGTTGGGCCTTCGTATTCGCTGCGGAAAATCCCGCGCCCTTGCAGTTCCGGCACTACTCGCGCGACGAAGTCGTCGAGCCCGCCTGGCAAGTAGGGGAACTGGATGGTGAAGCCATCGGAGCCTTCCGTCATCAGCCATTCCTCCATCTCGTCGGCAATCGTCGTGGGCGTGCCCACCATTGCCAGGCCGGAGTGGCCGCCCAGCCGTTGTGCGAGCTGGCGGACAGTCAGATTCTCACGGTTGGCCAGATCGATCGCGCGCTGACGTCCGCTTTTCGAAGCATTACTTTCGGGGATATCAGGCAAGGGCGCGTCCGGATCGAATTTGGAGGCGTCGTGGCCGAGCGCAATGGATAACGAGCCGATCGCGTTGGCGTAGTGGACGAGGCTGTCGAGCTTCGCCCGCTTGGCCCGCGCCTCTTCCATCGTGTCGCCCACCACCACGAAGCAGCCGGGCAGGATCTTGAGATGCTCGCGCGAGCGGCCGGCTTTCTCCGCCCGCCCCTTCACATCGACATAGAACTCCCTACCCGCGGCGAGGTTTGCCTGCGCGGTAAATACGGCTTCGGCGGTTTCGGCGGCCAGCTGGCGGCCGGCGTCCGAGGCGCCGGCCTGCACAATCACCGGCCAGCCCTGGATCGGTCGCGCGATGTTGAGGGGGCCGCGCACCGAAAGGTATTTGCCCGTGTGATTGAGGACGTGCAGCTTGTCGGGATGGAAATAGAGTCCCTTCTCCACGTCACGGATGAACGCATCGTCTGCCCAGCTGTCCCACAGCCCGGTGACGACATCGTAGAACTCCCGCGCGCGAGCATAACGCTCCGCGTGCTCCATGTGCTCTTCCAGCCCGAAATTCAGCGCGGCATCCGGGTTGGACGTGGTCACGATGTTCCAACCGGCGCGCCCGCCGCTGAGATGATCAAGCGAGGCAAAGCGCCGCGCGATGTGATAAGGGGCGTCGAACGTGGTTGAGCCGGTCGCGATCAGCCCTATGCGCTGCGTGACCTGAGAGAGTGCGGACAACAGCGTGAACGGCTCGAAAGATGTCACAGTGTGGCTGCGCTTGAGCGCCTCAACGGGCATGTTGAGCACGGCCATGTGGTCGGCCATGAAGAAGGCGTCAAATTTGCCGCGCTCGAGCGTCTGAGCAAAACGCTTGAGGTGCGCCAAATTGAAATTGGCATCCGCGAAGGCGCCGGGGTAACGCCACGCACCGGTGTGAATGCTTGCCGGCCGCATGAAGGCGGCGAGCTTGAGCTGACGTGCTTGTGCCATCTGTGGTCTTCCGCTTTCTTCAACAGCGTTCCCGTGGAGCAAGGCCGATCACTTCTGGATGGCCGCTGCCGCCTTTTCCACTGTGCTTTTCGCCGTGCGATAGAGCTCGGCGAGCAGATCATTAATGGGGGTCGCGGGGACCGGCGAGATCTCGAGATCGAGCTTCGCTGCCTCGTCGAGAAACTGTGGATCCCGCATCGTGGTGTCGAATGCGGCGCGCAGCGCATTGCTGCGATCCTCAGGAATTTCAGGCGGCGCAAAGATCGGCCGGCCGAGAACCAGGCTGGCGAGCACGAGCTTGAGCACTTGGCGCTGTTCGAGCGTGCTTGCAAAATCCAGGAGCATGGGCACGTGCGGCAGATCCGGGTGCCTCTGCATGCCGAGCTGGACGAGCAGGCTGATTGATTTCTGCTCCAGCCAGGACGTTTTCTGACTCTTGATGCTGCTCCAGGACCAACCGCAGCGGCCGTCCACTTCGCCCCGCTCCATCGCCAGATTGATGTCGTTGCCGCCGGGGTATCCGGTGATCAGTTTCATCTTCGCGCCGAATACGTTGCGTAGAAGCAGCGCGAAGCTGTCGGTTTCAGAACCTGTGGCGCTGCCGCCCATGGTGAAATCCTTGGTAAACATATCGGCCCAGGTCTTGACCGGCGAAGTGTGCCAAGTCGCGCAAACGCTGGTCTCGCTGGTGATACTGCCGATCCAGGTGAATTTCATCGGCTCGAATTTCGAATCGCTGAGGAGTGGGTCTGTCGCCATGCCGCGGGTGGCGGTTGCGATGACGGTGCCGTCCCGCGGCGCGAGGCTGTAGATGAAGTTCGCGGCTTTCAGGCTCCCGGCGCCCGGCATGTTCTGGGGTAGAAGCCTCGGATGCCCTGGAATATGTCTGCCCATGTGTCGCGCCAACACGCGCGCGTAAAGGTCGTAGCCGCCGCCCGCACTATAGCCGATCACCATGGTGATCGTGCGATCGCGATAAAAATCAGCGACGGGTTCTGCTTCTGCCCGGTAGCCAAACGATACCAAGAGAAGGGCGAAGCTCAGCAGCCTGCATCCGAGCCAGTCAAGCAAGCGAGGCAATGGAAGCATCATGTCGGCCGCGCGATCACCCTGCAGCGGGCAAACCGGGAATGCTTATGCCAAAAATCTGCAAGATGAGCAGCACGTTGAGCGACAACACAACGATCGTGCCACTGATCGCAACAACATTGATAGCCCTTCCGTTGGCGAATGCGCCCATGATGTCGCGGCGTCGCGTGAACATGACGAGAGCGATCATAGGAAGCGGGAGGGCAATGCTGAGCACCACCTGACTGATCACCAGCGCATTGGTCGCGTTGACACCGAGCCCGACCACCACGAATGCGGGCAGCATGGTGACCAGCCGTCGGACCCAGATAGGGATGCGAAAGCCGACAAATCCTTGCATGATCATCTGCCCCGCCATCGTTCCCACTGCTGAGCTGGATACTCCCGATGCAAGCAGTGACAACAAGAACACGCCCGCAGCCGCGATTCCGAGCAGCGGGGTCAGGGTATGATACGCGGTTTCGATCTCTGCGACATTGCTGTATCCTGCATGGAAGGCGCTCGACGCCATCATCACCATGGCCATGTTCACCATGCCGGCGATCGCAAGCGCGATGATCACCTCTGTGTTCGAGATGCGCACCATCCTGCGCTTTCCGCCTTCGTCGCGAGTTGGAATGCGCGCCTGGGTAAGGCCGGAGTGCAGATAAACGGCATGCGGCATCACCGTTGCACCGATGATGCCGACGGATAGCAGGAGCGCCCCCCCATCCGCGATCTGCGGGATGACAGCGTGCAGCGCGGCCGCGTGCCAGTCTATGGGTGCGATGAACATCTGAATGAGATAGCAAAGCGCAATGATCGCGACCAAATTGCCGATGATGAGCTCGACAGGTCGGAAGCCGTATCGCTCGAACATCAGGATGCCGTAAACAACGAATCCGGTAATGACCATCCCATAAAGGAGCGGGATACCAAACAACAGCGAAAGTCCGATCGCTCCGCCCAGGAACTCCGCCAAGTCGGTGGCCATTGCCGCAATCTCGCTGATGACCCACATCATGTACACCGTGAGCTTGGGAAACTGATCGCGGCACATCTCCGCCAGATTTCGTCCCGTCACGATACCGAGCTTGGCCGAGAGCGCCTGGAAGAGCATCGCGATCAGGTTTGCGAGCAGCACCACCCAGAGGAGCTCATAGCCGTACTTGGCGCCGGCTTGAATGTTGGTCGCAAAATTGCCGGGGTCCATATAGGCAATCGAGGCAACCACGGCCGGCCCGAAGAAGGACAGATACGCACGTAAATCTTTCCGCTCGCCTGCCAGCACCTCGCGCGCGGCCCGAGCCGTGCGCTCCGAGAGCGACTCCCGTGCCTTCGGAGCGATGGATTCCGTCATCAGCTCGTGTTCCTTCAGCGCCCAGCTCAACCTCTAGCATATTGCAGGAGAGGCGGTAGCTCACAACCAAACCGTTAAACGGTTTGACGATTCCTCGGCGAGAACTGGCCGACATAGAAACAAAACCGCCCTTTTGCCGACAGCATTGTGCAACCGAGGTCCGTTCACGCGCGGCCGGGTTATCGATCTTACTCCCGCAGCGGGGACGGGAGCTCGGCTTCTCCGGGCTCACGCGGGTTGCTCTTGCTGTCGACAAAGAGGATCAAGGCCGCTGAGGCGCAGTCGTCTCGATGCGCATGCAATTACCGCGTCCGGAGAGAACACAGTCCTGATTCTTGCGCACATCGGCGAGTTGTAGCGCGAGCCACGCGCCTGCAATGGACAGACCGACAGTCGCGAGCAGCGCCGCCATATTGACCATCATGCGATGGCGATAATTGTCAGCGTCGTCTTCCGTTTCGTACTTGGCAAGCCCGTCGACCGGGGGCAACGTTGTCCCGCCGGGCGGCCGTCGTGGCCGCCCTTGCCCGGAATTGGTGTCCGTTTTGCGTGGCCGGAACGGCAGGACCTGATGATCCTCACCGGGCTGGCTTGAGGGTTCGGGTTTCACCGGTCGTCTCGCCGAGAGATACTCGTTCGTTCGGAATATAGCTTTTCGCGCCAGACGCCGTTAGCCGCTCAATGCGGTTCAGCACCCCCTATGCGTGCAGAGCATGGCCTTTGGGAGGACAGGGCCCGCGTGCGCTTGCCCCTCGCCCGGAACGCCGCCGATCTGCAGGCGCTCATGGTGACTTGCTGCGCCAGCGGGCCAATGCGACGCGGCCGCAGCCTCGATCGGATGCGCCCGACTCTGGGCCGACGGCGCCCATGCGCGCCGAGGCCATCGGCCGCGTGGCGTAGAATAGCGCCCTAGGACTCTGCGAATGGCAACGGCTCGTCTTCGGGCGGCGCCATGCGAAAGACGTTGAGGATCATCGAGATCATGACGTAATACCCGAGGATGCCCACAAGCTCGACCGTGGCGGCATCGCCGAGAACGGCATGCACGCGCTTGAAATTCTGGTCGCTCACCCGTCGCGTCTTGTAGAGTTCCTGAATGAAGTCGTAGATCGCGCGCTCATCCTTGGGAGCCGATTTCGGCGCGCGCCCGCGATGCAGATCGCGGATGGTTTGCTTGGAAACGCCGGCGCGCTCGGCCTGCGGCACGTGAGCGAACCATTCGTATTGGGCCCGCCACAGTTTCGCAGTCGCCAGCACGGCGAATTCCGAGAGCCGCGGCGGCACCGCAGTGTTGAAGCGGCAATGGCCCCCCAGCTGCTGGGCCAGCTCGCCGAACGCCGGCGCGTGCAGGAGCACGGCGAATGGTCCGCGGATGCCGACGCTACCGCCGCGCGGCCCAGAGCGGATCGAATTCAATAGCGCCGCTTGTTCGGGCGTGAGCGCCTTCTCGGCCAGGACCGGAAGCCGCGGTGGCGGCATCTTCCTGCCTACGGTCTTCTTTCCGGGCCTCTTCGTTGTGATCTTCTTCTTCGCAGCCTTCTTCTTCGCAGCCATGGGGCTCCCCCTTGCGTCGGCGACATGCGGCTCATGCCTACATTCTTGTCTTGAGCAACGCAAAGCCGCATTCTGTTGCCTACGCGCGGAAAATGACGAGCGGATGAGGACAATCGTGCCTGTGAGCCATCGGACCGTGGTTACCGTTATCGCTGCGCTGTTTACCTGTGGCGTGTGGAGCGGGCCTGCCGATGCTCAGAGCTGGCCGACCCGTCCCGTGAGCATGGTCATCGGCTTTGCGCCCGGTGGGGGCACAGATGTGTTGGGGCGGATCCTTGCCCCGCGCCTCGCCGAGGTCCTGGGCCAGCAGGTTGTGATCGAGAACGTCGGCGGCGCCGGCGGAATGGTGGGGTCGGCCCGGGTGGCGAAGGCAACGCCGGACGGCTATCAGTTCGTGCTCGGCAGCAGAGCCGATGCGATCAATCAGGCGCTCTACAAGACTCCGCTCTACAACCTTGTGACCGATCTTGCTCCCGTTGTGCTGATTGCCGAGCAGCCGATGGTGCTGGTCGCGCGTAAGGATCTGCCGGTTGCGAACCTGCAGGAGTTCATCGCCTATGCGCAAAAGAACCATGCGTCCATGCAATTCGGTTCGGCCGGGACCGGCTCCACCGGACACATCGATTGCGCGTTACTCAATGTCGCGATCGGCATCAATCTCCCGCACATTCCCTACCGCGGCGGCGGGCCGGCAATGCAGGATCTGATTGCCGGCCGGTTCGACTATTTCTGCACGCTCGCTCCGACGGTCATGCAACAGATCGAAGGCAACCTGGTCAAACCGCTTGCGGTCCTCACCCGCGATCGCTCCCCGATGCTGCCCAACCTTCCGAGCGCGCATGAGCAAGGTCTCAAGGACTTCGACGCCTCGACCTGGTTTGGCTTCTTCCTGCCTCCACACACCCCGCCCGTGATCATCACAAAGCTGCACGACGCGACCGTCGCCACGATGGATACGCCGTCTGTAGAGCAGCGCCTGCGCGAGACCGGCACGGCAGTTGTTGCGCTGGAGCGACGGTCGCCGGAATATCTGCAGCGCTTCGTCGCGAGCGAGATCGAGCGCAATGCCGGCCCGATCAAGGCGGCGGGGCTCGCGATCGAGTAACGACGGATCTCGCAGGGGCGAGGCATGCCTCGCCCTCGATTCGCCTGCGCTTGCTGCAGGAGGGCGACGCATGCGTCGCCCCTACGGAGATTCGTCGCGGAGGGGCAAACGATGCCTCGCCCGGTTTCCGTTTCTCAGGCGCTCAATCGCCGCAGGCGAGAATGGCTGTCCGGCGAGTCTCGCGGCGTAGATCGCCGCTCCGAGGCTCGGTGCGAGCATCGGGCTCTTCAGTTCATAGGTCTTGGAGTATTGCTCGATGTGATGGCGCAGCGGCGAGAGGATCAGCTCGCCGGCATTGAACACGCCGCCTGAGTAGGAAATGGGGACGCGTTCGCCAGGCTCGAATTCCAGCGCCTGCCGCACCGCCTCGATGATGGCTGCGAGCTCGCG
>Ga0209217_1000138_pt1 | contig 16590 bp, 16 predicted proteins | sample JacPinW_OM3H0_M2_FD_187957 | JGI IMG/M metagenome (GOLD analysis project Ga0209217, IMG submission 187957) | Forest soil microbial communities from Algoma, Ontario, Canada - Jack Pine, Ontario site 1_JW_OM3H0_M2 (SPAdes) (version 2) | ecosystem: Environmental > Terrestrial > Soil > Boreal...
GCGCGACAACGCGCCGCTTTGGGCGCCGACATCGATTGCCGTGCGAAATCGCCCTCCGACATCTTCGAGGCGCTCGACGAGCCGGCTGGCCACTTCGGCGTGTAGGAAATCGACGCAGCCGCTGCGCGCGGCGCGGTCACGGTGCATTCGCCAGGCGCGGCGGTCGAATAGGGTGATCGGGTCTGCGGTTTTCACTATCGCTGCAGCCTTGAGACGACGTGTCGTGATCCGTCCTTCAAGTGATGGTTGACGAGGGCGCGCGCAGGCTGATGATGTGTTGTGATGCTGGCTTCGGCAAGTTTCCCCGGCTGGGCGTGTGATCAGCTGCGGCGGATCGGCCGCGCGGTCGTAGATGGCGTGTTGCCGCCACGCTGTCTCGCCTGCGGCGAGATCGTCGAAGAGCCGCACGCGTTATGCAGCCGGTGCTGGGCCGGGATCACCTTCTTTGCCCCGCCCTGGTGCGTGCTTTGCGGCCTGCCTTTTCCTCATCCGGTGGGCGAAGATGCGCTTTGCGGCGGCTGCGCGCGCGACCGCCCGGCCTGGGATCAGGCGCGGGCGGTGTTGCGGTACGACAAGAACAGCCGCCGTCTCGTGCTCGGGCTGAAGCATGGGGACCGTACCCACATAGCGGCGGCATTCGGGCGGTGGATGCAGCGCAGCGGCGGCGAGGTGCTCGCCGGTGCCGATCTCCTCGTCCCGGTGCCGCTGCACTGGACCCGGCTCTTTCAGCGACGATACAACCAAGCCGCACTGCTCGCCCAGGCGGTGCGCGCCGCCGGGGGACCGGAAGTCGCAGCGGATTGGCTGGTCCGCCGCCGGCGAACCCCGATGCAGGGCCATCTCGGGCCGGCGGCGCGCCAACGCAACGTCCGCGGAGCTTTTGCGGTGCGGGCCCGTCGCAGCGTCGCCGGCAAACGCGTGGTACTCGTCGACGACGTATTGACGACCGGAGCGACCGTAGCGGAGTGCGCCCGCGTGCTGAAACGCGCGGGAGCAACCTCCGTCGGCGTTCTGACCCTGGCACGAGCGCTGCGAAGCGGGGCATAATCTTTTCTTCCGGGCTCTTGGGAAATGGGCGGCAATGGCTGAGGTCGAGCTGTACACGACAATGTTCTGCCCCTATTGCGTGCGTGCGCGTGCGTTGTTGGAGCGCAAGGGCGTCGCCTTTACCGAGATCGACATCATCGAGGAGCCGGCACGGCGCGCAGAGATGATCCGCCGCGCCGACGGGCGCACCTCGGTCCCGCAGATCTTCATCAACGGCGAGCATATCGGCGGTTCCGACGAGCTCGCCGCACTCGACCGCGCCGGCGCACTCGACGCCAAGCTGGGAACGGCGAAATGAGCACCAACTTCACGGTGGCCTGCGTCCAATTTACGGCAGGCCCAGACCCCGAACCCAATCTGCGGGTGGCCTCGGACCTGGTTCGACGGGCGCGAGACGCGGGCGCCGATTTCATCACCACGCCCGAAGCGTCGAACTTCATCGAAAGCGGCAAGCGCCGCCGCGAAAAGGCGCGCAGCGAGGCCACCGACCCCTTCCTCGCCGGCATGTGCACCCTTGCTCGAGAGACCGGAGCGTGGTTGCTGCTCGGCTCCCTGGTGATCGACCCTTCCGGCGAGCGGGGTGCCGCGTCGGATGAGGCGCGGCTGGCCAATCGTTCGTTCCTCGTCGATGCGGACGGCGCGGTCGTCGCGCGCTACAACAAGATCCACATGTTCGATATCGACCTCCCGGGCGGCGAGAGCTACCGCGAGAGCAACGCCTACCGGCCCGGTAGCGGCACCGTCGTCGCCGAGACGCCGTGGGGCCGCCTCGGCATGAGCGTTTGCTACGATGTGCGCTTCCCCCACCTCTATCGCGGCCTGGCCCAGGCCGGTGCCGATTTTCTGACGGTCCCCTCGGTCTTCACGGTGCCGACGGGCAGCGCCCATTGGCATGTGCTACTGCGCGCCAGGGCGATCGAGAACGGCTGCTTCGTCTTTGCCCCGGCGCAATGGGGCGAGCACGCCGGCGGCCGGCGCAGCTATGGCCACTCGCTGATCGTCGATCCCTGGGGTGAGGTGCTCGCCGATGCCGGTGAGGGTGTGGGCATCATTAGCGCGCGTGTCGATGCCGCGCGAATTGCCGAGGTGCGCGGCATGGTCCCGTCGCTCCGGCACGACCGCGCATTCACTCCGCCGGAATTTGCCGCTCGCCCTCTCGCGGCCGAATAGCATCGAGCTCGGTGTCCTCGTAGATCACATCGAGGCTCACCTCGACACCGATCGACGAGAGGTTCAGGACGGCGTCGCCCTCGATGATTTCATCGGTCCACCGATCGCCCGTCCGCGTGTAGAGATCGATCAGGCGCTCGTCCTGCTCGATGATCGCGTATTGCCGGATCGATGGCGTCGCGAAATAGTCAAATTTCTTGCGGCCGCGATCCTCGCGCTCTGTGCTCGGCGAGATCACTTCGACAATCAGGATCGGATCAAGGACGACATCCTCGGTTCCCCTTACCTGGGTACAGGTGACGGACAAGTCCGGATAGCGGATGGAGTGGTTGGCGATGATTTTCGAATCACCCCGAAATGCTCGGCAGGTGCTGCCGCGAAGCTGATCACGCAGCGCTGTCCATAAATTGGACGCGATCGTCGAGTGGTCGAGCGAACCGCCTGTCATCATCGTGATGACACCACCTGCGAACTCGTACCTCTCCGGTTGGTCGCGCTCCCAGGCCAAGAACTCGTCCAAAGACATCAGCTGTTTCGCGACGTTCGACATAGCTAGAGGTTACTCTTTTTATGGAGTGCTGTCTAAATTGGCCTTTCCGGGAGCCGTCCCAACGGTCCGGCGACCGCGGCGATGCGCTGGATGACGGCGGGCCGCGGCGACGTGACCTCGCCCTGCTCGAAGGCGATCACCGTGAGCCGTGCAAACGCTTTAAGTAATTCGCCCGGGCGCAGCAGAAAATCGGGATTGCGTGGCCGACCGAGGCGTTCGTTGCCGAGCGCGAAGGTCTCGTAAATCAAGAGCCCATCGGGTGCCAACGCACTTGCGATTGCCGGCAACAGCGGCCGGTAGAGATAGTTGGTCACGACGATCCCGCGATAGCCATCGCCGAGCGGCCACGGCGCGCCGGTCTCGAGTTCGACCTGCCGGACTTCGCAGCGTGGTCCGGCCAGCGTCAGGAGAGCCGAGATGTCGCGGTCGACCGCGCGCACGGCAAAACCGCTCTCGATCAAAATACGGGAATGGCGACCGTCGCCGGCGGCCAAGTCGAGGACCAGACCACCGGGCCTGATTAGCGGCATAAAGCGCCTAACCCAAGGCGAGGGCGCTAAGGAGGCGTAGGGGATTTCAGCACCTCCGGTCATTGTCGCAGAGAATTGCGAACGCCATCTCTGCGGGTGTAGATAGACTGCCCAAGGAGGTCGTCTCGATGATCCTGTTCACGTTGCGTTGTGCCCACGGCCACGAGTTCGAGGGCTGGTTTCGCGACGGGGACGCGTTCGAGGCGCAGCAGAAGGCGGGCGACATTGCCTGTCCCGAATGCGGCGATATCTCGGTTGAGAAGGCGGTAATGGCACCCCGTCTCGGCCGATCCCGGGAATCCATGCCCGCGGTCTCTCCGGCGCAGTTTCGCGCCGCATTGGTCGAGCTGCGCCGACAGGTCGAGGCCAATTGCGATTACGTCGGCCCCCGCTTTGCCGAAGAGGCCCGCCGCATCCATTATGGTGAGATCGACGCGCACAGCATCTACGGCGAGGCGAGCGAGGACGAGTCGCGCGAACTTTCCGATGAGGGGATCAGTTTTGGGCGCATCCCTTGGATCCCACCCACCGACGGGTGAACAACGGCCACGCCGCTCACTGGCGCACTGCGGCGACCATATAGTTGACCCTGATATCGGGCGCGAGCGACCATGTTCCGCGCCACGGGTCGTAGACGATTCCGCTCATACGGGTTGCCGAGAACCCGTTGCGGCGCAAGCCGAGGATGAATTCCGAGGGACGCAAGAACTTGCCCCAATCGTGGGTAGCCGGGCGGAGCCAGCCAAAGAGATATTCGGCGCCGACGATTGCCAAGGCAAATGATCGCAGCGTCCGGTTGAGGGTCGCGCCGACGAAGGCTCCTCCGGGCCGCACCAGGGCGCCGATGGACGCGAAAAAGATATCCGGCTCGGCAACATGCTCAATCACTTCGAGCGCCAGCACGGCATCGAAACGCGCACCGGCTCCGGCCAGCGATTCGGCGTCGGTGTGGCGATAGTCGATAGCCAGACCCGCCGCTTCGGCATGGGCTTGTGCAGCAGCAATCGCCGCTGCACCTGCATCGATGCCTGTCACGGCAAAGCCCAAGCGCGTCATAGGCTCGGCGATCAGGCCCCCGCCACAACCGATATCGAGCAGGCTAAGCCCCTCGAACGGCCGCAGCGAAGAGGGTTCACGACCAAAATGCGCCTGCAATTCCTGGCGGATGAATCCCAGCCGGGTCGGATTGATCCAGTGCAGCGCTCGGAAACTCCCCGCGGGGTCCCACCATGCTCCGCCGTCCGCCCCAAAGTGGCGCACTTCCTCGGGGTCGACGGTGGCGCCGGTTTCGCGCACGGTTCCGATCCTCGTCGCTGCCCGGGCACGCCGGCAGAGCACGCGGTCGCCCGGAAAATAGAGTATGCTGTGGTACCGTCGAACCGGCAACATGACTGGCGGCACCGCGGGGAGTCCGGTGCCTGGCCGCCGGTTCCGATAGTCTTTTTGAGAGGGGCATGAGTCGAATTGTTCAAAAATTCGGCGGCACTTCGGTCGCCGATGTCGACCGTATCAAAAGCGTTGCTCGGCGGGTCGGGCGCGAAGTCGAAGCCGGTAACGAGGTGGCCGTCGTCGTCTCGGCGATGGCCGGGGTTACAAACCAGCTTGTCGGATGGACGCGCGAGACAAGCCGCGTTCATGATGCGCGTGAATATGACGTAGTGGTCTCCTCCGGCGAACAGGTGACCGCTGGTCTGCTCGCGCTCGCACTTCAGGATATCGGGATTGATGCTCGTTCCTGGCTCGGCTGGCAGATACCGCTGCGTACCGACGGGGTGCACGGCAAGGCGCGCATTGAGGCGATCGAGGTCACCGAGATCCGGCGCCGCTTGGCACAAGGTCAGGTCGCCGTGGTGGCGGGGTTCCAGGGGATCGGCCCGCGCGGACGTATCACGACGCTCGGGCGTGGTGGTTCCGACACTTCCGCTGTGGCGCTCGCTGCCGCACTCGAGGCGGATCGCTGCGACATCTTCACCGACGTCGACGGTGTCTATACCAGCGACCCGCGCATCGTTGCGAAAGCGCGCAAGCTCGCTAGGATCACCTACGAGGAAATGTTGGAGATGGCATCGCAAGGGGCCAAGGTGCTGGAGACGCGCTCGGTCGAAGTGGCGATGAACCACCAGGTACGGGTGCACGTCCGGTCGAGTTTTGCCGATACCCCCGGAACCCTCTTGGTCGACGAGAGCGAGATCGTGGAACATCAGGTTGTTAGCGGCATCGCCTACAGCCGCAACGAAGCCAAGATTACCGTGCAGAAAGTGGCCGACCGTCCGGGCGTCGCAGCGGCCATTTTCGGGCCGCTCGCCGACAATGCGATCAATGTCGACATGATCGTGCAGAGCGCCTCCGAAGACGGGAATACCGCCGATCTGACCTTCACCGTGGCACGCGCCGATCTCGAGCGCGCCGCCGCCGTACTGGAAGCGAGCCGGCCATTGCTCGGTTACGCCGCACTGCTGCCGGATCCCAACGTCGTCAAGATCTCGGTGATCGGCGTCGGCATGCGCAGTCACGCCGGTGTGGCAAAGCAGATGTTTCAGGCTCTGGCCGACAAGGGCATCAACATCCAGGTGATCTCGACGTCGGAGATTAAGGTCAGTGTCCTGATCGCAGCCGAATACACCGAGCTCGCGGTGCGAGCGCTGCACACCGCCTACGGGCTCGACGCCACCGAATGAGCCACGGCATCGGCGCCCCCAATTTCAAACTCGGCGGAGGACGCGCAGCGAGCCCGTGGAGTCCCGAGCGCGAACGCGTCTATTGCGAGCTCGATCGCTTATGGATGCGCGGGCGCGATCTCCTCGGTTGCGAGATCGCGATAATGGGCGGGGCGATGACCTGGGTGTCGGAGCGAAACCTGGTCGCCGCCATTTCCAATGCCGGTGGTTTCGGGGTGATCGCTTCGGGATCCATGTCACCGGAGCTGCTGTCCCTTGAGATCGGCGCGACCAGGGCGATGACGACGCGACCCTTCGGTGTCAACCTGATTACCCTGCACCCTCAGCTTTTGGAGCTGATCGATGTCTGCACCGACCATCGCGTCGGTCATGTCGTGCTGGCGGGCGGGCTCCCCAGCAGTGCGGCGGTGGGCCGGATCAAACAAGGGGGTGCACGGGTTTTTTGCTTTGCGCCGGCGCTCGGCTTTGCCCGCAAGCTGGTCCGCATGGGCGTGGACGCAATCGTCATCGAGGGCAACGAGGCGGGCGGGCACGTCGGGCCCGTTTCAACGGGGGTGCTGGCCCAAGAGATTTTGCCGCACCTCGCCAGTGTACCGGTCTTCGTCGCGGGTGGAATCGGCCGGGGGGAGGCGATGCTCGCCTACCTCGAAATGGGCGCCGCCGGTGTCCAGCTCGGTACCCGCTTTGTGTGTGCCCACGAATCGATCGCCCACCCGCGCTTCAAGCAGGCTTTCATCCGCGCCGCGGCACGCGATGCCGTCGCTTCGGTCCAGCTCGATCCGCGTTTCCCGGTGATCCCGGTTCGCGCATTGCATAATCCGGCAACCGATCGCTTCACTGCGATGCAACGCCGGGTGATCGACCGGTTCATGCGGGGTGAACTGTCGCAAAAAGCAGCACAACTCGAGATCGAGCATTTCTGGGCCGGTGCGCTGCGACGCGCGGTCATTGACGGCGACATCGAAGCAGGGTCGCTGATGGCGGGCCAGAGTGTCGGCTTTGTGACCCGCGAACAGAGCACTGTCGAGATCCTCGAGGAGCTCGTCGGCCAAGCGCTCGAGGTGCTTGCTGCCCGCTGCGAACGCGCTTCCGATCAAGCGGTTCGGTCCGTCGCAATTTGTCGAGGGGGCAAGACGCGTCGGGATGATTGAAGCTGGAGGGAGCGTCAGCGGAACTCGCCGCCTGCTGCGCCGGCTTCGGGACATCATGGCAGGTTCGGGCACCCCTCAGGAGCGGCTCGACCGCATCGTCCGGATCATCGCTGCGGAGATGGTGGCCGAGGTCTGCTCGGCTTACGTCATGCGCGCAGGCGAGGTGCTCGAGCTCTTCGCTACTGAAGGGCTGCGGCCGGAAGCCGTCCACCGGACGAGGCTGCGCGTCGGCGAAGGCCTGGTTGGCGTCATCGCCGCGACGGCGCGACCGCTCGCCCTTGCCGACGCGCAATCTCATCCTGATTTCGCCTACCGCCCAGAAACCGGCGAAGAGCACTACCACTCGCTGATGGGTGTGCCGATCCTCCGCGGCGGCCGGGTGCTCGGTGTGCTGGTCGTGCAGAACCGCTCGTTACGACATTATACCGAGGACGAGATCGAGGTGCTGCAGACGATCGCGATGGTGGTCGCCGAACTCGCGGCTAGAGGCGAACTCGTCAACCCGCTGGAAATCGCGCGGGGTCAGGGGGGCGGCATGCTCCCGGTTCGTCTCGTCGGCATCAGGCTAAACCCGGGGCTGGCGATGGGACCTGCCGTGCTGCACGAACCCAAGCTGCTGATCCGGCAAGTCGTCGCCGAGGACGCCGCCGCCGAGCTCGCGCGGTTGCGCCACGCCGTTGCGGCGATGCGTGAGGCGATAGATGAGCTCGTCGCGACGAGCCGCGATCTCGGCATCGGCGAGCACCGCGACATCCTGGAAAGCTATCGCATGTTCGCCGCGGATCGCGGGTGGGTCGGCCGCATCGCGGATGCGATCCGCAGCGGCCTGACCGCCGAGGCGGCGGTGCAGAAAGTCCGCGAAGATACTCGCTCGCGCATGATGCAGGCCACCGATCCCTATTTGCGCGAGCGTCTCCACGATCTCGAAGATCTCGCAAACCGTCTCCAACACCATCTTTCCGGGGATCCGCCGAGTGCGGCGTGGGCCGAGCTGCCACCCGAGTTCATTTTGGTCGCCCGCGCCATGGGCCCGGCCGAGCTGATGGATTACGCACGCTGGCGGATCACGGGCCTCGTGCTCGAGGAAGGATCGCCGACCGCGCATGTCGCCATCATCGCGCGGGCCTTCGACATTCCCGTCGTTGGGCGGGTCCAGGATGCGACAAGCAGGATCGAGACGGGCGACATCGTCATTGTCGACGGCGATCACGCCCAGGTTTTGATCCGACCGAGCGACCACATCCGCCAATCGGTGGCGGCGACAGTTGAGGCCCGATCGCGACGCCGCGCCTTTTACGACACCTTGCGCTCGGCACCGCCCATCACCCTTGACGGAATAGCGATCAAGTTGCAGCTCAATGCAGGGCTGCTGATCGACCTGCCCCAGCTCCGGGCGACCGGCGCAGAAGGGATCGGGCTCTTTCGCACCGAGATCCCGTTCATGGTGCGGGACAGCTTCCCCGGGGTCGTCGAGCAGACCGAGTTCTATCGGAGCGTATTCGATCAGGCGGAAAACCGCCCGGTGGTTTTCCGCACCTTGGATATCGGCGGTGACAAGGTATTGCCCTACCTGACGCACGCGGCAGAAGACAACCCGGCGATGGGTTGGCGGGCAATCCGCATCGGGCTCGATCGCCCGGCCATGCTGAGACAACAGCTGCGGGCATTGATCCGAGCGGCGGGGGCGCGGCCATTGTTCGTCAAGTTTCCAATGATCGCCGAGGTCGCCGAGCTCGATCGCGCCCGCGCAATTTTCGACATGGAGCTCGCCCGCGCCGCGAAGGAGGGTAGGGCCCTGCCAGAGCCGATCAAGATCGGGGTCATGCTCGAGGTGCCGGCGCTGTTGTGGCAATTGCCCGCACTGTGCCAGCGGATCGACTTCCTCTCCATCGGGACCAATGATCTGGCGCAGTTCCTTTTTGCCTGTGACCGCGGCAATCCGCGTTTGGCCGATCGCTACGATCCCCTCTCGATGCCGATGCTTGCTCTCTTCCGCGAAGTCATCACCCAGGCCCGCGATGCCGGAGTGCCGCTCAGCATGTGCGGCGAGATGGCCGGCAACCCGCTCGAAGCGATGGCGCTGATCGCGCTGGGCTTCAGGACGTTGTCGATGGCGGCGACCGCTATCGGCCCGGTCAAGACGATGATCCGCAGCCTGGATGCGACCGCCGTGGCCGGCTATCTCCAGGAGATCGGGGGCCGGCCGGATCATTCGCTCCGACCCAAACTCGAAGCCTACGCGCGGGACCACGCCGTCGCCTTGTGAGAGGCTGAGTCGAGGTTCCCCTCTGCTCTGCCTGGCGGTTGGACACAAGCCGGCGTCCATGGTTAAAGTGGCGCTGCAGCGGGATCACAGCATGGCGTTGTTCCGGCGTCTCAAGACCCCCTTCATGGAGGATCTGCCCGACGGCGAAGCCGCTTCCCCGTTCGGTCCGCGATCCGCCGGGGATTTGCTGCGTCAGCAACGAGAGGCGCTCGGCCTCGACCTGGACGATGTCGCCGCGGCGCTGAAGATCAAACCCGGCTATCTGGCGGCGCTAGAGGCTGGGCGTCCGGATCTCCTCCCTGGCCCGGCCTACGCGATCGGCTTTGTGCGCGCCTACGGCGACCACCTGGGGCTTGACGGCAACGAGATCTTGCGCCGCTTCAAGGCGGAGTCGGCGGTGCTCGACACGAAGCCCGATCTTGCTTTTCCGATGCCGCTTGGCGAACGCAGCATTCCCGGCGGAGGGATGCTCCTGGTGGCGCTGATCTTAGCGCTGTGCGGGTACGGCACCTGGTACTATGTGTCGACCAGCGACCGCTCGCGTCCTGTACGCGTTATCGAGGTGCCGCCCGAGCTCGCAGCGCCGCCTCCGCGCCAGCCCGGAGGCGAGCCGCCCGTGCCGTTAACTGCTGAGGCTGTGGCGGAGGATCAGATCGCCCCGGCACCCGGCCCGCCTAAATCCGAGCCCGCTACGGCCGACAGCTGGGCCGGCGCACCCCCGGCAACGCCCTCGCTCCCGCCCGACCCACCCTCACCGCTCCCCGCCGATGCGCAGCACGCTTACGGCGTCGCCGACGGAACCGCGCGCATCGTCATCCGGGCAACCGCCGACAGCTGGATCCAGATACGCGGTACCGACCAATCCCCGCTCTTCACGCGGGTGCTGAAGGCCGGTGAAACCTACCTCGTGCCCAACCAGCCGGGAGTGTCGATGCGCACGGGCAACGCCGGCGGTCTCGAGATTACGGTCGACGGCAAGCCGACCCCGTCGATCGGCCCCAGCGGGGCGATTCGCACGGTTCGGCTCGAGCCGCAGGCGCTGATCTCAAAGACCGCCGTCGGCGGGTGAGCTCGGGCTGGATTGTTGCCCAGCATCAACCCGTTTATAAGCTGAGGCCAGCCTATCAACCGCGCGAGATTTGACGATGAGCGTCAGGCCCTATCGCGACATCCAGCGCCGTCAATGCCGTAAGGTTTATGTCGGCAAGGTGCCGGTCGGCGGGGATGCGCCGATCACCGTGCAGTCGATGACCAACACCGTGACCAGCAATGTCGAGGCCACGGTCGCCCAGGTCCGGGCTCTCGAAGAGGCGGGCGCGGATATCGTCCGGGTCTCCTGCCCCGACCAGGAGTCCGCGCTGGCATTGAAGGAAATCGTCCGGCAAGTGACGGTGCCGATCGTCGCCGACATCCATTTCCACTACAAGCGGGCGATCGAGGCGGCGGAGAGTGGTGCCGCCTGCCTGCGCATCAACCCCGGCAACATCGGCTCGGCCGCGCGCGTCCGCGAGGTGATCAAAGCAGCTAAGGACCACGGCTGCTCGATGCGGATCGGCGTCAATGCCGGCTCGCTCGAACGCGACCTCCTCGAACGCTACGGCGAGCCTTGCCCCGAGGCGATGGTCGAGAGCGCGCTCAACCACGCTAGGATTCTCGAGGACAACGACTTCTTCGAGTTCAAGATCTCGTGCAAGGCGTCGGACGTGTTTCTCGCAGTCGCTGCCTATCAGCAGCTCGCCGAAGCCTGCGACTACCCGCTCCATCTGGGGATCACCGAGGCTGGCGCCTTGCGCAGCGGCACGGTCAAGTCCTCGATCGGGCTCGGCATGCTCCTGTGGTCGGGGATCGGCGACACGATCCGGGTTTCGCTCTCGGCCGATCCGGTCGAGGAGGTCAAAGCCGGCTTCGAGATGCTGAAGGCGCTGAACCTGCGGCGGCGTGGGGTCACCGTGATTTCATGCCCGTCCTGCGCGCGCCAGCAATTCGAGGTCATCAAGACCGTCGAGCGGCTCGAGGAACGACTCGCCCACATCACCACACCGTTGACCGTGTCGGTCATCGGGTGCGTCGTCAACGGTCCGGGCGAGGCGCGCGAGACCGATATCGGCTTCACCGGCGGCGGCAATGGCACGCACCAAGTGTATATCAGCGGCTTGACCGACCACCGCCTGAAGGATGCTGACATCGTCGACCATCTCGTCGAGCTGGTCGAGAAGAAGGCCGCCGAGTTGGAGGCCGCACGAGCCGCACCGGCACCTGTGGCGCTGGAGCCGGCGAAGTAGCTCGGGCATAGCCCAGAACCCCACCGCGAGCTCGGTCAGCGACGGATCTGGGTCCGCTACGCCTAGGGCGCCACCTTTTCCATGTCCGGCGCCGTCCCTATTCGGCTAAAAATCCCAGCCTCAGTTGGAGGCAAACGCCATACAGAACATTTCCAGAGCTGTCGCGAACCGAGATGGCGTCATGCTCGCCTGCTTCGAGCAGCTCGCGCGCTCTGCCTAGCGCTTCGGGCTCCGGCCGGTACTCCTCCACCAGGCTGGTCTCCGCTTCGCACCCGCCGGTGATGGCACCCGCCGACCCGTCGCTATAGAAAATTCGATAGGTCATCTCTTTTCTCCGACTTAGCCTAGGCCTGTTCGGCAACGGTGTATTTCTGCCGTCTGCCGCGATCGTAGTAACAGTTCGATGCCCGATTTATTGTAAAGAATGGAATTTGGAGGCGCAAACGGTCGAAACCTTTTGCGGCCTGAGTATGGCGCTTGCGAATCGATGTGTAACCCCAGAGGGTGAGACCGTTCGATGTGCCACTTTCTACCAAGTTATATTACAAACGGCATCCTGTGAAATGTAAAACAATTCATCGACCTGCATCTATTAACTTAAACGATTGAACGATAAATTTGACCGAGTAACTATTCGCTAACACTTTCTGCCCAATATCGCCGCGGAAGATTGTTGCGGAGATGATGATGAACAGTTTGTCACTTTTGCTGGACCAGATTACGAAGGGAGCTGTCGAAAGCGGGACCGTTCCTCGCGCGATTAAAGATGAACAGGGCGTAACCGCAATCGAATACGGCCTGATCGCGGCGCTGATCGCGGTCGCCGCCGTCGTCGTCATGGGAACCGTCGGCACCGACCTCAGCGGCGTCTTCTCACAGGTCGCCGCGAGCCTCTAGGTTTTGGTCTTTCGCTTCGGATCGCCGTTGCGTCCATTGCCGGCACAGATACCTGCGAACGAGACCGGTACGGGGTGATCTCGGCACCGGCCGGTCTCCGCCGCTAGCGGCGGCGACGGGTGGAGCCTGCGCCGAGACCGACCGGAACACTGCCCACAAACCCTTTGACGCGGCTGGATCGTCCAGTCACTCTGGGCGCTCGACCCAACAGACGATCAGCGGACTTGTCGATGGATCTTCCTGCCAGCGTCGCCGCTCTGGGCGAGCAGCTGGGCGGTGCGGGCAAGGTTGTGCCCGATCCGGCCTTGTTTCACGAAGCCGATGTCTTCGCCGCCGAGCGCGAACGGATCTTTGCCCGACCTTGGATGGCGGTGGATCACGCGACACGGCTCGACGAGGACGGCCGCTATTTCCGGTTCGATGCCGCCGCCCGCTCGGTGCTCGTAACCCGCGACGGCAGCGGCAGCCTGCACGCGTTGCGCAATGTCTGCATTCACGCCGGCTACCCGGTGTGCGACGCCGAAGAGGGCGCCGCCGAACGCCTGATCTGCCCCTATCACGGATGGGAATTTGCCCTCGACGGCGAGCTGCTCGAGCCGGCGTTCGCCTCGCGGACCGACCGGTCGCGGCTGCGGATGACGAGTTACCGCGTTTGCGTTCGCGACGGCTTGATCCTCGTCGATGCCTCCGGCGGCCCGCCATCCTCCGACGAAATCGCCGGTCCGATCCCCGCCTGGGTCAGGGATGGGAAAGTGACGAGGAGGGCGAGCTACAGCACGACGTGGAATTGGAAATTCGTGCTGCACTTTCTGCAGCATCATCCGGAGTTGTCTTTCGACGAGCCGAGCAATGGCGACGATGAAGGCTGCGTCGAATTCGGCCCGCTAAGTTGGCTGATGGTGAGGTCGGACGAGGTGGCGCTGCTTCGGGTCATCCCGAAATTCGCCGAGCGCACCGACTTTCAGCTGATCCGGATGGCGGCGCCCGCAACGTCGGGACGAACCGCCGCGGCCGCGACTGTCGATCCCGTGGCGGATGCAATTCGCGACGCGGGTGAAGCCGGCGCCGCCAATTGGTCGTCGCGGCTCGATCCCGGCTTTTTTTCCTGGTATTGGCCGCTGATGTCGGCGTCGTGAAGATTTAGATCAACCATCTTCGGCAGCGGCCGGAGGGCGTTGGCGCTTCGGGCGCGGATGCGGGACCCAGGGGCGATCCCCGCGGGTCTCATTTGTGCTTTCGACGATGATGCCGGTTTCGTCGAGCCATAGCGCGACAGCCCCGCGCCGCCACACATCGATCCGATCAATGACCGGCATCATCGAGCGGCAGCGAAAGCCGGCAGGCACCTGGCTGACAATCGCGTCAACCCCGCTGCATTTGACCGGGAGGGCCGAGGCGCCGGTAACGATCGCGACCCGGCGGCCGCGCGCCGAGTAGAGGCACAGCTCGCCGGAGCAATCGAGCCCACTCTCGGGCTTGTCCCCGGCTTGCGGCCAAGCCGTGAGCGTCTCGCCGGTCTCCGCCGCAAGGAACGAGCGCGGCATCTTCTCACCCTTCTCAGCCGAGATAAAGTAACGCCCGTCGGCCGCGCGCGCCGCGACGAAGCGCCCACTGTCGGCGATGACAATGTCAGGCGGGCGGGTCAGCGCCGTCGTCGCGAGCCCGGCGGCGACCGCGACCGCTCCCCAGCGGCGCCACTGTCCTTGCCATAAGCACAGCCAAAGCCCGCCAAAGACGACCAGCAGCAACCCTGCGACCGGCATGCGCGGTGTCGCCCATACATTACCGGGCAGGCTCGCTACTCCTTGCGCGACCCAGAGTGTCACGTCGATCCCCCAGCCCATCGGGACCAGAGCCAAACGCTCGAGATCCAACGGCATCAGCAGGCTGGCGGCGAGCCCCCACGGCAAGGTCCACATGGCGCTGATCGGCACCGCCACGACGTTGGCCAGCGGCGAATACAACGCGACATGGTGAAAGTGATAGACAGAAAACGGCTCGGTACCAGCAGTGGCCACCAAGGTGGTGACGACGACGGCACCGCAATATCCGGATATCTGCCCGAGGATCGACGGACGATGCAGCAACCGGCCGAGGCGTTGGCCATAGGTCTCGTAAACGGCGATCAGCGCAACCACGGCCCCGAACGACATCTGAAAGCTGACCCCCGCGAGGCTCGCCGGATCGACCATCAGCACGACTACGGCGGCAATTGCGCAAATACGCATGGAAATTCGCAGCCGGTCGATCAATACCGCGGCGAAGACGATGCCGGTCATGACAAAGGCGCGCTGCGTCGGAACCGCGGCACCCGAGATCAAGAGGTAGCAAGCCAGCACCACCAGGGCCAAACCGGCGGCGATTTTCTTTATCGGATAGCGCAGCGCGACCCACGGAATCAGCGCCAATCCACCACGCACGAAGACAAAGACGAAGCCGCCGACGAGACCGAGATGCAGCCCGCCTACCACCAGCAAATGGGCCAGACCCGAGTCGCGAAAAGCTTGCTTGTCCGCCTCGGGAATGGCACCTCGCTTTCCGGTGATCAGGGTGGATGCGATCCCGCCGGTCGAGCCGGGAAGTACGGCCGTGATGCGCCTCGACATTTCCGTGCGAAGCCGCTGCACGAATTCCTGCCAGCCGCCGCGGTCGGAAGCGGCGCGTTCGTCCTCGCCGCGGACGACACGACGTGCGCCGCCAAAGGAATAGCCGACACCGCCGATTTGGGCGAAGTAGAGCTCGCGCTGGAAGTCGCGCCCGCCCGGCAAGATCGGCAGGGGCACCGGATGGAGCATGGCCTTCAGGCGGACGCGGTCGCCCGGGTTGAGCTCGTCGCTCGTCTGCGGGATGTGCAGCCGCAGACGCCGCGGCTGATCGCCGGGGTCGAGGCCGGCCAATGGCTCCGGCTCGACGACGATGCGCCAGCCCTTCGGGGCGAGGTCGACATCGACGACCCGGCCGGCGACGGTGACCGGTCCGAACTGCCGCTGCAGCATTGGCGCCTGCCGCTCCGCGGTGGTCTCGCGCATCAGCGCAAAGCCGGCGGCAAATACCGTCAGTGCGAGTGCCGCCCGGCACCACACCCGATGCCGGTGCATTGCCAAGCTCACAACGGCGCCGGCGCTCGCCGCCACCAGGCCTGGCCACAACGGAGGCTCGACCATCAGCGCGAAATAGACCCCGATCCCGGCGCCAAAGAACACCGGCAACCAGAGCAGATGCCGATCGCGCTCGGCGGCGAGGCGCTCAGCGAGCGCGGCGACGATGCGTGCGCACCACGCCGACACCAGGCCCAGTCGCCGTTCCGCGATCGCCGCATCCGCCATCGTCGCCCCACCACTCTCGGAAAACGAGACTAGTGGAGTGCAGAGTTAATTTATAGTCGCATTTGTCGCGGATTTTACTGACATTTGCCGGCAAAATTCGGGAAGCTGCGCGAATCAGTGAAAACCGGCCTTTTTCAGCCCCTCGAGAAGATGTTCGCGCGCCTCCTGCGTGCCGAATTGTCCGGCGAAAATCCGGGCATCGAAGAACGGGGAGAGACGCATGGTGACGACGCGCTCGCCTTCAGCATCTTGGTGTCTTCCCATCTCCGCATACGCGGCCGCAAGAAACGGACGGGTGAGCATCTGGCTGCTGCGTCCGGGGTTCCGGGCGAGGGCGCGGTCACCAGCCTCGACGGCTTCGTTGTAGCGGCGGAGGAAATAATATGCCTTGCATAGACTCTCAGCTGTCAGGGCGTGGCCGCGGTCAAAGCGAAGCGCACCTTCGAGCCACGGCAAGCCCTCCGCTGCTCTGCCCGCCCACACCAAAACAGTTCCCCGCATATGGTAACTGTCCACATCGCTCGGATTGATCTCGAGCGCGTGTTCGATCTGTCCCAGCGCGAGATCGTACCGTCTTTTGTACATGTTAATGATTGCGAGCAGGCGGTAGGCGCTGGTCGTCGTGGGATCGAGCGCTAGCGCTTTCTGCGCGAGCGTCTCGGCTTGCTCGAGCTCTTCCTGGCGAAATTCGGT
>Ga0209217_1000139_pt1 | contig 16577 bp, 17 predicted proteins | sample JacPinW_OM3H0_M2_FD_187957 | JGI IMG/M metagenome (GOLD analysis project Ga0209217, IMG submission 187957) | Forest soil microbial communities from Algoma, Ontario, Canada - Jack Pine, Ontario site 1_JW_OM3H0_M2 (SPAdes) (version 2) | ecosystem: Environmental > Terrestrial > Soil > Boreal...
TTGTCCGGAGAATGCGTGATTACGCTCGAAAGCACGACCTTGTCGTTGAAGGTCGCGACATTGGCTCGGTGGTTTTTTCGGATACGCCCTATAAGTTTTACATCGATGCGTCGCCGGAAGTGCGCGCCCAGCGGCGCGCGGCCCAAGGGCACCGCGACGAAATCGGGCGCCGCGATCAAGCCGATTCGTCGCGCGCGGCTTCTCCGCTCGTCGTCGCGAAAGATGCGGAAGTGATCGATACCTCAAATCTCATCGTCGAGCAGGTGGTAGATGAAATCCTTAAACGATTGCGCGGAAAAATTTAGCGATTTAACGAATTAGATCGCAGGACCGCTAAATGAATTTCTACTACTGGCTTGGTTACCATCTCAGCCGGTTACTCGCCCAGTTGTTTTTTGGCTTTCGCATCATCAATCGGGAGCGCGTCATTCAGACCGGGCCGGTGATTCTGGCCATGAATCATCAAAGTTTCTTCGATCCGCCGCTAGCCGGTAACGCCTGCGATCGGCCCATTTATTTTCTGGCGAAAAAATCGTTGATGAATGTGCGGGTGCTCGGGTGGCTTTTACCCAAGCTCAACGTTATTCCGGTTAATTTAGAAGGAGGCGATCGGAGCGCGCTGAAAGCGTTGATTCGAATCCTCAGCGCGGATGAGTGCGCACTGGTTTTTCCGGAAGGCTCGCGCACGCCCGACGGGAATCTGCGTTCGGCCTTGCCCGGTCTCGGTTTGCTGATCGCGAAAACGCGCGCCCCGGTTGTGCCGATGCGTATTTTCGGTGCGTTCGACGCCTGGCCGATTCACCGGAAAATTCATTTATGGCGCAAGATCACGATCGTCGTTGGTGAGCCGATTTATTTCTCGGATGCAGATCTTACGACCGGCGGAAAGGATCTTTACACGCGGTTGAGCCAAAAGGTGATGGATTCGATTGCAGCGCTGAAGTTGCCCGAAGAAGATTTGCGCCGGCAAGATCGACATCGATAGTTTCGGCGTGAACTCGGAATCCGGCGTGTCGAAAAATGTTGTTCGGTTGATGCTCGCTATCGTCATCGCTTTCGCATTAGTCGCGCTCTACGCAAATATTCAAAAAATGAGACGCGCCAAAATAGAAAGCGTCACCTTCATCCCGGCTTCCGCTCAAACCTCCACGCCCCACCAGCGCCAACACGTTGAATAATGAGAAAGGAAAGGTGTCTAATCATGGCCATGAAAAGGTTTTTTGCATTCTCAGCTATTATTGCGCTCGCTGCTCTTGGTTCTTGTCAGAAACAGCAAACTGAAGCGGAAAAGAACGCGGAAGTTGAGCGCCAGGTTCAGGAACGCCTGGCGGCAGAGCATCAGGCCGAGCAGCAGCAACAGCTCTCCCAACGCCAGGCCGATCTCGATGCGCGCGAAAAAGCGCTCGCGGAAAAAGAGAATCCGGCGGCAGCTACATCGGCTCGTCGTGAACGGTCCGAAGCCCAACCCGAACCGGTTACTCGGCCGCGTGCCGTTTCTGGAGCGAGACCAACTTCCGGCTACTCAACTTTTTACACCAAGCTCGAGCCTCACGGCGCGTGGTTGGAGACAAGTGATTACGGCTACGTTTGGCAACCGCGCGAAGCAGAAAGTTCGCGGAGTTGGCGTCCGTACACCAACGGTCGCTGGGTTTACACCGATGCCGGCTGCACGTGGATTTCCCAGGAGCCATTCGGTTGGGCCACCTATCACTACGGACGTTGGACGCGCCTGCGCGGAATTGGCTGGGTTTGGGTTCCGGGTGATCAATGGGCACCGGCCTGGGTTTCCTGGCGGAAGAGCAACGATTACGTCGGCTGGGCGCCCCTGCCGCCGGAAGCGCGATTCGATCAACGCACCGGCATCCACAATTGGTCCGATAACTATTACGACATCGGTCCGGACCAATATTGTTTTGTCCCGACCAGAGAATTCGGCGCGCAGCGGATCGAGTCCACGATTGTGCCGCCGGAACGCAATGTGACCATCGTCAATCAAACCACCAACGTCACGAACATTACTTACAACAACACGACGGTCGTGAATGAGGGACCAAATTATGACGAAGTGCGCACGCAAAGCCGCGAGCCGATGCAGCGATTTCGCTTGGAACGCAACGTCAGCGTCGACGTGAATGTCGAAGCACCACGTCCGCTTGTTCAGGGCGAAACCGTGATCGTGGCTGCGCCGGTGATTGCGGCGCCACAGGCGAGCGAACGACCGCGGGTTGTGAAACAAAACATCACGCAAGTTACGGTCGATCTCGGTTGGGCGGCAATCGGCGATCATGAAGCTGCCAAGAAAACGCGCGACAAAATGAAATCGGAAGCGACTCCGCCCTCGAATGCGCCGTCGAAAAAATTTGTAAAGGCTGCGGCGACAACGACCACGGCTTCTCAAGGTTCCGAAACGCCGGCTTCATCGACATCGGTCGCCGCGACGCCGTTGCCGTCCGCCACTATGTCGCCGACAACAGCGCCTTCTGTGGCTGCAACATCGCCGCCTGAGCCGAAGATGACGCCACGGAGAGCAACTCCTGCTGAACAATCACCGACGCCGGCAGCAACCTCGACGCCAACGTCATCAGCATCACCTTTGCCGACTGCATCGCAACGCCGCGGACGATTGCTGGTTCCGAGCGCAACACCGCCGCAGCGAACGACGCCAAGTGCAACACCAATACCGGCCGCATCGAGTTCGCCTACTCCGACGGACACTATTTCTTCAACTCAAATTCCAGCGCCCTCAGCATCGCCGGCTTCAACTGGTGCCGCAATGCAGGAAAGATCGCCTCAAGGAAAATTCAAATCTCAGGCGCAAAAATTTCAGCCGCGTCGGGTCGAGCCGATGCCGTCAGCGTCGCCATCGTCTACAGTAACATCGACATCGTCACCGAATGTGGCTTCGACCCCTTCGTCGTCTCCGAACGAAAAGTTGACAAAGCAGGAAAGGAAAGAGCAGAAGCGCGAGGAGAAGAGAGAATTAAGGCGAGAGCGCAGAGAAGCGGCTCAACAAGGCGAAGACGCTTCACCTTCACCCTGGTCTACGCCTGAGTAGCTTCATCCACGTCCGCTCGCGCTTCTTGCGCGGCGAGTTCGCGTGCATAAGTCAGCGTATCGATCGCATCGACGTTCTTGTCGCGCCGAATCGCTTTGATGCGCGGAAAGCGCAGCGCGAGTCCGCTCGCGTGGCGCGTGCTCGGCTGAATCGAGTTAAACGCGACTTCGAGAACGATGTCCGGTTTCACTTCCCGATATCGACCGTGATCGACGATTGTGTTTTGTTTGAAATACTCGGTCAGTTCCGCGATCTCGACATCGGTCAGTCCGCTGTAAGCTTTGCCAATGGGCAGGAGTTCACCGCTCGTTTCATCGCGCACCGCAAAAGTATAATCGCTCAACACCTTGTTACGTTTGCCGTGCCCGAACTCGGCGCCGACTACCACCACGTCGAGCGTGGCGAGTTCTTTCTTTAATTTGAACCAAAACCTTCCGCGCGCTCCTGGCGTGTAAAAACTGTTCGGATCTTTGACCATCAGGCCCTCGTTCAGACGCCGCCGGGCTTGCTGAAAACGTTCCTCAATCTCTGCGGCCGAATGCGCCGCGAAAACTTCTGCGATTTGAAATTGCGCCGGCAATTTTAAATCGCGCAGCAGTTCGCGCCGTTCCTGTAGCACGGTCTTCAAGAGAGATCGGCCGTTGAGCCAGAGCAAATCGAAGGCGATGAACGCGACTGGAACGTCCGCTGACGCAGCTGCAAACAAATCCGCGCCGTCCGTTTTTCGGCCGAGGCGTTTTTGCAGATCAAAGAACGTTAGCTTACGCCCCTGCTCAAACGCGACGATTTCGCCATCGAGGATAAGATCGACATCAAACTTGCGTGCTTGCTCCGCGAGCTCGGGGAACTGATCGGTGATGCGCCGCAAATCACGCGAATAAATTTCGGCGCGTTTCGAATTCCGATGCAGTTGCGCGCGAATGCCGTCGAATTTGTCTTCGACGAAAACGGTCGTGGCAGTCTGCGCTTGGGCGCCGTCGCTAAATCGCTCCCAGATCGCTTCCGCGGTCGGCTCAGGCGTGGCGAGCATACATTTTATCGGTCGAAAGATCGACAACTCCGCGCGGTCTAATTGTTTTTGCGACGCAAGTAACGCCGTGGCGCCGATATCGCCAAGCAACATGTTCGCTTCTTTGACCTGCTCGAGTTCAACTTCAAACGCGCGCGAGATCGCTTCTTCCACCAGTCCTTCACGCAAACCAATCCGAAGATCGCCGGTCAAAATCTTGACCACGTATTGACCTTCGCGCGCTGACAAATTCGCAAAGCGCGTTTGCAGCAGTTCCGTTTTCGCAATCGGGCCGCGGGCGCGATGCAGTTTTTCGAACAAGTCGCGCGATTCCAAAATTGAAAATGGCTGCGGCTTGGTTCGTCCTTCGAGAACTTCGAATGCAGTCTTGCCGAGGTCGCCATGACTCGCCGCGATGCGATGGAATTCGGCGTCAGTGATTTTTGTGGCAGCGAGCAGGGCGCGATAAATCACCGCCCAACCAAGTTGCAACGTCCTGAGATCGCTCTGGGCAAATGCGCGCCCGGTCAGATAAGTCGTGACGACCGGTAACTGCTCGCCGTTCAGGGTGCGCAAATATTCGCTGAGCAAGCGCACCTTCTCGAGTTTCGCCGATGTCTCGGCGATCGACTCGCCGACATTTGCGAATTGGAGAAATTCTGATTGCTCTTCGACCCGGCGAGGCGCCGAGTCGTGCACGCGAGGGCACGTGCGCTCCCCAGAATTCAATCGTAATTCCATCTGGTTTTCTTCACTCAACGCCCAGGCTTCGATTCCGCGCTCGCGCAGATCGCGCGCGAACTCGCCGGCGAAGCCGTGAAGGGTAAACACGCGCTTCGGTTGCACAAGATCGACATAGCGGATGAGATCGTTGTAATCGGCGTGATCGGAGAGCGGAAAGGCGACATCGACCTGATAGCGATAAACGGCATTCGGATCGACTGCCCAGCCGCTGATCATCGCGACGCGTTTGCGCGGAATTTTCTCGATCATCGGCGAATGGCTCGCGCTCGGCGGACAGATGAGCACTTTACCGGCAACGTCGTTCGTGTTGTAACGGACATATTTGCAGAACGACTGCCCGAATTGTTCGTAAATGCGCGCCATTTGATAAACCGAACCGTGCAGCATCGGCGTCAGTCCCGCGCCATCGATCGAACACAAGATCTCCTGGGCTTTGCCTAACGAGTAGCCGAGAAGCACCGGCACGGCGTCGTCTTCAATTGCCTCCCGGCAGAACGCGATGATGCGCGCAATCACTTGTTCGGTCGGCGGAAATTGGTAGCGCGGCAAACCGAATGTCGTTTCCATGATCAACGTATCGGCCTGACGCCATTCCGCTGCTTCGGCCGATTTTCCGTGACGCAATTTAAAATCGCCGGTGTAAAGCAGGGTTTCGTTTTCGGTCGCGAGAAACAACTGGGCCGAGCCAAAAATATGACCGGCAGGCAGCAGCGTTAGATCGACATCGTGGACGCGGCGTTGTTCGCCGAACGGCAGGACGTGTTCGGTCCGGGTTCCGGGCATCCGCGCCTGGAGCAAACGCGCGGTGCGCTCGGAAAGAATAATCTCGTCATGTGGTGCGATGTGATCGCTGTGCGCGTGCGAAACAAAAGCGAACCGCTTCGCCTCCCAGGGATCGAGCCACAAGTCGTGCGCCGGGAGATAAACTCCCTGATCGTAGCGCAGTTCGATCATTGAAAACGATAACTCTTTGCTCAACGAGGTCCAAGTCGTGCGAATTGACACATGAGACAGGAACCGGTTTCATTACGAGACGTGAAGTTTCGAATTATATTGTTGATTCTGATTCCGCTCGCGAGCGGATTCGGTCGCTCGGCGGAACAGCCGCGTTTGCTTGATCGTGTCGTTCCACTTCCGATGGCGTTGAGTGACGATTTCCAATTTCGAAAGACGAAACTTTATCTTTTGACCGAGACCGTGCCTGGTCAGGAGAAAAGCAGCACCGACCAAACTGTTCAGGGCACAACCAAGGGAGGAAAACTCTCGAGCACAGCACCTTCGAGCAAATCGACCACCGTCCAGGACGCTTCGATCCGCTTCGAAAGGCAGTACCGGCTTTTCGGCGCAGTAACGAAGCTGGACCAGCGCGAGCGGATGGGGAATTACCTCGATTTTTTCTGGAAGGCGCGTCGGGCGGCAGATTTAACGGTGCGGCTGGAGTACCGGCAGGAGAAACTGCACGCCCACGTCCAGGCCCAGGAAATCTCTTATTCAAATGCCCGCGGCAGCTACAAAACGGAGTTCAAAGTGGTTGGGGACGATTACTTCGACGACGGACGGGTAACGGCATGGCGTTGTTTGCTGATTGAAAACGGCAGGATCGTGGCGGAAACGCACTCCTATATGTGGGAGTAGTTGGTGTAGGGTGTTCCCGTAGCGAGGCGTCGGCAATTTGACAGCGTCGCTCTCGATCTTGTATTCTTAATTACTCAGTTGTGCAGTCATCGATTCTAGTGGGCGTGAACGGCCCCGCCGTTTGGGTGCGAGTGGAAGGCAAGGGCAACTTCCTGAATAGCGGGAGCCTGAAAGAATTCGCGCAAGAAATGGTCAACCGCGGCTACCGCGAGTTTGTTTTTGATCTGGAACATTGCGCGATGATGGATTCTACCTTCATGGGAACGATGGCGGCGGTGGCCCTACGATTGAAGGAACTCGGGCAGGGCCATCTCCACGTGATTCATTGTGGCGATCGCAGCCGCCAACTTCTTTCCGGACTTGGGCTCGACCAAATTTTCGACATTCGCTCGAATGGCGCGACCGCTCCGGAATGCGAAAAGATGAAGGAGAACGCGCGCGATGGCGCTGTAACTGAAAAAAAAGAGAGGGCTGAAACAATGCTGGAAGCGCATGAGGCCCTGTGCGAGGTGGCGCCAGAAAATCTTTCCCGGTTTAAAGACGTTCTCGATTATTTAAAACAGGACCTCCATCAAACGACAGCGGGGAAGTAAGCTGGCCACTACCTCATGCGGCCATCCCTTCTCTTCTGGCTGCTGATCGCGTGTGTGGCCGCGTGGATTTACACGCTGCTGCGCCAACGCCGAAGCATTCGCCGGTTGGAACGTTCGCAGGAAGAAATTCAAGTCGAGGAGACGCTGGTTTTCGATTTCCTGCACGGACTTGGCGAGGCTTTCAGTGAAACAATCAGGCCGGCAGATCTGCATCGATTGATTGTCGAAGGAGCGACGCGCGTCCTCGACGCACAAGGTGGCGCGCTTTATCTGACTGATCGAACCGGGACAAAGCTTGTGCCCACCTTCGTTTCGAAAGGTTGTCCGCCGCTGGTGGATGTTCCGCCGCATATTTTGCAGCAAGCCCCGGCCACGCCGGTTGCGTTAGAAAGTTTTCTTCGGCTTCACAATGTCGGAAGCGGTGAAGGTTTGCTTGGACGCGTGTGGCAGACGGCCACGCCGCTTTATTTGAATGAATTTTCCGAAGCACCGGAATTGGCAAATCTGCGGGACAGTTCGTTGGGCGCGACTTCGGTGATGGTGGCGCCTCTTCTCTACGCCAAACAAAACATGGGCGTGCTCGCGCTCGCAAACAGCCGAATGGGCGCGCCATTTTCGCAAAACGATTTTGTCGTTTTCAAATCGATCACCGAGCAATCGGCGTTCGCGCTCTACAACGCCATCATTTATTCCGAGGCGAACGAAAAGAAACGGCTCGACCACGATCTGGAGATCGCGCGTGACATTCAGCGCATTCTTCTTCCGGCGGAAGCGCCGAAGGTGAACGGATTTGAGATCAGCGGGATGAACATCCCGGCGCGCCAGGTCAGTGGCGATTATTTTGACTACATCAAAGTCGATGACGAAAGGCTCGGCGTTGCCATTGCGGATGTCTCCGGCAAAGGCGTTCCGGCGTCGCTCATCATGGCAATTTGTCGCAGCGTCCTGCGCAGTCAGGCGATAGGAAATCCGTCGCCGGCCGATGTTCTCCAAAAAGTGAATCGACAACTTTACCCTGACATCAAGGAGGACATGTTTATCAGCATGGCCTACCTGGTTCTCGATCATGTTCGCGACGGCGTTACGCTCGCGCGCGCCGGACACGACGCACCGCTTCTTTACAAACAGAAATCGCAGACCGCTGCACCGTTGAAGACGCCTGGCATGGTTGTTGGCATTGACAGTGGAGACGTGTTCGACAGGTTAACAACGGACGTCGCGGTGCCGCTCGAGTGCAATGATTGCATCCTTCTTTACACGGATGGAATCACCGAGGCCCTTGATAATGAAGGGAACGAATTTGGATTGGAACGAACGATTGCTTCGGTTCAGTCCAGCGCAAAAGATGGAGCGAAGGCGATCGTGACACGGTTGATCGACGATTTGCGAAACTTCGTCGGTTCGACCCCGCAAAATGATGACATCACTTTGATTGCGATCCGAAAAACATGAAAAAAATTCCGGTAACTGAATCCGACGAGCTGAAGAAGCAGCCGGACGCGGAGCAAACTGACGGGGACGATCCGGTCGCTGGTTTGCAAGCGGATCTGGACCGGTTTCGCGATCTGGCCATGCGCAGTCAGGCCGACTTTGAAAATTACAAGAAACGATGTGCTCGGGAAAAGGAAGAGGCGATAAAATATGCCAATAGCAGCCTTCTCGAAAAACTCATTTCGATCATTGATCACTTCGAGCTTGGTTTGGAAGCGGCGCGCGGCGAGAGCGGTGAAAAGTCAGCGATTTATTCCGGAATGAGCCTTGTGCTAAAACAGCTTCAGGATTTTCTGGCTGAAAACGGATTGCAGCCAATCGAAGCGGTTGGCCACAAATTCGATCCGAACCTGCACGAAGCAATTGCACACGAACCAAGCAACGAGGTCCCCGAGGGAATTGTGGTTCGCCAAACCCGCCGCGGGTATCGGCTTAGAGATCGCTTGCTCCGGCCCTCGGCGGTCGTCGTGTCGAGCGGACCGGCAAAATAACTGCTCTAGTTGTCAGTTTCTCTTGCTCGTGCTCTTACTCGCTGTCGATCTCATCCGAGCTGAGCAAGATTAAGATGAAGAGGAAGATTTCTTAATGGCTACCAAGAAACGAGATTACTACGAAGTTCTCGGAATCAGCCGCGGTACGTCTGGAGAGGAGATCAAACGCGCGTATCGCAAGCTCGCAATTAAATTTCATCCGGACAAAAATCCGGACGACCCGCACGCTGAAGAGAAATTCAAAGAGCTGGGCGAGGCCTACGACGTCCTGATGGATGCAGACAAGCGCGCCGCTTACGATCGCTTCGGGCACGCCGCCTTTGAGCAGGGTGGCAGCTTTCGCGGCGGGTTTCACGATCCATTCGATATTTTCCGTGAAGTTTTCGGCGGTGGAGGAGGAATTGCCGGCGGCATTTTTGAAACGTTCTTTGGCGGAGTTGCCGGTCATGCAGAAGATCGACAACGTGGCGCGGATTTGCGTTACGACATGCAAATCACGCTGGAAGAAGCGGCCTTCGGCGCAGAAAAGGAAATTGAAGTTCGAAAACTCGATGTCTGCGAAAAATGCGGCGGAAGTGGAGCCGAGCCCGGATCGCGCAGCATCAATTGTCCTGTTTGCGGCGGTCGAGGTCAGGTAATCAGCTCCCGCGGATTTTTCCAGGTCTCGCAGACCTGTCCGCGTTGCCGCGGCGTTGGTCAGATTGTCGAAAAACCATGTCGCGGATGCGACGGCGAAGGGCGCCAAGAGAAACCGAGCCGGATAAAGTTAAAAATTCCCGCCGGAATTGCCGATGGTTCGCGGCTTCGATCACCGCGCAATGGCGAAGCGGGCATTCGCGGCGGTCCGCAAGGCGATCTTTACGTCGTCGTCCACGTTCAGGAGCACAGAATTTTCCAACGCGAGGAGGACAATCTCTACTGTGAAGTGCCGATTGCGTTTACGCTTGCTACGCTCGGTGGCGAAGTGCCCGTGCCGACATTGGAAGGCAAAGCGAATTTGAAAGTGTCGGCCGGGACGCAAAGCGGTCAGATGTTTAAGCTTCGGGGCAAAGGGATAGTTCACGTCAACGGGCGCGAGCGCGGCGATCTCCTCGTGCGCGTCATCGTAGAAGTGCCGACCCGACTCAATGCCGAGCAGCGCGCGAAATTGCAGGAGTTTGCCGAATTGTGTGGCGAAGAAAACACGCCTCTCGGGAAAAGCTTCTTCGAACTGGCGAAAGAATTCTTCCGCTAACTGGAGTGGCGGTCGTGTCGGCCGCGATGTTTATTAAATCCAGGCGACACGCTTGGCCACTACAGCTCATGCATCGGTTCTACATTGCACCCGAGACTTGGAATCCCGATGCGCTTGCCTTGCGCGGCGCGGAAGCGCACCACGCTCGCGATGTTTTACGGATGAAGAGCGGAGACCGGGCAGTTCTCTTTAACGGGCGCGGACGCGAGATCACCGCGGAGATTATCGATCTTTCCGGCGACGAAGTTCAGCTTAGCAGGTTACACGAGGCTGAAACGCCGCCATTGCGTTGCCGGATCACGCTTGGACAAGCAATTCCAAAAGGAAAAAACATGGATCTGATCGTGCAAAAGGCGGTGGAGATCGGGGCTGCGGAAATCGCGCCTTTGATTTCCGAACGCACGATTGTCGATCTTGATCCGAAAGAAGCAGAGCAAAGGAAAACCAAGTGGCAGCAGATCGCGATCGAAGCGGCCAAGCAATGCGGACAAAATTGGCTGCCAACGGTGCACGCGCCACGGAAACTGAAGGATTTCTTTTCTCACGCCGGCAGTTTCGATCTTCGTTTGATCGGCTCGCTCCAACCAGACGCCATTCATCTTAAGAAAATTCTCGCTGATTACTCCGAGCAACATCGACATCGTCCGGAAAATGTTTTGATGTTAGTGGGGCCGGAAGGCGATTTCACGCCGGCAGAGTTAGCTCTCGCGAAAACCCATGGCTGTCTGCCGATCACGCTCGGTCCGATTATTCTGCGCGTTGAAACAGCCGCGATCTACTGTCTCAGCGTTCTCTCTTACGAACTAATGTGACGCCGCGCTACTTCTTGCCGCCGCGACTGCCTTCCAGTTCAAGCGTCACTTTCGAATTAAGCCGGTAACTGGTAATTCGACCGTTCTCGACTGCCGCAGTCATCTCCTTGACGTAAAGAGAACGAATATTGCGCAGAGTCCTGCTCGCTTCTCTGATTGCGCTCTGCGCGGCATTTTCCCAACTTTTCGGTGATTCCGAGAGCAATTCGATGACTTTAACAACTTTTGCCATGGTGTAATTTCCTCCGTGGTTTCGTTTGAGGATCGCACCTCGCGCGGCGAACGGTTCTATTTCGTCGCGATCGCGCTAGTAGATGTAGGGCTGGGACAATTCGAACGCGTCTTGTATCAATTCAAGACGTGGATCGCCTTCATCCGGCAATAAAACCTCCACGACATCGAAACGAAAAACGATATCCGGATTGTCGAGCAAGCGCAGCCAGGCAAGCCCGCCCTTCGAGACGCGCAATTGTTTTTGTCGATCGACCGCTTCGATGGGGCGGCCAAAATCTTCGCCGCCGCGCGTTTTCACTTCGACAAAAACCAGTGTGTCGCCGTCGCGGCAGATGATGTCGATCTCGCCGCCGGTCCGGTCGCGAAAATTGCGGTAAAGAATTTTGTAGCCGTGATTCCGCAAAAAGTGGCAAGCCAATTTCTCGCCGCGTAGGCCGCGACGGAGATGTTCAGGCAATGCCTTCGAGCGCAAGAAGCGGTTGCGCCACCGGCTCGAAAGAGCGGCGATGGATCGGACAGGGTCCAAATTCATGAAGTCTGGTGAGGTGTAGTTCGGTGCTGTAACCCTTGTGCTGGTCGAAGCAATATTCCGGAAATTGGGCGCAGAAGTCACGCATCATCCGGTCGCGCGTGACCTTGGCGATCACGCTGGCAGCGGCAATGCTCAAGCTGTAGCAATCGCCGTCGATAATGGCCGTCTGCGGAAATGGGAATGGAAAAACGGGAAGACCGTCGATCAGGACGTGATCTGGCGGCATCGCGAGCGTCGTGAGAGCAATGCGCATCGCCTCATGCGTTGCGCGCAAAATATTGATCCGGTCGATTTCGACGTGATCGACGATCCCGACTCCCCACGTGATCTCCAAATTCGAAACCAGCTCGTCGTAGATTTTTTCGCGCAACTCCGGCGCTAGCTGCTTCGAATCATTCAGTTTTCGGTGGCGAAATTTTTCCGGCAAGATCACCACCGCGGCCACAACCGGACCGGCCAGCGCGCCGCGACCAGCCTCATCGATTCCGGCGATTCGAATGACGCCGGTGACGCGCAGTTTCTTTTCGTAACGAAATCCGCAGCGCCGATACATCGGCGGAAAATACTGAAAAACTGAAACGCGGAAAAGCTGAAAGATGCAGGTCCGGCTCGGACTTTCAGCGTCTCAGTATTTCAGCTTTTCAGTTTTTATTCTCTAACGGTCGTTGCTTCCTTGCCTTTGCGCCGACGAAGATAATTCAATTTCGCGCGACGGGCTTTGCCTTCGGTTTCGATTTCGATTTTTGCGATCCGCGGCGAATTGAGTGGGAAAACGCGCTCGACTCCTTCGCCATAGGAAATGCGCCGCACGGTAAACATTTCGTTTAAACCGCTGCCTTTGCGTCCGATCACGATGCCGGCGAAAATTTGAATCCGCTCCTTATCTCCCTCGACGACGCGGGTATGGACGCGAATGCTGTCGCCAACCTTGAAACTGTTGGCGTCGCCTTTCTGCTGCTCTTTTTCGATGAGATCGAGAATGCGGTTCATACTCTGCCCTGGGGAAGCGGGCGTTCACTCTGCTCCAGGCCCGGCAAAAATCAAGTTCGAGCGCGTTTGTGATTGTCGATCCAGGGAATTATAATCCGCACCTGCCGCGTCCGTAGCTCAACTGGATAGAGCGTTGGCCTCCGGAGCCAAAGGTTGTGGGTTCGATCCCCGCCGGGCGCAAAGCTTCTGCCTCGCTGTTGTGAGTTTGACCCCCACTTCTATTGATTACCCCAGCCGCCAAACAGAGCAAACAACACTCCGAGTCCGATGATTGCGTAGAGCAATCGATATCGAATCTGGAATCGACTCAGGCTATCTGGGTTGAGCCCCTCTCGAAGCGCCCGGACTGACCAAAAAACGTGGAGCGGATAAAGGAGAATCGGCAGAAGCGCGAGCGGGCGCGGCACTAACTCGCTTCTGGCCAGAATCAGCATCCAAACATATGCGAGAGTGAAAACGGTGAGACCCGCCAGAAATACCCGCCGTTTTCCGAACGCGACAGCGTTGCTGTTGAGACGGTTCTGTCGATCGACATCGAAATCACTCACCTCATGGTTGAGGTGGCCGGCGGTAAACGTCAGCGCGAAAAATACTGCGATCAGGACGCCGCGTTGATCTAGCGGGCCAAAGAGCGTGTAGCCCAACAAAAAATGAAGCAGTCCTCCGAAAAAATGCGCCAGCGAACAAACGATCGGGATGCACTTCCCATTCAAGACCGGGTGCGAATAAAAAATCCCAAGCCCGGCAGTAATTACTGCCAGCACCAGGGTCGGTCGCGGCAGGAAAGCGAGAAGAAGCACGCTCGCGAGCAGAAGGAATAACGAAAAGAGAAGCAGCCGCCGCAGACGAGAGTCTTCGTTGCCGGTCCGTGCCGTCGCGTTGTTCGAATCTTTTAGAGCACAGGTCTCGGCCCAGTCGTTGAAGGTAAAAATGTGAGCGACCAGCAGAAAACTGGCCACCACAAAAAGGAGAAACATTCTTAGCTTCTCAGTGGTAACGTCGCCAATCGAGAACGCGACGCCCATGAGAGGCGTTCCCTGGAGCACGAAGACTTCGTCGTATCGGATGAGTCGAAACAGCGAGAGAAAAATTCGCGGAGATCGGGACATTATTGCTTAAGATATCTTGCTAGGCCTTCGAGAACGACCGCGGTGGTAAGAGAATGCGAACCGACGTTGGGCGCTTGCTGCCGCATATTCTGGCGACGCCGAACCCTTGGGCTACGATGATCGACTAATCGCGCCAACCTTGCAAAGCCAACAATGGAACTTTCTCAAATTCATTCACCACCGCGCCTGGGGGATCGAAGAACCGACCACTTTCTGCGTGTTGTTGAACAAATGTCCCGGTTTGTTGCGACCACGACTTTTGATAACCGGCCCAGTTGAGTTGCGAATTTGTCGCCGGCGGTAAAACTGATGGAGATTGGCCTGGCGGCAGGAAGTCGGCGCCGGTCAGCCAAACTCGGTTTCCCGATTTTATTGTTTGTTTCATCGCGTCGACGTCGTCGTCAATTGGTTCGGTCGACATCATTTTCTCCCGACCCCGCCCATGGCTTATCTTTAGACCTAAATCGTCTATGCTTCGCGCTAGCGCCGCGTGTTAGTGCCTTACTTGCACTTGTACACGCAAAGGTCGTACTCACTTCCGCAAGCACCTGCTTTTTGCTTCAAGCATGTTTCAAACTTCGCTTTACATGCGGTTTCGCAGGGTGTTTTTGGTGTTCCTAATTGGGCGAACTTGCATGCGTCCAGGCAATCCGTGTAAGGGGTCCCGCACAATGCAGTTGCGATGCGCGGATCCTGCCCAGGCCTCGTGTTTTCCTTGATGCATGCGTCGTACTTCGCGCTACATGCGGCTTGGCAAGGTGTTTCCGGTGAAGGTGTTTCGGCGAATGCTTGCCACACGAAGGCTGCGGCCAAAAGGGCGAGAATCACGGCGTTTATTTCATGTTTCATTTTTAATCTTCACCTCCTTCCAAAGCGCCAATCCCCACAGTGTCGTTGGCCTCAATAAAATTAGCCCCAAGAATGTCGAGAAAGCATCCTCCGAAGCAGTCTAACCATGCGATGCAGCCGACAGCTACGCGGCAAGAAACCGGGTTGAGTGGTGGAGAAGTTGAACTGTTGAGATGAAAAAGTCTCGCTCACGGTACCCGCAGCTGATCTTATTCTCGTTAGAAACGATAAGGAGATTAACCGTGCGTGAACAATTCAATATTATGAAAAGGTGGATGGGCGGCTTAGTCTTGATGGGATATACGATTGTGATTGGCGTCGGAGTCGCTTATTCACAGAGATCATCCGGTAATTCTTCCTCGGCCCAAGAAGCCTTGGAAAAAGGAAACGCGGCCAGCGATAGTAAAAATACTGAAGAAGCCAAAAAGTGGTGGAGAATAGCTGCCAACCAAGGCAACGCGGAAGCGCAGTGGCACTTGGGGCGACATTGATAGGTGAAGCCGCTGGCAGGAACTATTTTAACAGCTTTAAGGGCATTAAAGATGACCCAGAAGTAGCTTCTGGAATTAAAGAAGGATTCAATTGGTTGCTCAAATCGGCCGAACAGGGATATGTCAACGCAGAGGAAAGGTTGGGCGAGGAATATTATCAGGGACAATTTATCGGTGACAGACTTAATGTGGGCCAAGACAAAGAAAAAGGCCTGATTTGGCTGCGGAAAGCAGCGGCTCACGGCAACGAGGACGCCAAAAAGTTCTTACGGGAACGAAATTTGAGCCCCTAATAAGTCTTTTAAGGCTCATTCCTAGTGAGGAGAACTCCAGCGCTTCAAACGCAATTATGAAAGCGATTCTGTTTCGATTTGCCGCGGTCTTAATCAGTCTCGTGATCGTGGCGCTGCTGGGCGAAGTGGCGCTGAGATTGTTCGCGCCGCGCCTCGGGGTCGCGGTCAACGAAAAAAACCGTTTCTGTCGCTTTGATCACGACTTGGGTTGGGCGCCGCTGGAGAACATCACCTGGGTCGAAAAAGATAACCGGTATGTCATTCATCAAAATCAATTCGGGCTGCGCGCCCCCGACGACATGCAACTAAAGAAGACATCCGGGAGAAAGCGAGTTCTCGTGCTGGGCGATTCGTACGTCTGGGGCGTGGGCGCCAGTCAGGAGGAACTCTTCACCGCTCCGGAGGTGCATGGGAGGAACGACGAACTCATCAACTGCGGAGTCTCCGGTTACGGCACGGATCAGGAGTATTTGTTTTACCTGCTCAAAGCCCAAAAGTTCGATGTCGACCAAGTCGTGCTGGCGTTCACACCTTACAATGATGTCGCCAACAATCTCAATTCCAAGCAGTACTCTTATCTCAAGCCTTATTTCACGCTGAATGGCGGCCAATTGGTCCTGCACAACGATCATGTTCGCTACAGCAGAGTTGACAGCTTCTTTCGCAACCTGAATCGGGAATGCCGCGTTTGGAACTTTGCCGATCAAGGCTTCCACGGATTGATCAACACACTCCTGCGGAAGCCGAAGCATTTGGACGCCGACGTCGTCGTATCCGAGGCTGATCGTGAGGGCATTGAGTTGACTCTTGCCCTCTTGAAAAAGCTGAAGGAGGTGGTCGCGGCGCGGCACGCGGAGTTCTACGTGGTCTTCATTCCTTACAAGCCGCGTGTCGAAAACCATCTGCCCGGAAATCATCCTTTTGTACCTTTGATCGCGGCGGGTCTAACTCAGATGGGAGTGAGTTACCGCGAACCGTATCCGGAATTCTTGAAGTCTGCGATGGCCGGCGTGGA
>Ga0209217_1000140_pt1 | contig 16566 bp, 15 predicted proteins | sample JacPinW_OM3H0_M2_FD_187957 | JGI IMG/M metagenome (GOLD analysis project Ga0209217, IMG submission 187957) | Forest soil microbial communities from Algoma, Ontario, Canada - Jack Pine, Ontario site 1_JW_OM3H0_M2 (SPAdes) (version 2) | ecosystem: Environmental > Terrestrial > Soil > Boreal...
GGCAATGCCTTGCTCTCTGACCCCACTGCGGCGAAGATTGACCCCTTGCGAAAGACGAGGTCGATACCCACGCCCGGACGCTCCACCGCTGCAACCGGGATGGCGCGTCCTGACGGCGTTGCGCCCAAACCGCGCCAGGCCCGCCTGGACATGGCCCTCGATTACCTCAGCGCCTCGCTCAATCCCCAGGAGGTGATCGCGCGACTGATGCAGCGCGCGGTCAAGGCACTCCAGGCCGACCGCGCCAGCCTTGTGATGCTGGAGGATGGGGGTTGGTGCACAGCGGTGGGGGCTGTCGATCTTGGGGGGCCGGCGCTCCCGATCGGCACGCGCTGGCGCATCACCAGCAGGGGCTTCAAGCGCATGATCGCCGAGCGGGAGCCGATGTTGGGTGGTCCTTTCCGGCCCGACGAGCTGGCGGATGAGGTGCGGCCCCATCTGGCCGACGTCCGCCACACTGTGACTGTTCCGCTGTTCGTTGCGGAGCAGCCCTATGCCGCCCTGTCCGTGAGCCGGCGATCTGACAGGGCCTTCGGACCCGAGGATGCCGCCACACTCCAGGAGATCGGTAGCGTCGCCGCGCTGGCACTACGGAACGCGCGCTTGTATGCCGACGCCCAGGCTGCCCACGAGCAGACGGTCAGCACGGCGCGGCGGTTCCGCACCGGGGTCGACCTGGCACTCGACCTGGCTTCTGATCTTGACCCCCAGGTGGTCGTACGCCGCATGCTCAAGCGCGCGGTGGAGGCGGTGGGCGCCGACCGCGGCACGCTTGCGAGCGTGGCCGGCGACTCCATCGTCGTCGACGACTCCTATGGGGTCGGGGGCCCAGACGTAGCCGTCGGGACCACGTGGCGGATTGCCGACCAGCCGATGCTGGTCGAGGCGATCAAGAAGCGCCATCCCGTCCAGGTGAGCCGGGGCCGCGACGATTTTCCGACTTCGCGCCTGGTGCAGGACGTACGGCATATCCTGCTGGTCCCGTTTGTGCTCCAGGGCGACGTAGTGGCGACGCTGGGTGTCTCTCGTTCTGCCGACCCCGGCTTCAGTGAGGACGACATCGCCACGCTTCAGCAGATCGGCAGCGTCGCCGTCCTGGCGATTCGCAATGCCCGCCTGCTGTACGACGCCCAGGAGGCGAGCCGGGCCAAGAGCGACTTCCTCAACCTGGCCGCCCACGAGCTGCGTACGCCGCTGTCGGTCATCAAGGGCTACCTCTCGATGCTGGAGGATGGAACTTTCGGCGCGCCGTCAGACGCCTGGCAGGCGCCGATTGGGATCATTTCGAGCAAGGCGGGCGAGCTGGCGGGATTGGTCGACAGCCTGCTCACAGCCGCCCGCATCCAGGCGGGCTCGCTGCCGGCCGCCGGGCGCAGGGTCGACCTCCGCGACATCGTGCAGGCCGCCGTCGAACGCGCCCAGGCGGGGGCCCGGCTGGTGAAGGGCAAGATCACCGTGGTCGCGCCGCCCAGGTCGGTCGAGGTGCGCAGCGACCCCGAGCACATCGGCCGCATCCTCGACAACCTCATCAACAACTCGCTGACCTACTCCGGCCGCCGACCTCAGGTCCGGATCGAGGTGCGGCGAAGCAGGCGTGCGGTGGTGAGGGTGACCGACAACGGGTTGGGTATCCCATCGGGCCTGCGAGAACGAATATTCGAGCGTTTCTTCCGAATCGACAGCTCGGCCACCTTGCATTCCGGCACCGGTCTTGGCCTCTACATCGCCAGGGAACTTGCCGGCGGTCTCGGTGGCGCACTCGTCCTGGAGTCGAGCACACCTGGGCACGGGAGCACATTCAAGCTGACGCTGCCCCTGAGCTGACTCCGTATAATCTCGGCGGGTTCATGGAACACAACTCGCTGACCCTCTTCGGCGTCGCCATTGCCGCCTATTTCATTTCCATACCGCTCTACTTCGCGGCCGCAGGCTGGGGGCGGCCCAGGCTGGCCCGAATCGCGATGGTGGTCTCCGCGGCGGGTGTCTTAGCCCATCTCGGGTCGTACGGCTTTCGCTGGGCAGCCGATGGTCACTATCCCCTGTCGAACATGTACGAGTACTCGTCGCAGCTGGCCCTGATCATGGTTCTCTTCTTCCTGGCCACGGCCTATGCCTGGAAGACGGAGTACATCGGCGGGCTCGTGATGATTGGAGCCATCGGGATCATGAGCGTGGGCCGCACCCTCTACACGGGTCCCTCCGGTTTGATCCCCGCCCTCAACTCCTACTGGCTGAAGATCCATGTCACCAGCATGGTCACGTCGTCGGCCCTGCTGAGCTTCACCTTCTTCTTCAGCTTTGCCGCCCTGCTCAAGGCCTGGGCGATCGGAGGACGCCGACTGGTCCTCGCCTCCGGCCCCCGCTACGCCCTGGCGACAGGTCAAGGCCGGGTGGCCTCGGGTCCCGGAGCCGCGGTAGCCGCCGCCGGGCCTCGCTGGCTGCAGACGGCGACCGCCTGGTTGCCCGACCCCGAGACCCTCGACAAGCTGGCGTTTCGCATGGTCCTCATCGGCTTCCCGCTCTGGACCTTCGGGGTGATGATGGGGGCCGTGTGGGGCGAGCACGCCTGGGGCCGCTGGTGGGGCAACGACCCCAAGGAGATCATGGCCGCCGTCACCTGGATCGTATATGCCATCTATTTCCACGCCCGAGCCGTGGGCGGCATGCGCGGTTACCGCACCACCGCCATCGCCAGCCTCGGCTTCATTTCCGTACTGGCCACCTTCTACTACGTCAACCTCTGGATCGTCGGCCTGCACTCCTACGCGAAGTAGCCGCCCACCCTACGCAAAGTAGTAATAGAGCCAGGGGCTGGCGGGTCCTGAGCTGTGCCCTGATCGGCATCGGTGCCCTCGGGGTCCTGGACGGTTGCTCCCTTCAGCAGCCCCTGGCACAGGCCGACCAGAGCCAGGCCACAGTGGGGAAGCCGGCCCCCGACTTCACCGGCACCGACCTCGACGGACGCCAGGTCCGCCTCACTGACTACCGGGGCCACCCGCTGGTAATCAACTTCTGGGCCTCCTGGTGCGGTCCCTGCAGGGCCGAAGAGCCAGGTCTGATCAACGCCTTCCGCCAGTACCAGCCGAAGGGCCTGCAGGTCCTGGGCGTTACGGTGCGCGACAACCTTGGACAGGCGAGGATCTACCGCGATGAATTCAAGGTGCCTTACCGCAGCCTATTCGACCAGGCCGCCCGCCTCGCATATGCGTACCAGATCGACGCGCCGCCGAGCTCCGTCTTCATAGACCAGGACGGGGTGGTGCGGTACAAGATCACGGGTGCCCTTGCAGAGGACTCCCTGCGACAGATCATCGCGGATAAGCTACACGTGAGATGACCCTGCCACGGCAATGCTGACCGCGTTCATGCTCATCACCTGTGAGCGCCAGGCGCTGGCCGAGGTCGGTCCACGCCTGGCCGGGATCGAGGGAATCACCGAGGTCTACACCACCACCGGCAGCGTCGACTACATCGCCATCGTCCGGGTCAAGGACATGGAAGGCTTGTCCGAGCTCGTGACCGGTCGCCTCCGCGACGTCCCGGGCATCGTGCGGACGGACACCCACGTGGCGATGCGGTCCTACAGTGAGACCGATATCGAGGCCGCCTTCCAGATCGGCGTCGACTAGCTGTTACAATCCCCGGCGCGCCGTCGATCGCTGGCGCGCGCCGTGCGAAATCCCCTTAGGAGATCCACCACTTGGGTTCAGTCATCAAGAAGCGGCGCAAAAAAATGCGCAAACACAAGCACAAGAAGATGCTGAAGAAGACCAAGTGGGCGCGCCGCGCCAAGTAACCAGCGAGCTGCCCTTGTAGGCGCGGAGGCGGGCCATCCGGCGTAAAATGACGATAGCGTCAGTTTTGGCCGAGCGCGCTCTGGAGAAGATCACATGTCTGAAGCCCTCATCGTAAACGCCGTCCGCACCCCGGTAGGGAAGAGGAACGGCGTGCTCAGCAAGGTCCGTCCCGATGACCTGCTTGCCCTGGCCCTTCGCGAGCTGGTGGACCGAGCCAAGATCGACCCGGCCCTGGTCGAAGATGTGATCGCGGGTTGTGTCACCCAGGTCGGGGAGCAGTCGATGAACGTGGCCCGCGAGGGCGCCCTCATCGCAGGTTTCCCCAAGGAGGTTCCCGGTACGACGATCGAGCGCTTCTGCGGCTCGGGGCAGCAGGCGGTCAACTTCGCCGCCCAGGCGGTGAAGTCGGGCGCCATGGACATCGTGATCGGCAGCGGCGTGGAGTCGATGAGCCGGGAGCCGATGGGCTCTGACGCGCTGGCCGGCCCCGACCCCTTTGGCGATAGCGCCGGACCGGTCAGCCCCAAGCTCGCCGACCTGTACGAGATCATCCCCCAGGGTCTGTCGGCCAACCGCCTGGCACTGAAATACGGCATCGACCGTGAGGCCCAGGACCGCTTCTCGCTTCAGAGTCATGACAAGGCGATCGCCGCCATCGACGAGGGTCGGTTCAAGGCTGAGATCGTCCCCGTGGAGGTCCGGGACAATGGCAACTCCGCTGTCGTGGATACTGACGAGGGCCCCCGGCGGGGCACCAGCTACGAGAAGATCGCCTCGCTGCCCCCGGCCTTCGAGCCCGACGGGATGATTACCGCCGGCAACTCCAGCCAGATCTCAGATGGCGCCGCCGCGGTGCTGGTTATGAGCGAGGCCAAGGTCAAGGAGCTGGGGCTGACACCTCGCGCCCGTATCGTGGCCACGGCGGCGGTCGGCACCGACCCGACCATCATGCTCGAGGGCCCGATCCCCGCCACCGCCAGGGTGCTTCAGAAGGCGGGGATGACTCTTGACGACATCGACCTCTTCGAAGTCAACGAAGCTTTCGCCACGGTGGTGCTGGCGTGGCTCAAGGAGACCGGTGCGGATCCCGAGAAGCTCAACTACAACGGGGGCGCAATCGCTCTTGGCCATCCCCTGGGTTGCAGCGGCGCCAAGCTGATCACCACCTGCCTCCATGAGCTTGAACGGCAGCAGGCCCGCTTCGGCTTGATCACGATGTGCATCGGCCACGGAATGGGCACGGGCACCATCATCGAGCGGCTCTAAAAAAGGAAAGGGCCCAGGCTCGCACCTGGGCCCCCTCGATGAGGACTAGGTTCTCAGCCGCCCACTGCACGGGTCATCCCCGCGCCTAAGTTGGTCCACAGGTTACGGGACTGATTGCCGACGATAATGAGGGTCACAATCACAACCAGCGCGACCAGCACCAGGATGAAGGCGTACTCCACCATGCCCTGTCCCGACTCATCGTCTTCGCCGTCCGGCAACCAGGCGAGCAGCCTCAATCGCAGTGAGGCGAAGGCATTCATATCCGCATGATAGGTGGGCACCGTATGCAATCTGCGGTATCGCCGTGACAGTGAGATAACAATTGGCGTACTTCGAAGCCCACCACGAGGAATTGCGGAAGTCGGTCCGTAAGTTCGTCGAGTCGGAACTGGCGCCTCACGCCCAGGAGTGGGAGGAAGCCGCCTACTTCGCGGACTGGGTGTTCCCCCGCATGGGCGAGCTCGGTTTCCTTGGTCTCCACTACCCGACGGAATACGGCGGCCAGGGTGGCGACTACTTCTGTTCTGTCGTGCTGTCGGAGGAGATGGCGCGCTGTCGCTGCGGAGGGTTGGGCATGGCCGTGGCGGTGCAGACGGACATGGCCTCGCCCCCCATCCTGAAGTTTGGCAGCGAAGAGCAGAAGCAACGCTACCTGGTGCCGACGATAAAGGGCGAGCTGGTCGCCTGCCTGGGTATCAGCGAGCCCAACGCCGGTTCCGACGTCCAGAACATCCAGACCTGGGCCAGGCGCGATGGCGACGACTGGATCATCAACGGCAGCAAGATGTTCATCACCAACGGCATTCGCGCCGATTACATAACCCTGGTGGCCAGGACCGACCGTGGCCGAGGCTTCGAGGGGGTGACCCTGTTCGTGGTCGACACCAACACCCCGGGCTTCCTCAAGAGCCGCAAGTTGGACAAGGTGGGCATGCTCGCTTCCGACACGGCTGAGCTGGCCTTCGAAGACATGCGTGTTCCCGGCGACGCCGTCCTGGGCGAGGTTGGCCAGGGTTTCTACAACATCATGTGGGAGCTGCAGGGTGAGCGCATGATCGGGGCCGCGGGTGCCATCGCTGGCGCACAGCTGACGTTTGAGGCGACGCTGGAGTACGCCAAAGAGCGCCAGGCATTCGGTAAGCCGATCGGGCAGCAGCAGGTGATCAAGCACATGCTGGTCGACATGGCAACCAAGATCGAGGTCGCTCGCGAGTACAACTACTCGGTCGCCAAGCGCTTCGGCGAGGGCGAGTACCCGGTCAAGGAGATCTCGATGTGCAAGCTGGTCTCGGGCCAGGTAGCCCACGAGGTCGCTGATACGGCCTTGCAGATCTGGGGAGGCGCAGGCTACATGGCCGACAACCCGGTGCAGCGCGCCTGGCGTGATACCCGTTTGATCCGCATCGGGGCCGGTACCGACGAGATCATGAAAGAGGTTATCGGCAAAGCCTACGGGCTTTAGAAAACCTCGCGCAGTTTTCTCAGGGTCTCCTCAACCGCCTCGCCGATGGTCTTGCGCCCGGCGAGGACGGGCATGAAGTTGGTGTCCCCGACCCAGCGAGGCACCACGTGCTGATGAACGTGGTCGGTGATGCCGGCACCGGCGGCATGACCGATGTTGTAGCCGATGTTGAAGCCCTCAGGATGGACGGCCTTGTCGAGCGCCGCCATTGAGCGCTGGGTCAGCTCCATCATCTCTGCCGAAACCTGGGCGTCGAGGTCGCTGAGGTGGGGAAGGTGCTCCACCGGCGCCACCATCACGTGGCCGTTGCTGTACGGGTAGAGGTTCATGATCACAAAGGCCCGCTTGCCACGATGGAGGATGAGCCGGTCGTGCTCGAGGGCATCGCATAGGGGGCACCCGTCCGGCTTGGGCCCCTTGAGATAGTCCATCCGCCATGGTGCCCAGAGCGGTTGAGCCGCTTCGGGGGTGGGACCCCGATCCTCATCAGGCATGGTTCAGTTCCTTGACGTAGTGGTACTCGACGGTATTGCTGAGATCATTGAGCTCCCGCGTGGCGCCGTCAGGCAAATAGCCGTGACGCTGATAGAAGCGGTGGGCGTCGGTGAACCGAGTGTCGCTCCAGAGCTCCAATCGGTCGGCACCTCGGGCGGCGGCCTCAGATTCGACGAGAGTGACAAGCCGGCTACCCAGGCCGGCGCGGCGGGCGGCACGGGCCACGTAGAGCTTCTGCAGCAACGCTGAACCAGATGATGGCCCAGGCGCAATACCCGCGCTCGCGACCAGCCGGCCACCCGCCTCCGCGATCCAGAAGCGCCCGCCGAATTCCCGATAGGCGCTGGCGATGGACAGGAGCTCAGGCGCCTCGCCGTGGACGTCGAGAACACAGCCCGGGTACTCCGACCAGCAGCCGGCGACAAGGCCCACCAGGTCCCAGGCGTCGTCGTCGCGCGCCTCGCGGATCTCAAAACCCATGCTGGCGAGGTTAGCGCAGGCGGTCCGTGGAGCGGGGTCAAACACGAGGTCGGTTGATAGAATTGGCGCCGGCTCGGGGCCTTAGCTCAGCTGGGAGAGCGCTTGCATGGCATGCAAGAGGTCACCGGTTCGATCCCGGTAGGCTCCACACATTTAACAGTGCCGGCGGCTGCGCTGTGCTTACAGAAAGGCCCTTTCAAAGCGGCGCGACCTCGAAGCTGCTTCGAGCAATCGCTGCATTTAGAGCCAAATTGAGAAGCTAGAGTTCCACATGCCTAAGGAGACCTACGACCCCGCGCGCATCGAGCCCTACTGGCGGGCCAGGTGGGACGAGGACGACCTCTACCGCGCGGTCGACTTCGACGAGTCGAGGCCGAAGTGGTACGCGCTGGTGATGTTCCCCTATACCTCCGGAGACCTTCATGTCGGGCATTGGTTCGCCTATACCGGCCCGGACGTGCACGCCCGGTACCGGCGCATGCGCGGATACAACGTCCTGTTTCCGTTCGGCTTCGACGCCTTCGGCCTCCCCGCCGAGAATGCCGCCATCAAGGACGGGGGGCACCCCGCCGACTACACCGCGGAACGCATGGAGCGCATGCTGGCGCAGCTGCGCACCCTCGGCTCGGCCTTCCAGTGGGACCGGCTCCTCGCCACCTCCGACCCGGAGTACTACCGCTGGACCCAGTGGATCTTCCTGCAGCTCTACAAGAACGGCCTCGCCTACAAAGCCAAGGCGCCCGTCAACTGGTGCCCCAAGGACCAGACGGTACTGGCCAACGAGCAGGTCATCGACGGCCGGTGCGAGCGCTGCGGCACCCTCGTGGTCAAGAAGGAGCTCGAGCAGTGGTTCTTCCGCATCACCCAGTACGCTGAAGAGCTCCTCAGCTTCAAGGGTCTCGACTGGCCCGAGAAGGTGGTCACCATGCAGACCAATTGGATCGGACGCAGCGAGGGCATGGAGGTGGTGTTCACCGCACTGACCAAGGACGGGGGGGAGGAGAAGATGCCCATCTTCACCACTCGCCCCGACACCCTTTTCGGCGTCACCTTCATGGTGCTGGCGCCCGAGCATCCCCTTGTCGAGCGTGTTACCAGGGACGACCGCCGGGCCGAGGTGGACGCTTACGTGGAGGCCGCTCGCAATGCCTCCGACATCGATCGTCAATCGACCGAAAGAGAGAAGACCGGCGTCTTCACCGGCGGATATGCCGTCAACCCGGTCAACGGCGAAAAGGTACCGATCTGGGTCGCCGACTACGTGCTCATGAGCTATGGCACCGGCGCCATCATGGCGGTACCGGGTGGCGACGAGCGCGATTTCGAATTTGCCACGAAGTTTGGGCTGCCCATCCGCGAAGTCGTCAGCCCGACCGGCGAGGCGAGCGCCGAACTGACGCAAGCGTGGGTGGGGGAGGGGACGCTGATCAATTCCGGCCGCTTCGACGGGCTGGTGGCAAAGGGTCCGGCGATCGCCGAGATCGCCGCCTGGGCCAAGGCCCAGGGTTGGGGCCAGCCCAAGGTCACATACCGGCTGCGCGACTGGCTCATCAGCAGGCAGCGTTACTGGGGCGCACCCATCCCCATCATCTATTGTCCAGACCACGGCGCCGTGGCGGTGCCGGAGGCCGACCTTCCGGTTCTCCTTCCAAGGGACGTCGATTTCAAGCCCACCGGTGCTTCGCCGCTGGCAACCTCCGCCGAGTTCGTCAACACCGCGTGTCCTATCTGCGGAAAGCCCGCCCGCCGAGAGACCGACACCATGGACACCTTTGTCGACTCCAGCTGGTACTACCTGCGATACACCTCGCCCCACTACTCGGACGGACCCTTCGACCGTCGCGCTGTGGACTACTGGATGCCTGTCGATCAGTACATGGGTGGTATCGAGCATGCCATCCTGCATCTTCTGTACAGCCGCTTCTTCATCAAGGCCCTGCGCGACTGCGGGGTGCTCAGCTTCGACGAGCCCTTCACGCGCCTGAGAAACCAGGGAATGATCGTCTTCGGTGGTGCCAAGATGTCGAAATCGCGCGGCAATGTCAGGGCGCCCGACGAGATGGTCCGCACCCATGGCGCCGATGCTGTCCGTTTATACATGCTCTTTATCGCGCCCTGGTCCGAAGGCGGTTCCTGGTATGGGGAGGGGATCGATGGCACCCGCCGGTTCCTTACCGGCGTCCATTTCCTGGCCACCAAGACCTACCCCCCAGACCCGGTCGAGGGCGACTCCACGCAGGAGCGCGGCCTGGTGCGTCTCACCCACCAGACCATAAAGAGCTGCACCGAGGACATCGAGGCTTTCAAGTTCAACACCTACGTCGCCGGCCTTATGAAGCTGCGCAACGCGCTCCAGGACCTGCACGCGAGCGAGACCGCGCGGACCGGCGCCTACCGCCGCGCCATCGATGCCATGATCCTTCTGCTGGCGCCGGCGGCGCCGCACCTGGCCGAGGAGCTGTGGCGGGCCACCGGGCACGAGTACTCGGTGCACCAGGAGCGCTGGCCCGATTACGATGAGAGTCTCAGCGCGGCTGACGAGTTCGAGCTGGTCGTGCAGGTCAACGGCAAGGTTCGCGACCGCTTCATGCTTCCGGTGGGAACCGACGAGGACCGCGTGCGACAGACGGTCCTGGCCCGGCCACGCATTGTCGGCTTGCTCAACGGCGGCCAACCGCGCAAGGTGATCTACATACCAGGCAAGATCCTTTCCATCGTCCTCTGAGTTCAGCCCCGGCGTGGATGATACAATGTAGTAGTATCGTCACGGCTTAAAGAGCACGGAGCGGGGATTGGTCGACGAGGAGGCGGGAGAGACATGGAAGGTGGTTCGGGGATCAACTCTGCGTGGCGCGCTGGCATGCTGGCCGGCGCTTTCCTTGCCCTCCTCGGAGCGGGAATCATCCTGTTGCGACTGGGTATAGCACCGACGCCTGCAGAAACCGTTGCCTCCGAGGCCCTTGCAGCGAAGGGACCGGCCGGGCGCCATCCCGCCGCGCCGGCGGCCACCGGCGGAGGGCGCATGGTCGTTGTTTACGTCAGCGGCGCGGTTGCCAATCCCGGCTTGTATCACCTCGCTGCAGGGCTCAGGATCGGCGACGCCCTCGCCGCCGCTGGAGGGATGCTCGGCGACGCTGATCCTGACCGGCTACCCAACCTCGCGGGCCGCCTCACCGACGGCAAGCAGATCAAGGTGCCTCGCCTCAAGGCCGGCTCGGGGCGGTCCGCGTCAACCCCCAAGGTCGACATCAACTCGGCTGATGCAGCGCAGCTCGAGGCAGTGCCCGGGATCGACGCCGCCCTGGCCCAGGCCATCGTCGACTACCGCCAAAGCTATGGGCCTTTCACCAGCCTTGCTGAGCTCAAGACCGCGCTGGGCCTCGACACCGCCACCCTCAGCGCCATCCGGAAGTACCTGATCGCAGGCTAGGCGGCTAAATCGCCTTGGGCGGCGACGCGTCGGCGATATTGGCCCTGGTTGGCTGGATTGCCGGCGTGGCCGTGGCGTACGCCGGGCCTGGGCTGATCGCTGACGGGTTGGCCTGGCCCCCTCCCTGGACCTGGCTGGCGCTGGCGCTGGTGACGCTGGCGTCCTGGGGACTGGCGCAGGCTGTCGCAGCCAGGCGGGCTGCGGGACTGGTACTCCCGGTAGCGATGTTGGCGTTGGGCCTGGCGCGGGGTTCCAGTGCGGTGCACCACGCGGGACCCGAAACGGTCGACGGCTATATCGGCCGCCTCGTCCGCATCGAGGGAGGAGTCGAATCCGTCAGCGCGCCGCTCTCGGGAGCAGGCGGCTCTACCGCCAGCCAACAGCAGCGCTTTCGCCTTAGCGCCGATCACCTCGAGTCAAGTGGCAGCGCGCACGTGGTGCGAGGACTGGTCCTGGTGCAGGCGCATGCCCAGGCACAGGTATGGCCCGGCCAGCGGCTGAGTCTCTCTGGCAGGCTGGCGCGCGTACCGCGCCTCGGCCCAGGTGGGGCAGCGGGTTACGCGGACCGGTTGGAGCGCCAGGGTGTAGAGGCGGTACTGAGCGCCGGCAGCATAGTGCCCCTGACTCCTCCGCCCCGTGTCAGCATCGCCCGTCTGATTGAGGTCCTGCGCCAGGCGCTCGCCCACGCCTGCCGGGAGGCGCTACCCGAACCCGAGGCGAGCATCGTCCTTGGCGAGGTGGCAGGCATCCGAGGGCGGCTGTCGCCCGTGGTTGACAGCGACCTGGTCAACAGTGGACTGGTGCACATCCTTGCCATCAGCGGGATCAAGGTGGCCATCATCGCCGGCGTGCTGCAGATGCTCACGGTGGCGCTCGGCGGTCGGCGGGCAGCGCTGGGCGCGATTGGCGGAATTGGGCTCTACACGCTGGTGGGCGGCGCGTCAGCCTCCGCCCTGCGGTCGGCCATGATGGGTTCGCTGGCACTGGTCGCCCGCAGCCTTCGGCGCGACCCCGAGGTGCTGCGCTCTTTGTTGCTGGCCGCCGGCCTGATGCTGGCCTGGCGTCCCGCCCTGGTCACCGACCTGAGCTTCCAGTACTCGTTCCTGGGGGTGCTGGGCATCCACCTGTTCGCAGAGCCTTTCGGGCGCAGCCTGGGCGCTCTCCCGCAGCCGTTCCGCGAAGCCCTGGCGGTGACAATCGCCGCGCAGCTCGCCACGCTGCCGCTGACGGCGCATTACTTCCAGGTCATCCCCATGCTGGCCCCGGTCGCCAACGCGCTGGTGCTGCCCACTCTGCCGTTATCGATCGTTGGCGGCCTGTTGCTGGGGGTAGTCGGCGCCGTGGGACGCGCCGTGGCCTGGTCCTTGCCGGCCGGATCGACACTCATCGTCCCCGTACAGGTGGCGCTGGCGACTCTCTTGCTCTGGCTGGCGCGGCTGGCCCTGGCCACTGCCCATCTTGCCGCTCACGTTCCGGGCGCGGTGGTCGGCATTCCCAACTTCGGCGGTGCGCCGACCTCAGCCTACTACGCCGGGCTCTCCTTGTCGGTCGCCGCAGCCCACCGCTGGCGGGCTCCGGCGGCTATGGGGCTGGGGGTGTGCGCCGGCGTGCTGGTTCTGCTCCTCCTCGGCCGTCCCGACGGCCACCTGCACGCCAGCTTCCTCAGCGCCGGGGGAGGCCCCGCTGTGCTCATAGTCGCCCCGGACGGAGCCACCATGCTGATCGACGGCGGCTCGCAGTCGCAGGCCCTGGCTGGCGCGCTTGACAGCGCTTTGCCGGCCGGCCTGCCGGTGCCGGGCCGAAACATATCGGTGCGCTGGTGCTGACCGGTGGGACCCACTCAGAAGCCGGGGGCCTTGCCGCCCTGGACGGCTTCACCATCTCCCTGGTCGTCGCGCCCGAGCGCCTGGGCGGTGGGGCGGCGGCCCAGGTGGTGTCGGCCGCGGCGCGGAGGGGAGCTGCCATCGCTCTGGCCAGGCCGGGCGATGAGTTGCGGTGGCACGGGCTGGCTGTCCAACTGCTCCCCGCTACCTCCACGAGCTCCGCCGCGACCATCAGCTACGGAGCCGAGCGGATCGCCATCGTCGAAGCGTCCGGAGTTGAGCCGCCGGTGTTGCCACACGGCGACTACGCCATCGTCGACATCGGCCAGGGAACCGTGAGTCCCGACCTGCAGGGACTGGGCATACGGCTCGTTTTTGCCCAGGACCATGCCGGGAGGCCTGTCGCGCGCGCTCTCCACCAGGTTTACGGGGACGCCCTCTGGCAGTCCTCTCGGGACGGGGCCCTCGACGTGACCTGCGATGAACGGCGATGCCGTTGGTAGTCCATAGACTTCCAGCGTGGGTCTATTCCTCTTCCATGGGGGCGAGTCGTACCTCGTCGAGCGCGCGTTCAATGAGACTTGGCACCGGCTCATCGGCACTCTCGAGTCAGAGCTGGACGCCGAGATTTTGGACTCCGACTCGAGCCCCGCCGATGTCCTTGGCGCGGCCAGCAGCGTGGGCTTCTTCAACGCCGGTCGGGTGGTGGGCGTGCGCGAGTGGAAGACCCTGGCGCCTCGTCCCGGGCGCAGGACGCGCTCGACCAAGACCGGCGCCCCTGACCCCGTCAGCGACGCCGCCGAAGTCCTCGCTGAGGTCCCGGACGCGACGCACCTTGTGCTGTCGGCTGGTACGTCCCTGGGGCCCAGCAACCCTGTGCTAGCGCTCGTCAAGGCCCGGGGTGAGGCTCGCGAGTACCAGCGCCTGCGTCGGGGTGATCTCTTCGGTTGGGCTGCTCAGCGCTGCCGCGAAGTCGGCCTCAAGCTCGACAATAACGGCCAGCGGGCTCTTGTCGACGCGGTCGGCGATGACCTTCGCCTGCTCGATTCCGAGTTGGAGAAGCTTCACGTTTACGCCGCCGGCCGTGCCCTCAACGCCGGCGATGTGCGCGCCCTGGTACCCGACACCGCCGAGCACCAGATCTGGGACCTGACCGACTCATTGATCAGCGACCCCGGCCGGGCGGCCGTGGAGCTGGACCGAGCCCTGGCCATGGGCGAGCCCGCCGGGCGTCTCAGCTACATGCTGGTGCGCCACGTTCGCCTGCTTCTGGCCGCTTCCGGCGCGCCCGCCGGCGCTGCCGGTGCCGAGGCCTTGACCCGGGCCTTTGCCGGCGATGGGCGGCCTCTGGCGGAATACACGGTCAAGAAGGCGCTGGAACAGGCCCGGCGGGCTGACCCGGCGCGCCTTGAAGCCATTTACCGGCGAGCCGCCAGCGTCGAGGCGGCCTCACGGCGCGGCGAGCTCGATGAAGAGGCAGCGCTCCGGTTGGTGGTCATGGAGGCCGCTCTCTAAGCAAGCATCGCCCGCCGTTGCCTGGAGGGCCGCCGGGGTTTACCTCCTGGCTGTGCTGCGCGCGGCCGTGCTCTTGGCGGCGGCGGCCTTTATGCCGGCCTTGGTCTTGGACTTGGCGGTGCCCTTGGCGTGGGCCTTGGCCTCGGCGGCGGCACGCGCCGCTGCCTCTGGATCCGCCGCCAGGGCCGCGGCCTTGGCCACCATCCGCATCAGGCGGGACTTGCGCCGAGCTGCATTGTTTCGATGAAGAATGCCTCGCTCGGCTGCCTGGTCCAGGGCCTTTACGGCGGCGTTGACCTCGGCCACGGGCGACGTGTCACCACTGTCCACCAGGCGTCGTACCCGGGTGACGTGGGTCTTGACTGCCGAGCGCGCGACGCGATTGCGATCGTGCTTCTTGATGGCGATCAGCACCCGCTTCTTCGCGGACTTGATGTTGGCCATGGGCTCCTCTAGGTGGACAGGACCGGGGATTATACCGTGGGCCATCTCACCGCCCCTATGATGGTCTGCCGTGAATCTATCGGCCTCGGAGGAGCGCCGCCGGATAGCGGCCTCGGGTACGCTCCTGCTGGCTGCCTTCCTCGTCACCAAGGCTGCGGGCTACCTGCAGAAGGTGATCATCGCCCACCGCTTCGGCACCGGCGGCGACATGGACCTGTACGTCCTCTCGTTCACCATCCCTGACGTTTTCCTCTTCCTGGTCATCGGTGGCGCGGTCAGCTCCGCATTCGTCCCCGTCACCACTGAGCGGCTGGCGCGTGGCGCCGATGATGATGCCCGGAGGGTTGTCAACGGCGTCATGACGGCGGCATTGCTGATCCTGGTCGCCGGTGTGCTGTTCCTCGAGCTGCTCAGCCCGCTGGCGGTTCACATGCTGGCCGGCAGCCGCGGCGCCCGTGACCAGGAGCTGACGCTGGCGCTCACGCGGATCATTCTTCTGCAGGCCCTCTTCCTGGGCATGGGAGGCTTTGCGGTCGGGGTGATGAATGCCTATCGCAAATTCCTACCGCTGTCGCTGGCGCCGCTGATGTATGACCTGGCCATCATCGCCGCCGCGCTCCTCTTGACCCAGGTGACGTTTCAGGGTCGGCGCCTCGGGGTGCTGGGCCTGGCGGTCGGGGTGGCCGCTGGAGGCCTGGCGCACTTCGCCGTGCAGGTGCCAAGCCTTGTTCGCATCGGCTGGCGGCCGCTGGTGCCGCGGGCGCTGCGCGACCCGGGGGTGTGGCGGGTGGCGGTGCTGACCGTCCCGATCGCTCTGGGCCTGGTGGCGGTGCAGGCCAATATCGCCGTCGACCGCGCCCTCGCAGCCCGTCTTCCCGCCGGGCGGGTGGCCGCGCTGGATTTCGCCAACGACATCGCCCAGATACCAAATCTCACCTTCACCACCGCCCTGACCCTCGTGATGTTTCCCTATTTCGCGCGCCACGCCGCTCTCGGCGAGATGGACGCCCTGCGGCGCCGCGCCGCGCTGGCGGTACGGCTCAATCTCTTCGTTCTGCTGCCGGCAGCCGTGGGATTGATCGTGCTCGGTCCGCCGATCATCGCCTTGCTTCTCCAGCGTGGTGCTTTCGACGCCCGATCGACGACGCTTGTTACCGGGCCCCTGGCCCTGTTCGCTGTCGGTATCGGCGCCCAGGCCTCCATCTTCCTGGTGGCGCGCGTCTACTACTCGCTCCAGAACGTCGTCACGCCCATGGTGGTCGCCGTCTTCTCTGTCGGCGTCAACCTGGCCGCGACCCTGCTCCTCATCGGCCCCCTCCAGGCGGCCGGCCTGGCCCTGGCGACGTCCCTGGCGAGCATCGTCAACCTCAGCCTGCTGATCTACTTTCTGCGACCACGCCTGGGCGGCTTCGAGGGCCGCCGCATGGTAACAATGCTCGGTGAGGTGTCCGTCGGATGTGTCGCGCTTGGCGCTGTCGCCTTGCTCTCCTGGCACATCCTGGGCGGTGGCGGAACTGTGCGCCTGGACGCTCGCCACTACCTCGCCTTGGGGGTGACGATTGTTCTCTCGGGCGCGGCCTACATGGCCACGCAGCAGCTCTTCCGCTCACCTGAATCGGCCGTGGCTCTCAGCGTCTTTCTCCGTCGCCGCGCCGGCACAGAGGACCCTGAGCCGACGAAGGTGTCACGCTGAAACCGCTATACGCTCACGCCAAGGTCAACCTCGGCCTTGAGGTAACCGGGCGTCGCGGTGATGGGCATCACGAGCTGCGTTCCATCCTGGTCAACGTCGACATCGCCGACACGATCACGCTGGCGCCGGGTGCCGGCACCTCGGTCGCTGGTGACGAG
>Ga0209217_1000141_pt1 | contig 16535 bp, 15 predicted proteins | sample JacPinW_OM3H0_M2_FD_187957 | JGI IMG/M metagenome (GOLD analysis project Ga0209217, IMG submission 187957) | Forest soil microbial communities from Algoma, Ontario, Canada - Jack Pine, Ontario site 1_JW_OM3H0_M2 (SPAdes) (version 2) | ecosystem: Environmental > Terrestrial > Soil > Boreal...
GGGTGCAGCGCCGGGTCTGCGCCCTCGCCGCCGGGCTGGCGCGACCACCCGCCAAAGGCCCTCCCGAAATGGGAGGCCCGAGGAGATCTAGGCTTTGCATTGAAAGCTTTCCGGCCGTCACGGTCGGCCTGGCGTCCGTGATGCGGGTTTTCGCCACCAGGCGTCACCTGGATTGAGGAGAGACAATATGAAGCGAACGTTCGGCATCATGTCCACGATCTTTCTCGGGATCACCATCGCGTACGCCGGGTTGGCGCGCGCGGACAAGAAGATCGTCCTCGGCTTCTCGCAGATCGGCGCCGAGAGCGAATGGCGGACCGCGAATACCAAGTCCATCAAGGATTCCGCCACCAAGGCGGACATCACCCTCAAGTTCTCCGACGCGCAGCAGAAGCAGGAAAACCAGATCAAGGCCATCCGCTCCTTCATTGCCCAGAAGGTGGATGTCATCGCTTTCTCGCCGGTGGTCGAGACGGGCTGGGAGCCGGTGCTGCGCGAGGCGAAGGCGGCGAAGATCCCCGTCATTCTCTCCGACCGGAATGTAGACGTGAAGGACGACTCGCTCTGGGTCGCCTTCATGGGCTCCGACTTCGTCGAGGAGGGGCGGCGCGCCGCGAAGTGGCTCGTCGCGTACGCGCCGGTCAAGGATCTCGCCGCCAAGGGCGACGTGAACATCGTCGAGCTCCAGGGGACCGTGGGCTCCGCCCCGGCGATCGACCGCAAGGCCGGGTTCGAGCAGGTCCTCAAGGACTATCCGAACTTCAAGATCACCCGCTCCCAGACCGGCGACTTCACGCGCGCCAAGGGCAAGGAGGTCATGGAGGCATTCCTCAAGGCCGATAACAAGATCAACGTGCTGTACGCGCACAACGACGACATGGCGATCGGCGCCATCCAGGCGATCGAGGAGGCCGGCCTCAAGCCCGGCAAGGACATCGTGATCGTGTCGATCGACGCGGTGAAGGGCGCCTTCGAGGCAATGATGGCCGGCAAGCTGAACGCCACCATCGAGTGCAGCCCTTTGCTCGGGCCGCAGCTGATGAAGGCGGTCAAGGACCTGAAGGCCGGAAAGACCCTCCCCAAGCGTATCGTCACCGAGGAGGGCGTGTTCCCGCAGGAGGTCGCGGCCAAGGAGTTCCCGAGCCGGCAGTATTGACGGCCGCGGGTTGGTGAGCTGGGGGGAGGAGGAGCGGGCCGGTGGGGCCGCTCCTCCGCTGCCGAGGAGAGCGCGATGAACGACGCGGTCCCGGTGCTCGAGATGAAGGGCATCTCGAAGCGCTTCCCTGGCGTCCAGGCGCTCGCCGAGGTCGACTTCCGCCTGTTCGCCGGTGAAGTCCATTCCGTCATGGGGCAGAACGGGGCCGGGAAGTCGACCCTGATCAAGGTCCTGACCGGAGTCCACCCCGCCGATTCCGGCCGCATCCTCCTCGAGGGAACCGAGATCAAGCCGTCGAGCCCGCTCGACGCGCAGAAGCTGGGCATCAGCACCGTGTACCAAGAGGTGAATCTCTGCCCGAACCTGTCGGTCGCCGAGAACATCTGCCTCGGGCGCGACGGGGCGGAGACGTTCGGGATCCGCTGGGGCCGCATGCGCCGCAAGGCCGAGGCGCTCCTCGCCGACCTGAACGTGCGCGTGGACGTCACGGCGCCGCTCTCCTCGTACTCGATCGCCGTGCAGCAGATGTGCGCCATCGCCCGGTCGCTCTCGACCCGGGCGAGGATCCTGATCCTCGACGAGCCCACTTCCAGTCTCGCGGAGGACGAGGTGAGGATGCTCTTCTCCGTCGTCCGGCGCCTGAAGGCGCAGGGGATGGCAATCCTCTTCATCACGCACTTCATCGACCAGACGTTCGAGATCTCCGACCGCATCACGGTGCTGCGGAACGGCCTGCTGGTGGGCGAGTATCCCGTGTCGGCTCTCTCCCGCATGGGGCTCATCACCCGCATGGTGGGGCGCGAGATCCAGGAGCGCGGGCCCGTCCGGACCAAGGACGCCGGATTGCGCCCGCCAGCCGCGGACGACGGACGCGGCGCAGGGAACGGCGGGCCGGCAGCGACACCCTTCCTCAGCGCCAGCGGGCTCGGGCGCAGGGGGTCGGTGCATGGCGTCGATCTGGAGGTGAGGGGGGGCGAGTCCCTGGGCATTGGCGGACTTCTCGGGTCGGGCCGGACGGAGACCGCGCGCCTGCTCTTTGGCATCGACCGCGCGGAGGAGGGAACCATCCTCATCGAGGGCAGGCCCGCGCAGATCGCCTCGCCGGTCGAGGCGATACTCCGCGGCATCGGCTTCTGCCCCGAGGACCGCAAGCTGCAAGGCGTCATCGGCGAGCTCTCGCTGCGCGAGAACATCGTCCTCGCCCTCCAGACCAAGCGCGGCGTCTTCCGCAACCTGTCACGGAAACGCCAGGAGGAGATCGCCTCGTCCTACATCGCCGCCCTCGGCATCAAGGCGGGCGACATGGAGATGCCCATCGCGCAGCTCTCCGGAGGCAACCAGCAGAAGGCGCTCCTCGCCCGCTGGATGGCCACCGACCCGCGCATGCTCATCCTCGACGAGCCCACCCGCGGGATCGACGTGGCGGCGAAGATCGAGATCATGCGCCAGGTGATGGAGCTGTGCGACAAGGGCATGGCAGTGGTCTTCATCTCCGCGGAGATCGACGAGGTGGTCCGCTACTCGAATCGCGTCGCGGTGATGCGCGACCGGCACAAGGTCGGGGAGATCGAGTCGCGCGAGGCGGACGAGCACGCCGTGTTCCAGATCATCGCCGGAGGTCAGACGTGAAGGCGCCCGTCCTCGGGATCGAGACGGCGGCCACGCCCCACCCCTTGCGGCGCGTGATGCGCCACCGGATCTTCTGGCCGCTTGCGACCCTCGGGCTGCTCCTGCTCTTCAATCTCGCCACCAACCCGCACTTCTTCGCCGTCACCGTCCGCGACGGCCACCTCTACGGTAGCCTCGTCGACATCCTGAACCGCGCATCGCCCCTGATGATCATCGCGATGGGGCTCACCTTGGTGATCGCCACTCACGGGATCGACATCTCGGTGGGCGCGGTGGTGGCCATCTCGGCGGCGGTGGCGGCGACTCTCATCGGCGGAGAGCTGGTGCTCTCAGGCGCGCACGTGCCCAGGTTCCCGCTGCCGGTCGTCGTTCTCGCGGCGCTGGCGGTCGCCACGCTCTTCGGGATGTGGAACGGCCTGCTCGTCTCGTTCGTCGGCATGCAGCCCATCGTCGCGACGCTGATCCTGCTGGTGGCTGGCCGCGGCGTGGCGCAGCTCATCACCAGCGGCCAGATCATCACCATCTACTACAGCCCCTATTTCTTCATCGGCAACGGCTTCGTCCTCGGCATCCCATTCTCGCTCTTCATCGCCGCTGCCGTGCTCGCCGTCCTCGTCTTCCTCGCGCGCCGGACTGCCCTCGGCCTCTTCATCGAGGCGATCGGGCTCAACCCGGTGGCCGCGCGCTTCACCGGAGTCCGCGCCAGCTCCATCACCTTCTGGGTGTACGCCGTCTGCGGCCTCTGCGCCGGTATCGCTGGCCTGATCGTGAGCTCCAACGTGAAGAGCGCCGACGGGAACAACGCCGGCCTGCTCCTCGAGCTGGACGCCATCCTCGCCGTGGTCCTGGGTGGAACGTCGCTCTCGGGCGGCCGCTTCACGCTCCTCGGCAGCGTGGTGGGCGCCCTCATCATCCAGACGCTCACCACCACCATCTACTCCGTGGGCGTTCCGCCCGAGGTGACCCTGGTGGTGAAGGCGCTGGTGGTCTTCGTCGTCAGCATCCTGCAGTCCGACCGGATCCGGAACCGCATCGCCGCGCTCGGCCAGATCGGGGAGGCGGCGCCGTGAACGACCTCAACGCCGCGGCCTCCGCGCCCGCGCGCGCCCAGGCGCCCGCCGCCACCCTGGCGCTGCCCGCTCGCGCTCGGTTCCGGGTGGACGCGCGTCTGTTGCCCTTGGCGGTCACCCTGGCGCTGTTCGTCCTGATGTTCGGCGCGGGCTCGCTCCTCTTCGACGGCTTCTTCTCGCTCCAGGTCTTCTTGAACCTCTTCGTCGACAATGCGTTCCTGGCCATCACCGCCATCGGCATGACCTTCGTCATCCTCTCCGGCGGAATCGACCTCTCGGTGGGCTCGATGATCGCGCTCACCACCATGCTCTCGGCGACGCTGCTCGACCGCCACGGCGTGAGTCCCGCCTTCGTGATCGCCCTGGCCCTCCTGCTCGGCGCCTCGTTCGGCTTCGTGCAGGGCCTGGTGATCCAGACCTTCAAGATCCAACCCTTCATCGTCACGCTCGCGGGTATGTTCCTCGCCCGGGGCCTCTGCTACCTCATCAGCATCGACTCGATCGCGATCACCGACCCGTTCTACACCAAGGTGTCCGCGGTGAGGTTCCCGCTGCCGTTCGACACCTCGATCTCGCTGAACGTGTTCATCGCACTCGCGGTGCTGGCTGCGGCCGTCTACCTCGCGCACTACACGCGCTTCGGCCGCACCGTGTACGCAATCGGGGGAAGCGAGCAATCAGCCCTCTTGATGGGCCTCCCCGTCGCGAGAACCAAGGTGCTCATCTACACGCTGAGCGGCTTCTGCTCGGCGCTCGCAGGCATCGCGTTCACGTTCTACATGCTCTCTGGCTACGGGTTGCACGCCATGGGAATGGAGATGGACGCGATCGCGGCCGTGGTGGTCGGCGGCACCCTCCTGACCGGAGGCTCGGGGTACGTCGTCGGGACCCTCTTCGGGGTCCTCATCTTCGGCACCATCCAGACCTTGATCATGTTCCAGGGCAGCCTGAGCTCGTGGTGGACGAAGATCGTGATCGGGCTCCTCACGCTCGTGTTCTGCCTCTTCCAGAAGGCGTTCGAGCGCGGCTCGGCGCGGAGGACGGCGTCGCGATGAGTCGGCGAACGCCGATCAGGACTCCGCCACCGAGAAGCGGTAGACGGTCGACGAGCGATAGCGCTCGCCCGGCGCGAGCACCGTGGACGGGAAGCCCGGGCGATTGGGCGAGTCGGGGAAGTGCTGCGTCTCCAGGCAGAGCCCGCTGCGGAAGCCGTAGACCTTCCCTCCCTTGCCGCGGATCTCGCCTTCGGGGAAGTTCCCGGAGAAGAATTGGAGGCCGGGCTCCGTGGTCAGCACCTCGAGCACCCGCCCCGAGCCCGGTCCGAAGAGCGTCGCCGCTGAGACCAGGGCCTCCCCTTCGCGATCCAGGACCCAGTTGTGATCATAGCCGCCAGCCAGGGCGATCTGGTCGTCGCGCGAGCCGATGCGAGCGCCGATCGCGGTCGCAGTCATGAAGTCCATCGGCGTGCCCGCGACGCCGCGCAGCTCGCCGGTCGGGATGAGGTCCGCGCGGACAGGCGTGAATCGGCTCGCGTGCAGGGTGAGCTTGTGGCCGAGGACGTCTTTGCCGCCGTCGAGGTTGAAATACCCGTGATGGGTCAGGTTGCAGATCGTCGCCCGGGACGCAGAGGCCTGGTACTCGATCTCCAGCGCGTCATCGTCCGACAGCCGGTACGTGACCACCGCGTCGAGCTCGCCTGGATAGCCCTCCTCGCCCTCGCGACTCAGGTAACGCAACTCCAGCGCGGGACCGCCCGGACCTTCGAACGGGCGGGCCGACCAGACGACCTTGTCGAAGCCCTGCAATCCGCCGTGCAGGTGGTTCTCGCCGTTGTTCCGCGCCAGCGTGAAGGTCCGCCCTTCCAGCCCGAAGCGCCCCCCGGCGATCCGGTTCGCGTATCGCCCGACGATCGCCCCGAAATAGAAGCGGGAACCGAGATAGCCCTCCAGACCGTCGTACCCGAGCACGACGTCGTCGAGGTGTCCGTCGCGATCGGGCACGCGGAGGGAGACCACGGTCGCGCCGTACGTCGCGATGGCGACCGAGCTCCCCGTCGCGTTCCAGAGGGTGTACAACTCCACGCGGGTACCGTCCGGAGTCACCCCGAACGGCGCCGTCTCGATCCGCGATCTGGATTCCGCGCTCGTGGTCTCTCCGCGTTCCGGCACTGGACGCGCGTTCAAACATACCCCAGTCGCGCAGTGCTATGTTACTCAACCCCGGGCTCTGTCGGGCAGCTGATCCCGAGGATATCCCCGACTCGCCAAACCAGACCTGACGCCGACGAACGGGAATGCCGCGCATGACCGAGGCCGCGCCCAAAGAATCCGCAGCCCGGAGTTTCCGGCACGTCGTCCAACTCGAGAAGGTCGACATGACCTTCGGCAAGGTGCAGGCCCTCTCGAACGTCGATTTCAAGGTGGGCCGCAACGAGATCGTTGGCTTGCTCGGCGACAACGGCGCCGGCAAGTCGACCCTGATCAAGATCGTGAGCGGCGTCCTCCGGCCGACGACAGGGAACGTCTGGGTGCGCGACCGCCTGGTGAATCTCGATCAATACTCGGTCCGGAAGGCCCACGACCTGCGCATCGAGACCGTCCACCAGGGCCAGACCCTGGGTGAGAAACAGCCGCTCTGGCGAAATCTCTTCGTCGGGAGGCAAATCACCGGCCGATTCGGCTTCATCGACGTGAAGAAGGAGAAGGAGATCGCCGATCAGCTCCTGCGGCGCGCCATCGGGTTCCGCGGCCACGGCATCACCGCCGAGTCCACCGTGCGCGATCTCTCGGGCGGCGAGCGCCAGGGCATCGCCATTGCCCGCGCCATGTACTTCGAGGCCGACCTCATCGTCCTCGACGAGCCCACCACCGCGCTCGCAGTGAGCGAGGTCCGCAAGGTGCTGTCGTTCGTGGAGGGGGTCAAGGCGGGCGGCCGGGCCTGCATCTACATCGAGCACAGCCTCGCCCACGTCCACGAGGTGGCGGATCGCCTGGTGATCCTGGACCGCGGGAAAGTGGTGGGCCAATTCGCGAAAGGCGAGATCAGCCTCGCCGACCTGACCGCGCGGATGATCGCGCTGCACGAGGGGCGAACGCATGCCGGCGCGTGAAAGCGTGATGAAGCGCCTCCTCGGAACCGAGGGCCTGCCGATCATCGCCGTGCTCCTGGCGCTGGTGATGGTCTTCATGATCGCGGCCCCGGACGTCTTCCTCGGATACCGCATCTACATGTCGTTTCTCGCGACGGTGCCGCCCTTGCTCGTGCTCGCGGCCGCGCTGACGCTCCTGGTCGCCGCGGGGGAGATCGATCTCTCCTTCCCTTCGGTGATCGCTCTCTCCGGCTGGGTCCTCGGGTACTTTACGCACGTCCTGGGTTCTCCATGGCTCGGTCTCCTTCTCGCGCTTTTGGCCGGGGCGCTCGTCGGCTGGCTGAACGGCGTCCTCGTCGCCCGCATCGGCGTACCGTCCATCATCGCCACGCTCGCGACGCAGTTCCTCTGGGGCGGGCTGACCACGGTGTTCTCGCAAGGGCTCTCCTATTCTCTCGGCGAGGTCGACCAGTACTTCCTCTGGCACCTCCTGGTCGGCCGCATCGGGGCGTTCCCGGTGCAGGCGCTCTGGTCGCTGGCGGTGGCCGCGGTGCTCTGGTTGGTGCTCAACCGGCACCGTTTCGGCGAGCACCTCCTCTTCATCGGCGACAATGCCCGGGTCGCCGAGGTGGTGGGCGTGAACGTGGCGCGTGAGAAGATCCGCGCCTTCGTGCTCATGGGAGTGATGGCCGCGTTCGCTTCGGTGCTCCTCACTTTCGAGAACCGCAGCTTCTTCAACACCCAGGGCGGCGGCTATCTCCTCGAAGTCATGGCGGCGGTGTTCATCGGAGGGACCTCGGTCTTCGGCGGCCGGGCGTCCCTGGTGGGAACCGTGGCTGGTTCCTTCATCATCGGCATGGTGGAGGCGGGACTGGTGGCCACCGGGCTGCAGGGATTCTGGGTCCGAGCGGTGGTCGGCGTCGTGTTCCTGGCGGCGGTGATCGGCCACATCCTGATCGAGGAACCAGAGCGGCGGACCGCTTTCGTCCGCGCGCTGCGCAGCAGAACCGATCTCCTACGAAAGAGCTCTCCTGGAGGAGGCTCGACAGAAAGGCGAGGTGCACGATGAGACACCTGGCAGCGTTGATCGCAGCGATTGGTCTGGCCGCGCTCGGTCCGTCCCGGACCGCCCACGCGGAGGAACCGCTGGGCGCGGGCATCACCATGTATTTCCAGATGGGCGGCAATCCCGGCGATGGCTCCACCCTTCCCCGCACCAACGGCGCGCGCGCCGCCGCCGCGGCGTTCGGAGTGAAGCTCTCCGAGCAGTACTCGGGATGGCAGCCGGAGGTGATGCTGAAGCACTTCCGGGAGGCGCTCGCCGCCTCGCCCGCGTGCATCGAGATCATGGGCCACCCCGGCAACGAAGCCTTTGCCCCGCTGGTGGCGGACGCGGTGAAGCGCGGCATCGTCGTGACCTCCGGCAATTCGCCGCTCACCAAGCTCCAGAACATGTACGGCGCGAACGGTTTCGGGTACGCGGGCGTCGATCTGTACGAGGGCGGCAAGCTCACCGCGCAGAAGATGATCGAGTACGGCGGGCTGAAGAAGGGGGACAAGGCGCTCGAGTACGGCCTTCGCGCTCAGGCGGAGCGGGGCAAGAGCGACCAGGGGCTTTACGACACGCTGAAGGCTGCCGGGCTGGAGGTGGACTACATCGAGATCAGCCCGGAGGTGGACCACGACAGCTCGCTGGCGGTCCCCATCCTGACGGCGTACTTGCAGAAGCACCCCGACGTGAAGGCGATCGGCACGCAGCACGGCAACGTCACGGCGTTCATCGGGAAGGCGCTGGAGCAGGCGGGAAAGAAGCCGGGCGCGGTCACCGCCGGCGGCATCGATCTGGCGCCGGCCACGATCGAGGGGCTGAAGAAGGGCTACGTGAGCGTCGCGCTCGATCAGCAGCTTTATCTGCAGGGCTTCCTGCCGGTGGCGCAGTGCGTGCTGTCCAAGAAATACGGCTTCGCCGGGTTGAGCACGAACACCGGGGCAGGCGTGGTCACGCCCAAGACCATCGGCGGCCTCGTGCCTCTGATCGACAAGGGCATCCGCTGAGTCTCGCGGACGGAGCGCCGGGGACATGCCGGCGCTCCGCCGTCACTCGCCCTTTCGGCCTGTAACGCATTGCGTCCCCGGACGAGGTTTTTTGACTCTCGTGGTGTCTGCGCCATCATCCGCTCCAGGGTGCTGTCACGGACAAGATGAGGATCGCGGCCTATGGAGCGGCCCTTCTCGTGTGCTCCGCGATCTGCGCGACCATCATCTACGCGCCACAGTCCCGGTCGGCACTGGTCCTGGGGCTGATGATCTTTGGTGGCGCGGGAGTGTTCGCGCTCGATCAGCTCGTGGTCGCGCTCCGTCTCCGGGGGCGTTCGTTCCACAGCCGCTTGTCGGGTCCCCTCGGCGCGACCCTGACGCTCGCGCGCGTGCGGGGCGTGGCCATCCGGGCGCACTGGTCATTGCCCCTCGGACTGTTCTTCTTCAGCTTTGGCGGCGGACTCGTCGCGGCGGCCGGGGTCACGTTCCTGGTCCTGATCCACGAGCTTGGGCACGCGGCGGTCGTCGTCCGCCTCGGCTACCGCGTGCGCGCCTTGACGTTTCACGCTTTCGGGGGCGAGTGCGGCTGGGACGGAATGGCGACCGAGCGTGAGGAAGCGAGGATCGCGTTGGCCGGACCGGTGGCGCAACTCGTGGTCCTCGGACTGGCGCTTCTTGCACCGAGGCTTCCGCGGGATATCCGTGACGTCCTGGTGGAGCGAAACGCCCTGCTGATCGCGCTCAACCTGCTCCCGATTGGGTCGCTCGACGGGGCGACGGCGATCCGGCTCCTTCGGATGAGCCCGCGCCGGGCTCGCAGGCGCCCACGCGACGAGTATCTCAACTGACCCCGACCCGAATGAGCTTGTTCAAGAGGAAGCCAGACCGTGACGTGATCGACTGATCCCATTGGGGTTGCGCCCGTCATGATGTCGCCAATCGCGCGAGCCTGACGGCGAGATCCCAGAGGCCGCCGGGGAAACGCTCCGCGTCGCGCAGGACGGATCCGAGGCTTTCGATCAAGTGGTCTACCTGTTCGTCGGTCACGACGAGCGGAGGGATGAACTTCAGCACTTCGATCGCATTGCCCGCGGCCTGGCTGAGGATCCGGTGCCGCTCGAACAACGCCATCGCGATCATCTGCGCGAAAAGCCCCCGGCGGATCCCGTGAACCGTCTTCCAGCCCAGCTTCGGCAATCGGGAGCCTGGCTCGCCGAACTCGACGGCGACCATGAGTCCCCTACCGCGGACCTCTTTGATGAACTCCGATTGCGACTGGAGCCGCTCGAGCCCTTCGCGCAGTCGCTCGCCAGCCGCTGACGCCCGCTCCATGATCCGCTCCTCGTCCAGCGCGTGAAGCGTCGCGAGCCCGGCGGCCATGGCGAGGTCGTTCTCGGCGAACGTCCCGGAGTTGACCACGCATCGCTCCATGGTCGGGAAGACGCGGGCGTACGTCTCGGGCCGCAAGAGCACCGCGCCGACCGGAACGAATCCACCGGAGAGCGCCTTCGCGAGCAGCACCATGTCGGGGGCCACCCCTTCGTGCTCGAGGGCGAAGAAGCGACCGGTCCGTCCGAGCCCCGTCTGGATCTCGTCGATGACCAACATCGTCCCGTGCTTCTGGCAGAGCGCCTTCGACTCGCGCAGGTAACCCGCGGGAGGCAGGATGACGCCATGTCCCTGGATCGGCTCGGTGATGAACAGGGCCACGTCACCTCGCGCAAGCTCCCGCTCGAGGGAGCCAAGGTCGCCGAACGGCACGGCTGTGAAGTCGGCGAGGAATGGGCCAAACCCTTCTCGGAAATACTCCGACCCCATCGCTGACAACGAACCGTAGGTCAGCCCGTGATATCCGTTGTCGCAGAAGACGACGCGCCGTCGCCGCGTGGCGCATCTCGCGAGCTTGAGGGCGGCTTCCGCACTTTCGGTACCGGAGTTCGTGAAGTGCACCGTGGTGAGGCCGGCGGGCGCACGCTGCGCGAGCGCTTCGGCAAGGACGGCGGCCAGGAGCGGCGCGTCCATCTTGACCAGGTTCGCCGCCTTGAGCGCGACGAGGTCGGTGATCGCCCGCGCGATCGTGGGATGGTTGCGCCCGAGGTTGAACACGCCCCACCCACTCAGTGTATCGAGGTACTCCCTGCCCTGGCTGTCGACCAGCACTGCGCCCCTGCCCTGCACCCATCGCCGGTCGAATCCAATCGCCCGCAGGACGCGAGACATCTGCGGATTCACATGCCGTTCATAGAGCGCCTCTCGCTCGGCGCTCCTCGCCTCAATCAACGACGAAAGATCGAACGACATTGCGCAGGTGCCTCCGACGACGCAGACCTGAAGGCGCCCGTTACGATACCGAAGTCAAGCGGAGCGCCCAGCGTCGTTCGGCACCCCAGGGCACTGCTGGATCGCCCCTACGGAGAGAACCGGGGCGACCGTGATGCCAGGCACTACACCTGACACGGAAGACAGCCCCTATACCGTTTCGTAATGAGACCACGGACTGAAGTCGGAGGCGCATGGCTGCGCGACGTTGGTCGTAGGAATCCGCTCGTCATTCCGCGGCGGGCGAGCTCGAATCCTTCGGGGCGCCCTGCAGGCCTTTGTTGCTGTCGACGCTGTGCGGGTTGCCCGTCTCGGCAGCGCCGATCTCGTCGTTCGTCGGCGAGTGGGAAGGGATCACCCGGTTCCTGTAATCCACGCTGTGCGGGTTCCCCGTCTCCAGAGCGTTGATCTCGTCATTCGTCGAAGAGTGGTGCGCGCCGGATTCGGCGGAGTTGGCCGGGCTGGCGGCGCGCGCAGCGCCAGCTGCGGCGGAGAGCACGAGTGCGGCGGCGAGAGAAAAGCCGAGATTCGAGAACATGGTGAGTCTCCTTGTTCGTGCCGGAACGGTCCGGCGTCGCTGGGTCCTTCCGGACCTCGGCAAACTAGATGACCGGTCGTCTTAAACGGTGCGGAAGAGAAGTCCTAGGCCAGTAGCTTCGAGAAGGTGACCTTCAGGAAAGCGTCCAGGGGCGCACGGTCCTTGTCGACCTTGGCCTGCAGCATCGCGCCCTCCCATGCGTGGATGACGAACGCCGCCAGCGATTGGGAGGAGAGGTCCTTGGAGATCGCGCCGGCCTTCTGCGCCTCGCCGATCACCTGGGCAACCTCATCGCACCATGAAGCAAATGCCCTGCCGACGCGGTCGCGAATGAGCGGGCTCTGATTGGACAGCTCGGCCGCGAAATTTCCCAACAAGCACCCGGTCGTAAATTCGTCCTGGGCCACGGCCTTGTTGACGCTCTCAAAATATTTGCGCAGCCGCCGCAGCGGGGGCAGCCTCGCGTCCCGCAGGATGCTCCGACGCGCCTTCCTCTGTTCCTCGTACTTCAGCACGACCTCTGCGGCCAGCGCTTCCTTGCTCTCGAAGTGGTTGTAGAAGGACCCCTTGGGAGCGCCCGCCGCCTCGGCGATGTCCTGGACGCTGGTGGCGTTGAACCCCTTCTGGTGCAGGGTGTCGAGGCCGGCGGAAAGGATTTGCTCGCGCAGGCTGGGCTTCGGCATGCAGTGTATATGACCGGTCGTCTTGGATCTGTCAACGCCGAGCGCACGGGGCTAACGCCAATGCCGATCACTTAGCGCTCGGCAAGATTGTCAGGGGGTAGGATCATGGTGCTGGGACCGAGGAGGTCCCATGGCAATGGTCCGCGAGGAATACGCAGAGCCGGAGTCGTTCGGGCGCTTGCTGAGCAGCATCGATGCGGCGTGGATCGAGGAGGCGCTGGAGGCGACCGGCACGGCGACGATCCGCAAGCGGCGGTTGCCGGCGGAGCAGGTGGTGTGGCTGGTGCTGGGGCTGGCGCTGTACCGCGACTGGAGCATCAGCCGGGTGGTGAATCACCTGCACCTGGCGCTGCCGGGCGAGAGCGGCCGAGGAGTGGTGCCGAGCGCGTCGATCCAGGCGCGGGCACGGCTGGGCGACGAGCCGATGCGCTGGCTCTTCGAGCGCTGCGCGCAGAACTGGGCGCACGCGAGCGCAGATCGGCATCGCTATCGAGGGCTCGCTCTCTACGGCGTCGACGGCACCACGGTGCGGACACTTGATTCGGCAGAGAATCGCGCGCACTTCGGAGGCCAGTCGGGCGGCGACCGCGGAGCGAGTGGCTACCCGCAGGCGCGGGTGGTCACGCTGATGGCGCTGCGCTCGCACCTGCTCGCCGCGGCGCGGTTCGGCCCCTACGCCGTCGGCGAGACGACCATGGCTGAGGAGCTGTGGCCCGAGCTTCCCGACGACTCGCTCTGCATCGTCGACCGCGAGTTCCTCGCCGTGAGGTGCCTCTCGGCGATCGAGGACCAGGACCGCAACCGCCACTGGATGACGCGCGCCAAGAGCAGGAGCCGCTGGCGTACCGTGAAGCGACTCGGCAGGGGCGACGAATTGGTCGAGCTGGAGTTCTCCGACCAAACGCGCCGCGCGAATCCCGAAATGCCCGAGCGCTGGCTGGTGCGCGCGATTCGCTATGAGCGCCCTGGCTTCCAGCCGCAGACGCTGCTCACCTCGCTCCACGACCACAAGAAATTCCCCGCCCGCGAAATGGTCGCGCTCTATCACGAGCGCTGGGAGCTGGAGCTCGGCTTCGACGAGGTCAAGACCGAGCTGCTCGAGCGCGAGGAAGCGCTGCGCAGCAAGACTCCGCGCGGCGTCGCGCAGGATCTCTGGAGCCTCGGGCTCCTCTACAATCTCGTCCGCCTGGAGATGGAGCAGATCGCCGTCGAGGCCGGCGTGCCACCCACCCGCATCAGCTTCATTGCCGCGCTACAGTTCATCCAGAACTGCTGGCTCATTTGCGCCGCCATGGCCCCGGCCCGCATCCCGCGTAAGCTGCGCCGGCTCCGCGAGGACCTTTCTCAATTCATCCTGCCGCCCAGACGGAGCGAACGACTCTACCCGCGCGTTGTGAAGATCAAAATGAGCGCTTACCCGAAGAAGCGCTCGCAGCCTGCGGGCCTCATCTGGAAGAGGGCTTAATTGACATCGCCGCACTGACTGGCATTGGGGCTAACGCGCCTTTGTCGGGAGGGGTTCCAGCGACTCCTCGCGCTGAGCATCTGACGCCGCGGGCCCCTCGACGAGCTCCGGGTGGGACGACAGGGACGTGGCTGGGCTGGCTTCGATCCCCAGCCGGTCGCGCACGTCGTGATTTAGACTGGTCAGCACCTCCTCGAGGCGCTCCACCCGCTGCTCGACGCCCTGCACCCGCTGCTCGATGGCAAGCTCATGCCGCTGCGACTTCTGGCGGTACTCCATTTCGAGCGTCAGCTCGCGCTCCTTGAACTTGAAAAACCTGACGGCGACGATTGCGAGAGCAGGGAGCCCCACCGCCACCGCGACGGTGACAATGGTGCCGAGCGCGGCGATCACCAAACCGATCAGGTTCGACGACATGACAGCTGTACGCACCACACGCGCCGGGATTTCGCCCAAAGCGTTCATGTACTCGAATCTGGAGAGATGGAGCCGACAGCCGGACTTGAACCGGCGACCTACGGTTTACGAAACCGTTGCTCTACCGACTGAGCTATGTCGGCCCGGGAGCGAGGGCCGCTGCTTCTAGCAGCGCGCGCGTGCGAGCGTCAAGGCGCGTGCCGCTGCGCTCGCTCGGCTGCTCGCGTCATTGACAATTTTGTCGGGATATCCAGACTGCGCGGCCATGAACCCGCTCCGCGTCGCGGTCGTTGCCGCGCTGCTTGCGGCGTGCAGCAAGTCCAGTGCGCCGCAGGGCCCGGCGGACGTCCAGGTGTCTACCGATCTCAACCCTGGCATGGTGGATACGGCCCTCGCATTGATTGCGCGGAGCGGGGGTCCGCGCGGCCAGCGGATTCCCGGCATGCACGCGGGAGTGTCTTCGCTGCCGGGCGCAGCGGGCGCGCCGGTCGCGGGTGGCGAACAGGCGCCCACACCGGCCGAGATGGGCGACGTTCGCTGGGACAACGAGCCCTACGGCGCCATCGCGGCGGCGGCCAAAGGCTTGCTGCTGCCCGCGCCGTCCACGGGACAAGACGTGCCGCCGCTCTGGAAGGATCCGGGCGGCACCTGGGTGGCGGTCGGCGGCCGCGCGGTCGTGCTACTCGTCGCGACGGACGAGCTGGGCGATCATGGAGCGCCGGTCCGGTTCACCGCCCTCACCGAGCCCTGGCTGAAGGGGAAGGTCGCAATCCCGTCGCCGACGGGCGGAATGGCGCTCGCGCACTTCACTGCCCTCTACGCCGCCTGGGGACTGGAGCGGATGGAGGCCTGGCTCAAGCAGCTCAAGGCCAACGAGCCGCAGATCTACCCGACCGACGACGAAGTCCGCCAGGCGATCGTCAGCGGCCAGGCCATCGTCGGACTGGCGGCGAGCGACGAAGCGGCCAAGGCGGCCGCCAGTGCCGCGCACGTGCTGCTCGTCTATCCCAACCAGAAGAGCATCGGAACCTTCGTCTGGCCTACCGCGCTCTCCGTCCCCAAGACCGCGAAGAACCGCGAGGCAGCGCAAAGGTTGGCCGAGCGCCTCGCCGACCGCGGCATCGAACAGCTGCTCGTCGCTCGCGTCCCCGGCTACCTTCCCTTGCGCAGCGACATTCCCGTGCCGCCTGGCGTCCGCTCCGCTGCGAATCTGGTGGTGATCTCCGTGGACCCGGCGCGCATCGTCTCCGAGATCGGCCAGCGCAAGGCTTCGCTGGCGGCCTGGGCGGCGTCGATCCCGAAACCGCTCCCGGCCGGGGCCCGGGCGCAGACGAAATGAGCCGGACGCTCAGTCGGACTTCGCCACCGGCCCCCCGCTCACATCGGGGAGATCGATCGAGTGCAGCACGATCTTCCTCAGCTCCGGCAAGGGCGGCGGCGGCTGCTGCGCGACCAGCAGCGCGGCTCCCTTGCCGATGTCGTCCTCCCGCGGGATCAGTCCGCTGACCAGCGTGATCAACTTCTCCAGCGTCTGGAAGAAGCGCAGCCGGAAGAGGGCCTCGTTCAGCCAGCCCACGGTGATGCAGTAGTACTTCGCGTACGGCGCCGTGTGGTGCACGGCGTGGTGGTCGGGGGGCAGGATCAGGTTGGCCCGTTGGAGCACCCGCACGTAGCGCGGCGGCGCGTCCATGTGCGCCCACTTGTGGAATTGGTTCGTGCCCATGATGGTGAGGCAGATGGAAAAGGTCATCGCGGCCACGAAGAACCAGGCGGTCCCGTCCGGCAGGAGCGCGGCGCCGACGGCCACGGGCAGCGAGATGAAGCAGTTGTTCCCGTTGGTCTCCACGAAGTCGTGGCGCGTGATCTCCTTTTGATCGACGTGATGCTCACGAAAGGGACGAATCAGCGCCCTGCCGATGATGGGCCACTCCGGCGTGCCCCAGGTGTCGGCCAACCAGTGGATGAACCCGGAGAGGAAGTCCGCCGCCACGAAGCCAAGCATCAGCGCGGAGAGCGCCAGGAACGGGTTGGTGCCGATCCGCGGCGCGATGTCGACCAGGAGCCAAGCCATGGCGAGGGCGTAGGCCAGGATGCTTGCGATCTCGAACCGCCGCATCGCCGGGCCGTATCCCT
>Ga0209217_1000143_pt1 | contig 16471 bp, 15 predicted proteins | sample JacPinW_OM3H0_M2_FD_187957 | JGI IMG/M metagenome (GOLD analysis project Ga0209217, IMG submission 187957) | Forest soil microbial communities from Algoma, Ontario, Canada - Jack Pine, Ontario site 1_JW_OM3H0_M2 (SPAdes) (version 2) | ecosystem: Environmental > Terrestrial > Soil > Boreal...
TTCAGTTCTGCGCTCGACGGCCGCAGCGTCCGGTTCGCCGGCTCGCAACGGGACACGCTGCGCAAACATCCGCTGCACGCGCGCCTTCAGGCTGAGAAGTCCGTGTGCAATCCAGCCAAGCGAAATGGAGGTATGCGGCTCGTCGTCTTCGTCGTCTGAGGCTTCTGCAGAAGCATGCAGGCCGACTCCTGCCACCAATGCAAAGCAGGCGACGGCAGCGATGCCGGTGGCAACCATCGTGATTGATCTAGGCAGGCCGGTCAGGGTGCCCCCCGCAACGAGCGCAGGCAGTTCCAGCATCCAATCGCCAATAACGCCGCCCAGCCCGCCCGGCAGCGGCCAGGCTGCACTGCGCGGCCATGTGGCGGCGCATGCCGCCCACAGCGGCACCCCAAGCGCCCACAATGCCACGCGCATGCGTTCGCGGCTCAGTCGCCGGTGGCTGGCCAGCCGCCAACCCCAAATCCCGGCTGCCAGAACAAGAGCGATCGTCGCCAGGCCGAAAAGCTGCATCAGAAGGTCGGCCACGATTGCCCCGCCAACCCCGAGCACGTTGCGTACGGGAGCGTTGGTGGCATGGCTTAAACTGGGGTCCTGGACAGACCAGGTCGCAAGCGCAAGAGCGAGAAGGACCGCAGCTGTGAGCAGAGCGATGCCTGCAACCTCGCGCAGTCTGCGCCGCAACGCTTCGCGCATGGCGTCGGGCAGAAAATTCAATGGGCGCAAACGGCGATCGATCGCTGCCATGTGTGCCATCAGCCGAGGAGTGCCACGAGGCGGTGAAGCGCTTCCGCCGTCGTGTCGCGATCCTGCACGATGGCGACCCGGATATAGCCGAGACCCGGATTGCTGCCGTCGGACTGCTCGCGCGCGAGATAGCGGCCCGGAACGACCCGCAGACCAGCCTCGCGCCACAGTCGCAGCGTGACCGCCTCGTCGCTACCATGCGCCGAAACGTCGAGCCACAGAAAGAACCCCCCGCCAGGGCGGCGATAGCCGTAACGGCTCCCTATGATCTGATCGGCGAGATCGAATTTTTCCGCGTAGAGCCGGCGATTTTGCGCAACGTGCGTCTCGTCTCCGTAAGCGGCAATGGCCACCCGTTGCGCCGGCGTAGGCACCTGCGGCGCGGCCACGTTACGCAATTCAAGAAAGCGCGCGAGGAACCGGCGATCGCCCGCGGCAAAACCAATGCGCAATCCCGGAAGGTTCGATCGCTTGGAAAGCGATTGGAACTCCACGACATTGGCGAAATCCGGTCCGGCGGCTTCGAGCACGCCGGCCGGTGCGTTGCGGGTATAGATTTCGGAGTAGCACTCATCGCTGAACACGAGAAACCCGAAGCGGCGCGCGAGCCCGACGAGGCGGGATAGGTAAGCGAGATCAGCGACTGCGCCCTGAGGGTTTGCCGGTGATGCGATGAAAAAGGCGACCGTCCGTGCCAGCAGCTCCTCCGAGAGCGCATCAAGGTCAGGAAGAAACCCGGTTGCGGCAACGGCGGGGAGGTAGACCGGCTCGCATCCCGCGGTGACAGCGCCGGCTGCATAAGCGGCGTAAAAGGGATTCGGGATCAGCATGGCCGGGACGCAACGCTTTGCTTCTTCGAAGCGCGCCGCGGCGATCGCAGCCAGGAACAGCCCTTCACGCGAGCCGTTGAGGACCAGAACTTCAGCGGCAGGATCAAGCGGCCGCGGGAGCTTGAAACGCCGGCCAAGCCAGCTGGCCGCGGCCTCGCACATTTCGTCGAGCCCCTTGTTCATGGGATAGCGCCCGAACTCTTCGATGTGGGCGGCCAGCACGGGGCCCACGAACGAAGGGAGGGGGTGCTGCGGCTCGCCGACGGCCAAACTGATCGGGGGCTTACCAGGCCGCTCGTCCCCCAACAGCTCGCGCAATCGCACGAAGGGCGAGCGGCCTAGTTCGGCCCGGAGTGGCGAGGCTGCGGATACGCGTTCGACGGCGGTCATGAGCATTGACGAAGCGGCGTCAACACTCGCCGCACCAAGCTTGCCTTAGCATACTCGGCGCGAGGTTAAGGCCCGATTAACCATCGGCACCCGGCCGGGGACACGGATGCTCCGCCGACGATACACGCGCCGAAGAGGTCGCTACAGGAGCTCCTGCTATTGCAAAGCTTCCCCGTGTTGGGTGAGGTCGAGCCCTTCGATCTCGTTTTGCTGATTGACCCTCAGCGGAACCAGCAGTCCGATCACCTTGAGCAAAATGAAACTGACGACACCCGACCAGATGGCGACGGCAACAACTCCGTAGAGCTGAACCAGAATCTGGCGCGCATTGCCCTCGATGAGCCCGGAGAATCCCGTTGTATCGGGGGATGCAGACACGACCGCCACGGCAAAAACTCCCGTGAGCAGTGTTCCGGTTGCGCCTCCCACTCCGTGAACTCCGAAGACGTCGAGGGAGTCGTCATAGCCAAGGCGCAGCTTGAGCCACGTGCAGGCCCAGAAGCAGACGGCCCCCGCTATGAACCCGATCACGATGGCCTCCCATGGCAAAATGAAACCGGATGCCGGAGTGATGGTCCCGAGGCCAGCGACAGCCCCGGAAATCATGCCCAGAACCGATGGTTTGCCCCGCGTCCACCATTCCAGGAACATCCAGGTCAGCGCGCCAGTCGATGCCGCAAGATGCGTTGCCACGATTGCAAAGGCCGCGCGCGAGTTGGCGCCGAGCGCCGAGCCGCCGTTGAACCCGAACCAGCCCACCCAGAGAAGACCGGTTCCGATCACCGCCAGCGAGAGGTCGAAGGGTGCGAAATTATCGTGGCCGTAGCCGTGGCGCTTGCCCAGAACGCAAGCCGCAACCAGCCCGGCAACGCCCGCATTGAGGTGAACGACGGTGCCGCCGGCAAAATCGAGAACGCCCGCTCTCGCAAGAAAGCCGCCGCCCCAGACCCAGTGCGCGATGGGCACGTAGACGAAGATCAACCAGCCGGCCGCGAACCAGGCGAAAGCCGAGAAGCGCATGCGGTCTGCGATCGAGCCCGCAACCAGAGCCACCGTGATGATTGCAAACGTCATCTGATAGAACATGAACAGCACTTCCGGGATCGACGGCGCAAACACGCTGGTCGCGTCCATGCTGGTCGCGCGCATGAATGCGCGCTCGAAGGTGCCGAGCCAGGCTCCCTCGCCCACGAAGCTCAGGCTGTATCCGAACGCAAACCACAGGAGCGAGCATATTCCGGTGCAGGCCACGCTCTGCGCCATGGTGGCGAGCACGTTCTTCTTGCGGACCATTCCGCAATAGAACAGCGCCAGTCCCGGTATGGTCATCATCAGGACGAGCGCGCTTGCGGCCATCATCCACGCGGTATCGGCGGGATCGATCTTCGACGCGGCAGCTTGCGCGAAAGCCGGCGCAGGCGCGAGCGTGAGACTCAGCGTGGCGGTGATTGCCGCGCCCACGGCGACGATTGTGGCTTCTCTTTTCATGATGTCCCCCTCGACCTGCTCTAAAGAGCGTCTTCGTCAGTCTCGCCCGTCCTGATGCGTATCGCCTGGTCGATGGGAGTGACGAAGATCTTGCCGTCGCCGATCTGGCCGGTTTTAGCGGCCCCGATAATGGCTTCGACCACTGCATCCACCCGGTCCGCAGGCACCGCGACCTCGACGCGGATTTTCGGAAGAAAATTCACGGCGTATTCGGCGCCGCGGTAAATCTCGGTGTGGCCCTTTTGGCGGCCATAGCCCTTGACCTCGCTCGCGGTCATTCCGTGCACGCCGACGGCGACCAGCGCATCGCGGACCTCGTCCAACTTGAACGGCTTGATGATGGCAATGACCAGTTTCATGAATGCGTCCTGTCGCGTGTATCCGGCATAGGTCTCGGCGGCGGAGTTCGCCCCATGGTCCAAGCACGGGTACATTATCGGTGCCTGCGATAAAAATTAAGCCGCGATTCCGCGCGGGGCACCATCATCTGTGGGCAAGTCTGGCGCCAGCGTATCTGCGCAGCCCGGATTGCGGTTGCGCAATCCGCGGAGGACATTGTCCGGGTGTCGCTGACGCTACATCCGGGTTACGACTTCGCCCATGCTGCACGGCGCCCGGGATATGCCGGCGTGTTACCGCCGCTCCCGCAGCAACCCTTCCTGAGCGACCGAGGCCACCAGCGTGCCGTCGCAGGCGAAAATGAGACCGCGCGAAAAGCCGCGCGCGCCAAAGAGATTTGGACTGTCCTGCGCATACAGCAGCCATTCATCCGCACGGAAAGGGCGGTGAAACCACAACGCGTGATCAAGACTCGCCGCCATGATCGATTTTTCAAAGACGGTGCGGCCGTGCGGGATCAATGCGGAATCGAGGAGCATCATGTCGGAAGCATAGGCGAGCACACACTGATGGATTGCTGGCTCATCCGGGAGCTTCCCCGTCGCGCGGATCCAAACGTGGAAGCGGCCGCCATCGATCTTCTTGCCGAGATAGCGATCGAATTCGACGGGGCGCAATTCGATGGGGCGTTCGCGCTCATAGTAGCGGCGCACGGGATCGGGCATGATCGGCAGCACGCGTTCCTTGATCTCCGCCTCGCTCGGCAGCTGATCGGGCCGCGCCACCGACGGCATCTCGGCCTGATGACTCACGCCGGGCTCATCGCGATGGAATGACACTGAAGAGGTGAAGATCGCCCGCCCATGCTGGATGGCGACGACACGCCTGGTGGTGAAACTCTTGCCGTCACGGATGCGATCGACCTCGTAGACGATCGGCACTTCGGGGTCGCCGCCGAGGAGAAAATACGCATGCAGCGAGTGCGGCGGCCGGCCGGCCACATCGACTGTCCGGCAGGCCGCGACCAGGGCCTGTCCTATGACTTGGCCGCCGAACACGCGCTGCCAGCCCACTTGCGGCGAACGGCCGCGAAAAAGGTTCACCTCCAGCCGTTCGAGGTCGAGGGTCGCCAAGAGATCCTGCACGGCGGACGGCATGAATCGTGTTCCAGTTAGCGAAAACGGACATCTTCCGGGGATATGGGCAAAAGACAACGGTATAATGCGCGTATTCAGGAGGCGAGCGTGGCCACGGATCAGCACGATTCCCAGAAGGTGGATGTGCTCGTCGCAGGTGCGGGCATTGTCGGCCTCACCTTGGGGGTCGTATTGCGCCAGAGCCTTGGCGCTTCCTTTTCGGTCGCAATCGCCGATCCGGCACTCGGGCGTGAAACGGCAAACGGTCGCGCGACCGCCATTGTCGCGGCGGTCCGGCGACTGTTCGAGACGATCGGAGTCTGGGCGAAGGTCCCATCGCAACCGATTGCGGACATGGTGGTCACGGACAGCCGGCTCGACGACGCGGTCCGCCCGACATTTCTCACGTTCGCCGAAGATGTGGAACCCGGCGAACCGTTTGCCCACATGGTCGAGAACCGCCCGCTAATCGCTGCGCTCGTCGAGCAGGCGCGCAATGACGGCATATCGCTCTACCCGTTTGCGGTCCGCGACTGCGCTCCCGCGTCGGCGCGACCAACGCCTGGCTTTGCCGGCGCGGAGTGGGGCCAGAATGGAAGCGGGCGCAAGCGCTCCGGCGAAAAGGCAGAGAATGCGGAGCCTGACCTTGTCCGCCACGTGGAGGTCGAGCTTGCCGATGGCGCGCGGCTGTCGCCAGCACTTTTGGCGGCCGCCGACGGCGCGCGTTCCGCCATTCGCGAACGCGCAGGGATCGCCATGTACGGCTGGTCTTACGGACAGTCCGCCATCGTCGCCACCGTGGCGCATGAGCGCGACCACGGCGGCCGTGCGGAGGAACATTTCTTGCCGGCTGGTCCGTTCGCAATCCTGCCGCTGGTGGGAAGACGATCTTCCATTGTGTGGACCGAACAAACGCAAGAGGCCGAACGCATCGCGAGCTTGCCCGCGCGTGACTTTCATGCCGAGCTTGAGCAGCGCTTCGGACTTCGTCTTGGGGAGATTGAAGTCATCGGCCGGCCCCATGTTCATCCGTTGGGAATTTGGGTGGCACGCTCCTTCATCGCCGAACGGCTCGCACTTGTCGGCGATGCCGCCCACGTCATCCACCCCATCGCAGGACAAGGCCTCAATATGGGCCTCAAGGATGTGGCCGCACTCGCCGAAGTGATAGTCGATGCCGCCCGGTTGGGGCTTGATCCCGGCTCACTCGCTGTGCTCGCGCGGTATCAGCGCTGGCGGCGCTTCGACACCATGGCTATGGGGGTCGCAACCGATGGCCTTAACCGGCTGTTCTCGAACCGCTCGGATGTGCTGCGGCTGGCGCGCGATGTGGGCCTGGGCCTGGTCGATCGTTTCCCGGCGCTCAAGCGGGTGTTCATCCGCGAGGCGGCGGGTCTTCTGGGCGAAGTGCCGAAGCTGTTGCGGGGCGAGCGGCTGTAAGGGACTTAGACGAAGGGGACCGCGAGTACGTGCTCCTTGAAAGCGGGGCGCTGCTCGATGCCGCTGAACCAGCGCTCCAGGTTGTCGAGTCCGGATCGCTCAGGCACCAGCCGGCGGAAGCGATAGGCCATGAGCGCGACGGGGATGTCGCCCATGGACAATGAGTCGCCGGCGACGAAGGTGGTCTTCGCAAGCTGCGCATCGAGAATCTTCATTGCGGCAGTTGTTTTGTCCCGTGATGCGTCGATGGCGGCATGGTCCCGCTTCTCCGGCGGCGTGCGAATGAGCCCCCAGAACATCCCGAATATTGCGGGAGCTGCGACTGAGAGCTGCCAATCCATCCAGCTGCTGGCGCGTGCGCGCTCGTGCAAATCCGAGGGCTCCAGCTTGCCGGGACCGTACTTGGCGGCGAGATAGCGCACGATCGAATTCGATTCCCACAGGAAGAAGCCATCTTCCTCCAACGTGGGCACCAGCCCATTGGGGTTCATGGCGAGGTAAGCCGGTTCCTTGTTCTTCCCGAACGAGCCGCCCACATCGACGCGCTCGTGCGGCAGATCGAGCTCGCCGGTCGCCCACATGACTTTCTGCACATTCACCGAGGTGTTGCGCCCCCAGATCTTGATCATGATTCTGCTCCGTCGTTCCTCACAGTGGGCGGGTTCGGCGGATTACGCTTCGCTAACCGCCCGACTATCTGAGGGCATGAGTTGAATCTAATCCAGGCGGCGCGCCTCTTCCGGCAGCATGATCGGAATGCCGCCGCGAATGGGATAGGCCAGCTTGGCGGAGCGCGAGATCAGCTCCTGCTTTTCAACGTCATACTCCAGCGGGCCTTTGGTCACGGGGCAGACTAGAATTTCCAGGAGCTTCGGATCAACGCTGCCGGGGGGGCGATCGGGAGGGGGCGCGGTCATGATGGGACTCCTGAAAGACGGTCTTCTACGGTTTAACTACGAGCATTGAACTCTCTCGAACGTCACGGCCGGGCGGTTGGCCCGGCCATCCACGCCTTGGCTGCTGCACGAACGTGACGGGGATCATCCGCGCTCAGCGGCGACGGAAGGTACCAGGCTGCGCGGGCGCCGGACCAGCTGCACGTTCCTTGTGACGAAAGTTAATGCGTCCCCGGCTGAGATCGTAAGGCGAAACTTCCACAACGACCCGGTCGCCTACTCCCGTACGGATGCGAAATTTCCGCATCTTACCGGAGATATAGGCGAGCAGCTCATGATCGTTATCGAGCTTCACCCGGTAGTTCCCGTCGGGGAGCACCTCGGTAACGGTGCCATCGAATTCCAGCAGCTCTTCCTTGGCCATTCACTCTCTCATAGCAAATGCTTGCAAGCGATACGGGACCGCAAGCTAACCGAGCGCGCTCATTGCAGCGGCGTTTCGCCGCCGGTGGTTTTCTTCGCCAGCTCAATCTCGGTCACCGCAACGAGGATCTCGGCGCGGGTCTTGAGATCGGGGGCCTCGAGGAGCGCCTGCTTCTCGGCGCTGCTGTAGGGACACATCATTGCGAGTGCATTGACCAGTGCCTCATTGGGCGCGCTCTTGATCCCATCCCAATCGGCCTTGAGATCGTTCGCCTTGAGAAAATCGGAGAGCGCGCGCAGCACGCGGTCGCGATCGACGGCATCCTCGCCCTTGCGCGCGGTGAAATCGTCGATGAACGGATCGTAGCTTACGCGGCACTGGCGGTACGCCGTCGTGGTGCTGATTTCCTCCTCGATACGGAAGCGGGCGATGCCGGTGAGCTGGAGGAGATAGCGGCCGTCTCCGGTTTCGGCGAGCTGGGTAATTCGTCCGACACAGCCGATTTTGTATAGATTGGGCCTGTGCTCGGAACCGGGGTGCGCTGCGTCCGGCTGAATCATGCCGAGCAGGCGCTGCCCTGAACGGAACGCGTCATCGATCATGGCGAGATAGCGCGGCTCGAATATGTTGAGCGGCAGTTGCCCGCGCGGCAGCAGCAATGCGCCGGCCAAGGGGAATACCGGAATTGTAGCAGGGAGGTCGCCCGGGTTTGCGTAAACGACATTCATGGGCATGGTCGCTCTCCCTGCGGAGGCTCGCCGCGCTGATGTTGTTGCTCTCCTCACGAGAACAGGATCGACGACAGCCGCTTGCGTCCATTCACGGTCGCCTCGTCGGTCGGACCCCACGCCTCGAAGAATTGGACCAGCTGCTTGCGCGCGCCATCGTCATTCCATTTGCGGTCGCGTTTGACGATTTCGAGCAGATGATCGACCGCTTCCGCACGGCGCCCCTTGCTGTTCAAGGCGACCGCGAGATCGAAGCGCCCCTGGTGATCGAGGGGATTGGCTGCAACCTTCTGTTCCAGCTCCGAGATGGGACCTACTGATTTTGCTTGCTCCGCAACTTCGAGCGCGGCGCGCGCGGCGGCGACTGCAGCGTCATTGTGCTTGGCTTCCGGCACCAGCGAGAGCGTTTGTTTTGCCTGCTCGATGGCGCCGGTGCGCACGTAGCTGCGCGCGAGCCCGGCAAGCGCGGCGACATTGGCGCTATCCTGCGCCAGCACCCTCGCGTAGAGATCGGCGGCACCCGCGGCGTCCCCCTTCGCGAGCGTATCGTCGGCGCTTTTCAGGAGGTCCTTTTCCTCACCCCCGATGCGGTCCTTGGTCACTCGCTCGATGAAAGCCGTGATCTGGCCCTCCGGCAGTGCGCCGAGGAAGCCGTCGATCGGCTGCCCATTGACGAAAGCGAACACCGCCGGGATCGATTGAATCCCGAGCTGGCCGGGGATGGAGGGATGTTTATCGATATCCATCTTGACCAGCTTGACCTTGCCCTTGGCAGCGCGAACCGCCTTTTCGAGCACGGGGGCGAGCTGTTTGCAGGGGCCGCACCATTCCGCCCAGAAATCGACCAGCACCGGCTGGCGTTTCGATTCTTCGATGACGTCCTTGACGAAGGTCTGGGTGGTCGTGTCCTTGACAACGCTCGCAGGAGCTGCCGTCCCGCCACTCTGTAACATCGTCATTGCGTCTCGTCCTTCGTCCTTCTCGACTTGTCCGGATCGACGCTCAAGCGAACGTCGGAAATTGCGCATCCAGCTCGGCACCAAGGCGAACCCCCACCCACGTTCCGGTCGCTGGCCCCATTGCAGGCGGCCCAGAACCACCCGCACCCTGATCACGCTGGATTAAATGGGGTCGCGGGGGGTGTTTGCAATCGAGAATACGCCTCGGCCGGCTCTCGCGCCCTTACACTAACGTAAACCGACTCGCGCACTATCCGCGCTACCCGCGAGCGGCAGGATACGGGGGGAATGGCGGGTTGCCTCCAGGAACTTGATGAGCCCCGCAGATGCGATGGAGGTCGTCATGGTGTTCCGCAGGGGATGGAAGTTGACCGTCCCATGCCGCATCAAGTCTGTATCGAGCAGGATGGTCACCCGGCGATCCCGGTCATTGAGGGCGCCGAAGGGCGTCACCGCTCCTGGCTCTACGCCTAGAGTTTTGGCCATGAGTTCCGCCGAGCCGAACGAGAACCGGCCGATCGCGCCCACCTGCCGGTGCAGGGATTTGAGTTCGATGACCGCCCCTTCGAGCGCGCTGACGAGGAAGAGCGCGCCCTTCTTGTCCCGCAGGAACAGGTTCTTGCTGTGGGCTCCGGGCACCTTGCCGCGCAAGGCCTGGGACTGCTCGACCGTGAACAGCGCAGGATGGAAGACCGTCGCGTGCGCAATGCCAAGCCGGTCGAGAAAACGGAAAAGCTCGTCGGGCGTGGCGGCCATTGCGGAACCGGCGTCCCTTGTGGCATAGCTCTTGGACGGCGGTCGAGACGCAGCCGCCGGTTCGGATGCGGGTGTAGCTCAGTGGTAGAGCACAACCTTGCCAAGGTTGGGGTCGAGGGTTCGAATCCCTTCGCCCGCTCCAAAATTTCCTTTTGAGCGTGATATATTGAATCCGGTTCTATTGGCTCGGCCCACCTCTCGTTCAGGGGCGGCTCAGACGCGCGCATGCCAAAAATGCGACTTATGACTTGGGATGCTGCGGGACGCCCGATTTGGGATGCTCCGGACCGCGTCGCCAGTCGGCCTAAGAGAACGGACGAGCCCACGGCCGTTGGTTTGTGGGAGCAGGTCGACGACAAGACCGGCAGCACCCAATGCTGGGTCGAGATCACGGAGCGCGACGGGATCTATGAGGGCACCATTGTCAGGACATTTGCGCCCCCAGACAGCACAAGCACCAGCTACAAGCGCGAGGAAACCGAGAGGAATGACGCGCGCTTCTTGGGACTGACCCTCATTACCGGGATGCAGCGGAACGGATACTCGTACGAGAATGGCACCATCACGGATCCGCGGGATGGTTCGCGCTACCGCGCGCTGATGCGGCTCAGCTCCGATGGCGGCAAGCTGGAAGTGCGAGGCTATCTCGGCATCTCGCTGTTCGGGCGCAGCCAGATCTGGAATCGGCTCCCCGACGACGCGCTGACGACGCAGATGCCGTCTGAGGCCCCCTGAGGCCGATCAGCGCTGTCCGACACAGGTCGGTTTCGGGTGCGACACCCCGATTGTAGGGACGGGTTCAAACCCGCCCCTAAAGTCTGAATCGCCGCACGAACCATCTTGGTGCTCGCCGCAGGGCGCAATCGCCCAAAACGTGACGGCAGTCACAGCTTTTCTCACCCCGACCGCGCATGGTGCGCCCCGTCAACGTGACCCACCGGGGGGCGTTGCGCCACCGAAATCGAACCTAAGCGAAGGAGACCATCATGACTAAGTTTCGCAGCACAGTGATTGGGGTTGCCATCATCGGCTCCCTTGTCGGCATGATCCCCACAGCGGGATCTGCCGAGCCCGTGCCGACAGCCGCAGAACGCTCCGCTTGCACCTCGGATGCATTCAGAATGTGCCTTTCCGCAATTCCCAATCAGACCGCGGTGATTGCCTGCCTAAAGTCAAAGAAGCCGCAGCTCAGCCCGACCTGCCGACAGCTCTTCGACCGGATCTGATGGAGGCTCGCGATGCCGGGAGACGAATGATGCCATTCGTCATCCGGGGCAGCGTTGAAATCCGTTAACCATCCGAGGGTTTTATCCGCGGGAGCGCCGCCAAGCCGCGGACGCCACAACCGACATGTTGGCGACGGCGGAGGCACCTCCTCCAGAATCTGGGGAATTCCGCCGAGGTTCCGCGTAGCACGCGGATGCCCAGCGGGGAGTGCGCGGGCAGTTGGCAAGCTCCTGAACCTGCTATTGTTTTGGTTCGAGGGTGATCTTGTGCGCCCGCGGTCCGCTGCGGTCCCGAGGGGCCGAACCTTGCGCGCACGGGCTACGCCCGAGACCTGCAGGCCTCCTCTCCTCGCTGCCCCGGGTCGCGAAATAGACGTAAAGTTAACCAACTGTCGGGCCCTGCTCGCGTTTGCGCTCCGGCGAAGCTCGGTGGAGATTGCGGGGGTGGAGCTCGGAGGACGACGATTGCGTGTGATCGGCGCGTGGGCAGCGGCGCTGCTGGCCACCCTCGTTGTTGGCCTGGTGCCGGCGCGCGCGGTCGAAGCCATCAGCGTGCGTACCGACGCATCGGCGATCGATCTCACCGATGCGGTCGAGCGCCACCGCACCGAAAGCGATCGCCTGCTGGTATCGGCCGCGCCCGGAGCGGACGGCATCATCCGCCGCATGGACGTGCGTGCGCGCGAGGGCAACAGCAATTGGGCCGTATTTGCGTTGGCCAATTCCGGCGACGAGCAGATCGAGCGCCTCATCGTCATCCCACATTATCGCATGGTCGGTTCAGGCGTCTTCTGGCCCGACCTCGGCCGTTCGCGCGTTGCGAGCATCACTTCGAGCGGCGAGCGGCCCGAGCGGCAGGATAGCGCGACGGCCGATATATTTCGCGTCACGCTCGATCCCGGCAGCGTGATGACCTATGTGCTCGAGCTGCGCACGGACAAGCTCAATCAGCTCTACTTGTGGGAACCCGAAGCCTACAAGGACAAGATCAACAGCATCACCCTGTACTACGGAATAGTCATCGGCATCGCCGGGCTGCTGGCGCTGTTTCTGACGATTCTGTTCGTGGTGAAGGGCAGCGTGATGTTCCCCGCCGCCGCGGCGCTCAGCTGGGCCGTGCTGGTCTATATCGGGGTGGATTTCGGTTTCTGGGGCAAGGTTTTCGCGCTCTCGCCCAATTCGGAGCAGATCTGGCGTGCCTCGGGCGAGGCGATCCTTGCGGCCACTCTTGTCGTTTTCCTGTTCGCCTATCTCAATCTTCACCGCTGGCATGTGCGCTACGCCCATATCACGCTGGCGTGGCTTGCCTTTCTTGCGGCGCTGGTGGCGCTCGCATTGTTCGAGCCGCCCACCGCCTCGGGCATTGCCCGCGTGTCGCTGTTTGCGATTGCCATTCTGGGGTTCGCCCTCGTCGTGTATCTGTCGTATGCGGGGTTCGACCGCGCGGTTCTGCTGATCCCCACCTGGTTTCTTCTGGTTGTCTGGGTCATCGCGGCAGCGCTCGCCGTTGCGGGATCGATCACCAACGACATCGTAGGGCCCGCCCTCCTCGGCGGCCTGGTGCTGATCGTGATGCTCATCGGCTTCACCGTCATGCAGCACGCCTTTGCCGGCGGCATCACGACCGGCATCGTCTCCGATGTCGAGCGGCGTGCGCTCGCGCTGACCGGCGCGGGGGACATGATCTGGGATTGGGACGTTTCCGCTGACAAGGTCTTCACCAGCCCGGAAACCGAAGCTCTGTTGGGATTAAAGCGGGGTACGCTGCAAGGCCCTGCCGCAGGTTGGCTGGAAGTGCTGCATCCGCTCGACCGCGACCGCTTCCGCGCCGTGCTTGACAGCGTGCTGGAGCAACGACGCGGGCGCTTGACCCAGGACTTTCGTTTGCGCACGCCGGACGGTCATTATCTCTGGTTCGCCATCAAGGCGCGGCCTGTGGTCGGTTCGGATGGGGAGGTGGTGCGCCTTGTTGGGACGCTCACCGATGTCACCGAGTTCAAGAACGCCGAAGAGCGGTTGCTGCACGACGCAGTGCATGACAACCTGACGGGACTGCCTAACCGCGAATTGTTCCTCGATCGCCTCGAAGCGGTGCTGGCTTTGTCCAAGGCCGATGCATCGCTGCGCGCGACTGTCATTGTCGTCGACCTCGATCGCTTCAAGCAGGTCAATGATTCCGTCGGCATTGCGGTCGGCGATTCGATCCTGCTGACCTTGGCCCGGCGGCTCGGCCGGCTGCTCAAGCCGCAGGACACGCTCGCCCGCCTCTCCGGCGATCAGTTCGCGCTCATTCTGCTCTCCGAGCGCGAGTCGGAACGCGTCATCGCTTTCGCCGAAGCGCTGCGCAAGGCGCTGCGCGCACCCATCACCTTCAATGATCGCGAAATATTTCTCACGGCGTCCATCGGTGTTGCGCTTACGGATGGGCAGACGCATCGGACCGAGGAGGTGCTCAAGGACGCCGAGCTTGCGATGTATCATGCCAAACGGATCGGTGGCGATCGCATCGAGCTTTTCAAGCCGTCGATGCGGGCGCGCAAAACCGATCGCCTGACCCTGGAATCGGAGCTGCGGCAGGCGCTTGAACGCGACGAGATCACCATCGTCTATCAGCCAATCATCCGGCTGGAGGATAGATCGGTTGCCGGATTCGAGGCGCTTGCGCGCTGGGACCACCCCAAGATGGGCCGTACCTCTCCGGCGGAGTTCATCGCCATGGCCGAGGAGATCGGGTTGATCGTCGATCTCGGCATGTTCGTGCTGGAGCGCACGGCACGTCAGCTCAGCACCTGGCAGCGCACCCTGCGGCGGCGGGAGCCCCTCTTTGCGAGCGTCAATGTCTCATCGCGGCAGTTGCTGCGCCAGGATCTCATTCATGACCTGCGTACCGTCATTGCACGCGCGTCGCTTGCCCGCGGGACGCTCAAGCTGGAGCTGACAGAATCGCTGGTCATGGAGAACCCGGAGCACGCCGCACAGATATTACAGCGCATCCGTGACCTCGGGGCAGGCCTCGCGCTTGATGATTTTGGTACCGGGCACTCTTCACTGGCCTACTTGCAGCGTTTTCCCTTCGATACGATCAAGATCGATCAGTCATTCGTGCGCGCTAACGGAAAGGGCAGCCGTCCCGTCATCCTGCGCTCGATCATTGCGCTGGCGCATGATCTCGGGATGGAAGTAGTCGCCGAGGGGGCGGAAACCGACTCAGACGCGGTGGAGCTCTATCAACTCGGCTGTGAATACGCGCAAGGATACTATTTCGGAGAGCCGATGAGCGCCGATGATGCGCGCGGGCTGTTGGTAGCTGAAGCTACGCGGGAAGCGGGCGAGCAAACCGCCCCGCGTAAGCAAAGTGTTCACTGATGAGAGCAATCCCGTCGATCGTCATGGCCGAACTTGTTCCCGCGCATGACGGTGATGCCAGAGAACTCGGCGTGAGCCGTCTTATTCAGGCGTGACCGGCTTCGCTCGAGAGCATGCCGAGATCAATCCCGATCTTCTTGAGGGCATTGACGTACTTGCGGCCGGTATCGGCCCCAAATATCAGGTCCGGATCCGCTGCGCAGTGCAGCCATCCGTTATGCTGGATCTCGTTCTCGAGCTGCCCGGGCGCCCAGCCGGCATAGCCTAGGGCCAGGATGGCGCTGCGCGGTCCAGATCCCCGCGCGATCGCCTTGAGAATATCGAGCGTCGCCGTGAGGCAGATGCCTTCGTCGATCGGCAACGTCGAATTTTCGATGAAAAAGTCGCTGGAATGCAGCACAAAGCCACGCTGGGTATCCACCGGGCCGCCCTTAAGCACCTGCACCCCGCCGGCACGGGAGCGAAGCTGGATGAGCTCGGATGTTGGGATGACCTCCAACTGAACGAGCAAATCGGGAAAGCTGACGTTGGCCGCGGGCTGGTTGACCACAATACCCATTGCGCCCTCAGTGGAGTGGGCACAAACATAGATGACGCTCCGAGCAAACCGTTCATCGCCCATCGACGGCATTGCAATGAGCATCTGCCCGTCCAGGTAACCGCGTTTTGGAGTCTTGCGCAGCGGTGACTTCGGCTTCGCCGAGACCTCACGGGGCTCGGTTTCCGATTGACCAGGATCGTCTGCGCCAGGCGCAGCCGCCTCGCCCAAATCCCGCATCCCTCCTTTACGGCCGAACTTCATATGGAAATGCTACCCGATTGGAGACTGATTGCAAATCTGCGATGAGCCATTCCCGTACAGACGCATAAGCACATTCCGTGCCACACTCATGAAGACCGTGCCACACTCATGAAGACGTTGAGACACAGCATATGCGACGTTGACCCCGGTTTTCCAGCGCCCGGCCCATTTTGGTCGGGCCCGCATTCACGATGAATTCAATTGCGCACAAAAAGTTTCGCCCGACATTGGCGCTCTGCGGAGGTGTCGTGCCCACCAGATTCGAGCGACTGCGACGGAGCGCCGCGGTATGCGGACTCGCCGTCTTGGTCGAGTTACCTCAAGCGCATGCCGCCGACCCGGCTTCGCCCTGGGACGGCGATGCGCGCAGTGCGATGCGCCTGATCGCCGGATCATCGGCGGCGCCGACCGCGTCGGCGGGGATTGAGATTAGGCTCAAGCCTGGATGGCACACGTACTGGCGCTATCCCGGCGATGCCGGAGTGCCGCCACGCTTCGATTTCGCCGGATCACGCAACCTCGAATCCGCAACTGTGCTGTGGCCTGCACCGCGACGCATTCAGGAACAGGGTTTGAACGTCATCGGATATATGGGCAACCTTATTCTTCCGCTGGTGGTCGCGCCCGAGGATCGCGCCTCCCCGGTGACTCTGCGCCTGAAGCTCGACTATGCGGTTTGCGAAAAGCTCTGCGTGCCGGCGGAAGCAAGGGCAGAGCTCACGCTCGCGGGTGCGCCGTCGCCCTACAACGCAGCTCTTGCCGAGGCGCAAGCCGCAGTGCCGAAGAAACGCGCCCTTGGTCAGGGCGACACACTGGCAATTCGCGCGCTTCGACGGGACAAATCACACCCGGGTTCAAGCGCGATCATCGACGTCGTGGCACCACCCGAGACCAACGTGGACCTGTTCGTCGAAGGGCCGACCGCGGAATGGGCGCTGCCGGTT
>Ga0209217_1000145_pt1 | contig 16393 bp, 16 predicted proteins | sample JacPinW_OM3H0_M2_FD_187957 | JGI IMG/M metagenome (GOLD analysis project Ga0209217, IMG submission 187957) | Forest soil microbial communities from Algoma, Ontario, Canada - Jack Pine, Ontario site 1_JW_OM3H0_M2 (SPAdes) (version 2) | ecosystem: Environmental > Terrestrial > Soil > Boreal...
AGCACGTCATTCGTAATGACGGGGTCGGGGGTTCGAATCCCTCTTGCGGCACCAGCTGCCGCTCTCCGCAGCGCACCCACCAGCGACCATTTGAAAATAGCGCGTTAACGCGGACCCGTTAGCGTGGGGGCGGCCCTTCCAGGAAACCTCATGAATTCGAATATCGGTGCCGTATCCAACGTTCCGCTTTGCAATCCAGCGGATCGCGCCAAGTTGTCACCCCTGGCCTGGTTGCTGATCGCCCTCGTCTTCGCCGTGGCCATTCTGCTGCGGCAGATCGTCCCGCTGAATACGGATGTGAGCTGGCTGTTGACCATCGGCGAACGCGTCCTGGACGGTCAACGATTGTATGTCGATATCGTGGAAATCAATCCACCGATGGCAGTGTTTGCCTACCTACCCGGCATCGCGGTCGCGCGCGCGCTCGGCGTGGACCCGAAAAACGTCACCGACGCCCTGATCCTGATACTCGCGGCCGCTTCGCTGGTGGCAACCGCACGCGTCCTGCGGCTCTCCCTGCTGCTTAGCCATGTGAGATTAGCTTCGCTCGCCATTTGGGCCGCGGCCGTGGTGACGGTACTGCCGATGCAGGTATTCGGCCAGCGCGAGCATATTGCGACACTAACGTTTCTGCCGGCGCTGGCGGTCTATGCGCTGCGCGGCAACCGTGAGCAGCCTCCGTTGTGGAGCATCCTGATGGCGGGGATCGGAGCCGGCATCACGCTGGCATTCAAGCCCTTCTTCCTCGTTCCCGTCGTTCTATGCATCCTCCTGACGGTCATCCGCTCGCGCACCTGGCAGGTGCTTTTTTCGCCGGAGAATTTTATCGCAGGTAGCCTCGTGGCGATCTACGCCGTCTCCGCCTACATCTTTTATCCGGAATATTTCGCCGTCACCTACCCCTTGGTGCGCGACACGTATTTGTCGTGGTCGATGCCGGTGTCGACCGTGCTGTTCAATTCCGCAAGCGCGCTGTCGGCGATCGCGATGATCGCGATCTTGCGGGTGCGGAAGGAACGAAGCTGGGATTCGGCCGTCCTGTTCACGGTGCTGGCCTCGCTTGGATTTGCAATCTCGTTCTTCCTGCAGCGGCGCGGCTGGGCCTATCATTCCTATCCGATGGTGGCGCTCGCCTTGCTCGCGATGGGATACGCCCTGACCGCGGATACCGATGCCAAATCAAATCCGCGGCGCCCTTCGATCGCGGCAATAGCCGTGCTGATTGCGACATTCGCGTTCGGAATCCTGTGGTTCGACACATCAGTCTATGTCGGGCCGATCGAGGGAGCGGTCGAAGCACTCAAAGCGCGTCCGAAAATCCTGGTGTTGAGCGGCGAGGCCGCCATCGGCCATCCCATGGTGCGAACACTGCATGGCGTATGGGTCTCGCGGCAGGAGAACCTCTGGATCCGTGAATTCGTGCGGCTGACGCGCGAGAAAACCACCGTCGATACGCCGACCAACGCCAAGCTCGATGGCTATCTCGCCCAGGAAAGGTCGTGGCTGATCGAGGATTTCAAGAGGCTGCCACCCGACATTGTTCTCGTCGACAATCTGCGCGACGGCTGGGGCGCCTGGGCGCGCGCCGATAGTGAGGTGGCGGAGCTGCTCAAGCCCTACGCGCTGGTTCAATCGATCGACGGGATCGACATCTTGCGCCGGGCGGACTGATGCGAAAGACAGATGGCCGGACGCCGGTTTTGCCGTCTGCCAAAAATCATTTTCGCGAAACGCCGACGATGAACGTATAGGGCACGCGCGAATAATCGTCGCGGATCGCTAAATCCACGTTTCCGAACACCGCGCTCAGCACATCCCGGTAACCGTTACGGTCGCGAACGAATTCACCGCGGTCATTGTCGAGAAGCCATTTTGCGATGCGCGATTGCCCATCGCGATAGCAGCCATCGAGCGTAAAGACGACACCGTCGCGCCTGAGCACGTCGCGGACATTGGCAAGAACTCCCTTCAGCTCTTCGTCCGCGATGTGATGCAACACACCGTTCATCATGACGACATCCGCGCCGGCGAACTCCTCCGCGGCAGCCGCATCGAAATAACGGCAGTGAAATTTTCCGAGATGGCCGAACGAGTGGCGCGCGTGGTCGATATAGGCCTGATCGATGTCAAAACCGTTGTAGTCGATGTCCGGCGGCAGGTGAGGCAGAATGTAACCGGGACCGCAGCCGATATCGATCACGCGCATCCCCGGACGAAGCGTCAAATAATCGGCGATGGCCTTGAGGCGGGCGCCGAAGAACCCGCCGGCGTTCTGATAGGCCTGATAAAGCGCGGGATGCTTGAGAACCGCCTTCATCGAGATATCTCGTCGAAGACCTGGCTGCGCTTGTCGGGCCCGGAATGGGCCAGCAACGTCTTGAATTGCACTTTTTCAATATCGTCCCGGGAGTCCGCTGGATCGGAGCCAGCTGGATCGTGCGGGTACGAACCAGGCAACCGCGCGCGCCGGTGGATATGCGAAATCAAAAACAGCGGCCGGTGCTTTGACTGAATGTAGATGCGGCCGACATATTCCCCGATCAGCCCGAGCACGAGAAGCTGCACGGAAGAAATCATGACCACAAGCAGTGTGAGGCTGGTCCAGCCCGGTACCGTACCGGAGAGGATCCAACCGATGACAGCTGCGATGCCGACGAATGTGAGGACGGTCGTGAGTAGCGCGCCGGTATAGGTCGCTATGCGCAATGGGACCATCGAAAAACTGATCAAGGCGTCCGCCGCAAAGCCGATCATCTTGGTCAGGGGATATTTGGTGGTGCCGGCGAATCGGGGATTGCGATCGTACTCGTAGGCAACCTGCTTATAGCCCAGCCAGGCGACCATGCCGCGAATGAAACGGTCATGCTCCGGCATCTGGACGACTTGATCCGAAATGCGCCGGCTCATCAGCCGGAAATCGCCGGTGTCCACCGGGATATTGACGCGGGTGATGTGGGCGAGCAGACGATAAAAGGCTTGGGCCGATCTTCGTTTGAATCGGCTTTCGCCGGCCCGGCTGCGGCGCATTCCGTAGACCACGTCGGCTTCCTCGCGCACCATGAGATCGTGCATCGGGCCGAGCAGCTCCGGGGGATCCTGAAGGTCGGCGTCGATCACCAGCACCAGGTCGCCACGCACCGTCGAAAGTCCGGCCGTGAGCGCGAGCTGGTGACCGTGATTGCGCGCCAGCCGAACGGCAACGACATTGCGGTCCTCGGCCGAAAGCTCATTGATGAGCTTCCAGGTGTTGTCGGTCGATCCGTCGTCGACAAGAATCAGCTCAAATCTCTGACCGCACAGCGCGCGTGCGGCAGCCGTCATTTGCCGATGAAATTCGCGCAGGCCCTCTTGCTCGTTGCAACAGGGCACAACGATCGACAGAAACATCCGCCCGGGATGTGGCATCCCGTCTTGAATTTCCATGACTGTTGACGTCCTATCAAACGGCGATCAATTCGATTCGGAAGCTTCGATATTCGGCTCACCTCAGTTAATTGTTCATCAATTTTTCCGACTGCGAGAGGCATGATTCGCAAAAGGCCGAACAGCTAAAATATCGGCGTGCAGCGGCATAACTCAGATGTGTCTCAAATATTAGGAGATACGTAACACGTCGCGTCATCATAATTGCCGGAACTGCTCTGGCAGCGATTCAAACCGATTAAGTCGTCTGAGCGCCAACTTCTTAGCGCAAACTTGGATTGTACGATGGACAAGGTCGAATTTGATCGCTTCGCCGACGCCTATTACGACCAGCACCGGGACAATGTCGCGATCACCGGAGAGGGTCCGGAGTATTTTGCCGAATACAAGATCAGGACGCTGAAACGGATCGTCGAAGCGAGCCAACTCGCCGTTTCCCGGATTTGCGATTTCGGTTCCGGGATCGGCAATTCGGTCCCGTTCTTCCGAACATATTTTCCTGATGCTGCACTGACATCATCTGACATCTCCGAGCGCAGTCTCGCGCTCAGCAAGCAGCGTCATCCCGAATCCGGCAATTATCTTCTGATCGAGCCGGATCGCATCCCCTGCGAAGCGGAAAGCTTCGACCTCGTGTTTTCGGCGTGCGTGTTCCACCATATCGCCCATGACGAGCACGAAAATTGGCTGCGAGAATTGCATCGGATCACACGACCGGGCGGTTTGATCGCCGTCTTTGAGCATAATCCCTTGAACCCGCTCACCGTCCACGCGGTCAACACCTGTCCTTTCGACGCCAACGCAAAACTGATTTTTGCGCGCGATCTGGCGCGGCGATTGCGCAAAGCCGGCTGGGCCTCGCCAAAAATAGAATACAATCTCTTTTTTCCCCGCGGCCTGGCGTTGCTTCGCCCCTTGGAAAGCAAGCTCGGTTGGCTGCCGCTGGGGGCGCAATACGTTGCGTTTGCCCGAAAATCTTAAGCCGACAGGCGACCCAGCTGCGCCACAGTGGGCCTTCCGTGATCTTGCTCACATAAGTGTCGGTTCGCCTGCCCTAGTCTCCGCTCGACGTCAGCCCACCTTCAACAACAGGGGACTTAAACATGCGCAAATTCATTTTGATTGCAGCGATGGTTTTGGTGTCGGCGACCGCGCAGGCAGGCGTGAAGCGCGGCCTGACGATGGCGGCGAACGATGAGCAGCCGGCGGCTACCGACCAGGCCAAGCCGGCCGAGACGCCGAAATATGTCGAACGGCCCGCCGCCGTCACCCCGGCAGCGCAAACGACGGCGGCTGAGCCGTCAAAACCCGTCGCCGACAAGGATATCGCCGCGAAGGCCGGAACGCGCAAGCACAAGCGCAGCCTGACCGAAGCGCGGGTGATTTATGAGCTGCACCGCCACGGGATTTATTGGTAGGGGCGGCGCGCTCTTTTCAAGCCTGTAGCCCGGATGAAGCCGACGGGTCGGCGCGAAGCGCCGCCCGATGGCGCAATCCGGGAACAGTACCGCAGGGCGAGAATCCCGGATTTCGCGGAGCCTGTCATCGGGCGCGCCTTCGCGCGACCCGTTGGCTCCATCCGGGCTACGACACTGCGCTCGCCCCGCTACTGCGAAACCGTCTGCACCACGCTGCTGACGGGACGGGTGCTGGCGACCGGCACCTTCATGTCCTTGACCAGCGCCTCGTCATATTCGGGCAACGTCTGCAACGGCGCCTTGGCCTTCATCTGCACGACCTTGTAGCCGCCGGCCTTCAGCCGGCTGAGCAGTGTCGGCAAAGCTTCCGCCGTGTGCTTCTGGAAATCGTGCATCAGGATGATGCCCTTGCCCTGCTTGTCGAGCTTGGTCATCACGGTATTGACGATCTGGTTGGCATCCTTGGCGCGGAAGTCGAAGGAGTCGAGATCGCAGGAGAAAGTCGCGATGTTGCGCGTGCCGAGATAGGCCATGGAAGCGGGATTATGCTGCAGTTCCGGGAAACGGAAGAACGGCGAGGGGGCCGCGCCCAGCGCCATCTTAACGGCGCTATAGCCCTTTTCGATCTCGTCCTTGGCCTGCTGCTCCGTCATTTTCTTGGCGTTCAAATTGGCATGCGACCAGGTGTGCGCGCCGACGGTATGACCGGCTGCGGCGACCTGCTTTAAGATTTCCGGATGATAGGTGGCGTGCTTGCCGATCGGGAAAAACACGGCCTTGGTGCATTCATCCGCTAAGGCCTTGAGCACGGCGGGCGTATTGATCGGCCACGGACCGTCGTCGAAGGTCAGCACCACTTCCTTGTCGGTCAGGAAGTCGAGCTGCTTGAAATGCTCGAAACCGAAGCCCGGTCCGCCCGTGGTGTCGACTTCCACCACTCGGGAAACGCCAAGGGCGTTCGGATTGGCACATGTGCTTTTGGGCTGCGGCGGCTTGTCCGGAATGGCCGCCGTGACCTCGACATCCCCAGGCGCCGGCTTGGCGGAAGCCGTCTCGGCCAGCCGCTCGGCCGGCGGGGCGATGACGGTGGCGGGCGCCGCCAGTTCAAGACGGGGGGAACTCGTCCAGTACCACACGGCAGCGATCACGACCGCCGTCAAAACACTCGCCAGCATCAGACCTAACGCGTTACGCATCGTTACTCTTCCCGAACAATAAAGTTTTAGCCAATCCATTAATGAGAATAGTCGTTAACGCCGCCCCAACGCGGCCCCGGCCGAGGCATTAATTTTGGCCGGTTGGCAACGGCGACACGAGCGACCCTTCGTCATGGCCGGGCTTCGTCTCGGCCATCCACGTCTTTCTGCGTGCGGCCAAGACGATGCCCGGGGACGAGCCCCGGCATGACGATTGAGGTTAAGTGACGACCCTCACAGTTCGCCAGACGGAGTGATGGCCGTCACAGTCCAAATCCGGCAGTTGCGGCACTCATAGGTATCAACAACGCGCCAGGGACTGGCGCTAACCGAGGAGCCGAACAATGACCGCATCTTTCACCAAGACGATACGTCAGGCCGGTTTGGTGCTGGCTTTCGCCGTCTCTTTCTCCGCGCTCGCATCGACCTCAAGCTTCGCGTTCAGCGCCGAAGCGCAGCAGATGTGCACCGGCGACGCGTTCCGCCTGTGCAGCTCCACGATCCCCAACATCTCGGCGACCACCACGTGCATGATAAAGCACCGCGCCGACCTCTCCACCGGTTGCCGGACCGTGTTGGACCGGGAGCTGGCGGCCCAGGGATCCAAGGTCGCGGCCAAGTAAGCGATCAAGTCATTCGCGATTCGCAAAGGCTCTCTCGGAAATGACGAGCAGTCTGCCCCGCGGCAGGCTGCTCACGCATTTCGGACGCATTGACATCGATGCTGCGGCGGAATTTGATCGCGCCGGTTTGAGTATGAGGCGAAGCCCCATGGCCAGATTTCTTTTCATCATTCCGCTCGTTGTGATGGCTTCCGCGGCGTCGGCGCAGCAGCAGGGGCATGACGCCTGCGCGCGCGACGTTACGCGCCATTGCCGGGCCGTGATGAATGGCGGCGACCAGGCCGTGCTGGCCTGCCTGAAGCAGAACCGCGCCCGCCTCAGCAAGGCCTGCGCGCAGGTCCTGATCGATCACGGGCAGTAAGCCCAGGTCGTCCCGGCGAACGCCGGGACCCACAACCACCGAAGCTAATTGTTAGAAGGCCGCCTGGCCCCAGCGCTACAAACGAGAGAGCACAGAGTATGGGTCCCGGCCTTCGCCGGGACGACGTAGGTAGATCGCTGCGCCCCTATCACGTGCTACTCCCCGCAGCCGTCGCCACCGGCAATACCTCGCTCGCGGCACGGTCGGGCGTATCTTCCTTCCAGCGCACCGATCCGAACGGGCGTTCCAGCATGCGTCGCACCCGCACCGGATCCGGGCCGAGATGAAAATCGATCGCCTGCTGGTGCAGCGCGCGCTCGGATTGCGTCGAGCGGTTGCGCTGACGCAAATAATCGAGCCAGGTCGGGCAATGATAGCGCTCGGTCCACAATTCGGGATCGGCGATGTCGCGCGCGACCGACCAGCCATAGGCGCCGTTGCGCTGGCGGCTGAGCTGCACCTCCTGCATCACATTGTGGAAGGCGCGGGCGTTGTCCTGGGCAACGCGGTATTCGATCTCGACCACCAAAGGCCCGCTGCGCCCGGTCAGCGACAGTCGCACCTCGGGATCGGCGAGCACCTCCGCATCCTCGTTGCGGGCGCCGACCCGCGGCATTCCAAGCCATAGTCCGAGCAGCGGAGACGCAAACATCAGGCCTGCGGAAACCAGCAGTGCAGTTTCGACGCCAGCCGCATCGGTCAGGCGTCCCCAGCCCCAGCTGCCGATCGCGATGCCGCCCGCGATCGCGGCCTGGAACGCCGCCAGCGAGCGGCCCGCAACCCAGCGCGGCGCCGAGAGCTGCACGCCGATGTTGAACAGCGCCACCGACAGCATCCACACCGCGCCGGCAATCACCAGCGCGGTGGCGGTCAGTACCGGCTCGCGGCTCAGCGCCACAGCCGCGATCGCGCCCCCCATCGACAGCGCGCAGGCGCGCACCGCGGCCTCGCCGCTCATCCGGTTGCGCACTTCGGCGATGTTCAGGGCGCCGATCACCGCACCCATGCCGAAGGCGCCGAGCATGATGCCGTAGGTCTGCGCGCCGCCATGCAAGAGGTCGCGCGCCACCAGCGGCATCAGCGCCGACACCGAACCGCCGAGCAGCCCGGTCACCAAGGTGCGCACCAGCACAACGCGGATCGAGGGCGAATTGGCGATGTAGCGCACGCCGGAGACGATGGCGCGGTTGAGACGCTCGCGCGGCAATCGCGACGGCTCGCTCGAGCGGCGCCACAGAAACAGCACGATCAATAGCGGGATGTAGAGCACCGCATTCGCCGCGAAGGCCGCGACCGCGCCAGCGGCGGCGACGACGATGCCGCCGATCGCCGGCCCAAAACTGCGCGCGATATTGTAGCTGATGCCGTTCAGCGCTACCGCCGATGGCAATGTCTCGGCCGGCACCTGCTCGCTGACGGATGATTGCCAGGCCGGCCCGAACAGCGCCATGCCGCTGCCGACGATGAAGCAAAACGCCAGCAGGATCTGCGGAGTGACGAGGTCGAGCCACGCCAGCACGGTCAACGCGGTGGCGCCGGAAAGCGCGATCGAGAGCGACACCAACGCCACGATGCGGCGGTCGTACATGTCGGCGATGGCACCGGCCGGCATCGAGATCAGCATGATCGGCAGCATCAGCGCGGTCTGCACCAGCGCGACCTTGTCGGCGGATGACGTCATCTGGGTCATGGCCCAGGCAGCGCCGACGCCCTGGATCAACAGGCCCAGATTGGACAACAGGCTGGCGAGCCAGATGCGCCGGAATACCGGGTGCCGCAGCGGGGCCGCGACGCCATCGGCGGTAAACATCGAGCGTTTCGGCTGGTCGGTCATGGGCGTTTCCGTATGCGCCGGTCTGACCGGCCCTGATTCCTTGGCGTGCAAAGGTGATGCCCGCGAAAGTCCTGCTCTGTCCAGTGCTTAGGCTGCTATCGGCGGTCACATAGCACTGCTAAAAGGCCGGAAAGTAACGGGAGGCGGGCTATGAACCTATCGCGGCGGACGATTTTGAAAGGCGCAGGAGCGTTGCCCTTTGCCGCCCCCTTGGCCGCCGGAAATTTTGACGTGGCTGCGCTGGCAGAGACGGCGCCTGGCACCCCTCCCGCCACGGAAGTTCCGCCGATTCTCTTCGTACACGGCAATGGCGACCATGCGGCGCTGTGGATCACGACCTTGTGGCGGATGGAATCCAACGGGGTTCCACGCGACCGCATGTTCGCGATCAACTTCACCGATCCCTTGGCGCGCGCGGACGATACCAAGCCGGAGCCGAACAAATCCTCCACCGAAGATCAGCGCCGCGAGCTTGGCGAGGCCATCAAGCAATTGAAACAGCACACCGGCGCGCCGCGCGTGGCGCTGGTCGGCAATTCACGCGGCGGTAATTCGATCCGTTTCTATATCAAGAGCGGCGGAGCTTCGGATGTCAGCCACGCCGTGCTGTGCGGCGTTCCCAACCATGGCGTGTTTGATTGGGACAGCACTCTTGGCAACGAGTTCAACGGCCGCGGTCCGTTCCTGCGCTCCCTCAATGAGGGCGACAGCGAAGTCACAGCGGGCACATCGTTCCTCACCCTTCGCAGCGACAACATGGACAAATACGCCCAACCCGATGGCGCCATCCTCGGCAAGCCGGGCACGCCGACCGGCATCGGCTTCGACGGACCGGCGCTCAAGGGCGCAACCAATCTCGTGCTCGGCGCGGTCGATCATCGCGAGACCGCATTTTCTCTGCGCGCGTTTCGCGAGATCCTTAAGTTCATCGCCGGCCGCGAACCGGACCGGATCGCGATCACACCGGAAGCGGAAGTCAAACTGAGCGGTCTCGCGACGGCGACGCCCGGCGGCATTCAAACCAACCGTCCGGTTCCGGACGCATCGGTCGAAGTTTTTCGCGTTTCTCCCGAGAGCGGCGAACGCATCGGCAGTGCCATCTACACCTCAAGGACCGGCGACGACGGACGCTGGGGTCCAGCAAAAGTCGATCCCAGCTGGTATCTGGAGATCGTGCTGACATCGGCGGGCTCGGTCACCACGCATTTCTATCGTTCGCCGTTCCCGCGCTCCTCCGACATCGTGCATCTTCGCGCGGCCCGCCCGCTGGGGCCTGCGGATGCAGGCGCCGGCAGCGTCGTCCTGATGTCGCGGCCACGGGGTTATTTTGGCCTGCCGCGCGACGTCGTGCTGTTCGACGGCAAGGAGCCCGCGGACGTGAAACCGGGCGTGCCGACCGATTCGGTCGCGACCTTGCGGCTCTCTGCCGCGGAGGCCGGACGTCCGGTCGTGGCATTGTTCAATTCTGAGCGGATCGTGGCGCGCGCATGGCCTGCGTCCGAAAACAGGATTGCGGTCGCCGAGCTGACTTACTAGCTGTTTTTTGTCGATCCACGCGCCTTCGTGGCGCCGGGATTTGGGCCGAGTAGGGGAACTAACGGATCGATTTCGAGTCGCGAGGCCTCAAGTGAGCATAGCCGAAACCTTGGACATGCCGGTCACGCGTCCGCTGGTACCGCCGAGCCCGCCGCGCGCGCCCGATAATATGACCGCGTTCGAACGGCTGAGGGCGATGCGCCGCAGCCCGATCTCGACCTGGGGGCAACGCGCCTACGAGGACGACATTGTCCGCGGCCGGTTTTTCAGTCGCTCCAGCTTCATCCTCAATACGCCGGACGCGATCCGCCACGTGCTGGTCGACAACTATGAGAACTACACGCGAACGCCGGCCGGCATCCGGGTGTTGCGCCCGATGCTCGGCCAAGGCGTGCTGATCGCCGAGGGCCGCGCCTGGAAACACCAGCGCAGGACGCTGGCGCCGGCCTTCACGCCGCGCGCAGTGACCTCGCTGGTCCCGCATATGGTCGCGGTAACGGATGAGACCATCGCAAAGCTTCGGACGGTCGGCAGTGCGCCGATCGATCTGCGCGAGGCGATGCAGCGGATGACGCTCGAGATCGCCGGACGCACCATGTTTTCGTTCGGGATGGACCGGCACGGTCCTGTCCTGCGCGACTTCGTGATGGAATATGGCGAGCGCCTGGCGCACCCGCATTTTCTCGACATGCTGTTGCCGCTTGGCTGGCCGAGCCCGCAGGATTTTTCCCGCGCCCGCTTCCGCAAGCGATGGACGCAATTCGTCAGTCAGCTAATGGCGGAACGCCGCGCCGCCGGCAAGAACGAGGGCGCGCCGCCCCGCGATCTGTTCGACCTGATGGGCGCCGCGCGCGACCCCGAGACCGGCGAAGCCTTCAGCGACGAACAACTCGGCGACGAGGTCGCCACCATGATCCTCGCCGGTCACGAGACCACCGCGACCGCGCTGTTCTGGGCGCTCTATCTCCTGGCACTCGATCCGGCGACCCAGGATGCAGTGGCCGCCGAGGTTGCAAGCACGAACGTCGACGGTGGGCTCGAGATCGAACGGCTGAAATTCACCCGCGCAGTCGTCGACGAGACTATGCGGCTCTATCCGCCGGCTTTCCTGATCGCGCGCGCTGCCACGGCGCCAGACACGATCGCGGGCATGGCGGTCAAGAAGAACGACATCATCCTGATTGCGCCGTGGCTGTTACATCGCCATGAAAAGCTCTGGCACGATCCGAGCGCGTTCGTTCCGGCCCGCTTCATGCCGCCGGCACCGCCGCCCGATCGTTTTGCATATTTGCCGTTCGGCGTCGGCGCGCGGGTCTGCATCGGCGCACATTTTGCGCTGGTGGAGGCAACGCTGGCGCTGGCAAAACTGATCGGCGCGTTCCGGGTCGAGTTGCTCGACAAAGAGCCGGTGATGCCGATCGGCATCGTGACGACGCAGCCCGACCGCTCGCCGATGTTTATGATTTCGTCGCGCTAGCAAAGGCGTTTTCGAGCGAAGTGGATACCGGTTCGCGTGAAGAAAACGGGTAAAACAAAAGGCTCAAGGCATTGCGTCGACGGTGCAGGGAACCCATCTAGTTGTACGATATGAGCGACATCCAGGCCCAGATCTCGGTATTGAAGCAGACCGCCGATCCCGCGGTCGCCGACGCCATCCTGCGCCTGATCAATGACGGCGAAGATCACGAGCTCAACCGTATCAACGCGCTGGATTTCGCAGGCCGCACCGGGCTCGACGAAGAACGGGTGATCTCCGGCTTCCTCCATGCCTCGCGGCTCGGGCTGTTCGATCTCACCTGGAACGTGCTGTGCCCTGGTTGCGGTGGTGTGCTGGATGCCCACTCCACGCTGAAATCGCTGCGCCATGACGACTATCATTGCGGATTATGCGCCTGCGGCTACGAGGCTTCGGTCGACGAGCAGGTCGAAGTGGCCTTCACCGTCAGTCCCCGGGTCAGGCGCATCGGCGCGCATGATCCCAACACGCTGCCGCTCTGGGAATATTTCAAGCAGGTGTTCTGGAGTTCGGGCGTCGATCTCAATCGGGAGTCTTTCGAGTCGCTGACCGACGAGGTGACGCTGGACGCGCTCGAGCTGCCGGCCGGCGAGAAGGCGGTGATGTCGCTGCAACTGCCGCCGCAATTCGTCATCGTGTTCGAGCCGGTGACGCATTCCGCCCAGTTCATCGATGTTCAGGGTGAGCCGACCAAGGAGCGCCAGCAGCTTTCGCTGATCTACAACAAGGCGCACGCCCCGACCGGGACCATGACGATGCGGCCGGGACCGCTGCGATTGTCGCTCGACAATCAGGCAGGCGTCCGGACGCTGCCCGCCGTTTTCATTGCCGGCGATGCCCTTCACCGTTTGATCGGCAAGCGCAAGCCGTTCCTCACCGCCAAGCGGATGCTGAGCAACCAGACGTTTCGCGACGTCTTCAAGGCCGACAACCTCAACATCGATCAGCGGCTGAAGATCACCTCGCTGACGTTCCTGTTCACCGACCTCAAGGGCTCTACCGCATTGTATGAGCGGGTCGGCGACCTCGCCGCCTTCGATCTGGTGCGCGCGCATTTCCACGCGCTATTGGAGATCATCTCCACAGAGAAGGGCGCGGTGGTGAAAACCATCGGCGATGCCGTGATGGCGACCTTCATCAGACCCGAACATGCGATCGTCGCGGGCTTGCGGATGCGCGCCGCCATGGACAAGCTCAATGCGGAACGCGACAGGGACGATCTCGTCGTCAAGATCGGAATCCATGAAGGTCCGTGCCTTGCGGTGATGCTCAACGAGCGCCAGGATTATTTCGGCCAGACCGTCAATATCGCCGCTCGCGTCCAGGGCCTGTCGACCTCGCAGGCGATCCACATCACGGGACCCGTGATCGACGCGCCCGCGGTAGCTGCCATCCTGGACAAGGCATCGATTGTCCCGATCCAGAAGCAGGCCGCGTTGCGCGGCATTGCCGACAAGATCGTGGTCTATGAAATCCCCTGAGATTGCTTAATCGTAATGCACCATGCCGAGCGGCGTGGATTGCGCGCGTTGAATTTCCACGCCATATGTCCGTTATCGAACTTCAATCGGTAGAGACCTTCATGCTGGACGGACTACGCCAATTCATTGCCGACGTTGTTTCGCCGACCGCGCACGGCGATCGCGCTTTCGACGATACCGGATATCGGCTGGCCGCCACCGCGCTATTGGTTCACGTGGTCTCGATCGACGGCGAACCGTCCGAGCTTGAAAAGCGAAAATTACACAGCCTGCTCGAGAGCTATTTCGGGCTCGATCGCGGTGCAGCAGACCGATTGATCGCGTCCGCGACCCGGGTCGAGGGTGAGGCGGTCGATCTCTATCATTTCACCAGCGTGATCATGCGGCAGGTCGACGCGGAAGGCCGGCTCCGCATCGTCGAGATGATGTGGGAACTGGTCTATGCCGACGGCCAGGTCAACGAGTTCGAGGATAACGTGGTCTGGCGTGCGGCCGATCTGCTCGGCGTGTCTTCGCGCGACCGGATTGATCTCAAGCATCGCGTCGCCGCCAAACAGCCCGCGGCGACCGAGAAGAACTGACATAACTCCAATTGGTATACCGGCGGCCGCCATCTCGCAGCCGCGGCAATCTGACACGCTGCGGCGACAGGCCGCGATTCCGCCGATCGCGCGATACCCGACATGACCAAATTTTAATGTGCCGACGGTCGGCTGCTGCCAGGCTCGTTTGGCCCCGAAAATGTCGCTGTTCAACTCCGCAACATTGTGTTTGAACAAGCTTCAGGCTTGCGGGTGGCTTGCATCCCACCTCCGGCGTATGCTCTCGTCGCAAGCGTTAGCCACATATCGTGCAATTCATTTAAGAGCATTGAATCGTGACTGAACGTGTGACGCTGATTACCGGTGCCTCGGCGGGGATAGGCACCGAATTGGCCCGCGTTTTCGCATCCAATGGTCATCGCGTAGCACTTGTGGCGCGTCGCGCGGATCGCCTGGCGGCGCTGGCGGGCGAGATCACAGCCAGTGGCGGCACTGCGCCGGTTGTAATTCCGTGCGACCTCGAGCGGGGCGATGCCGCCGACAAGATTGCTGCGGCCCTGGCCGCCGCAGGGGTAGAGGTCGATTACCTCGTCAACAATGCCGGCTTCGGCCTGTTCGGCCGCGCGGCCGAGCTCGATCGCGAAGGACAGCTCGGGATTATCTCCGTCAACATTCGCGCCATGACCGATCTGACGTTGCGGCTCTCCGATCAGGTGATCCGGCATCACGGTGGCATCCTCAATGTCGGTTCGATCGCCGGCTTTCTGCCGGGGCCGGGAATGGCGGTTTATTACGCGTCCAAGGCCTATGTGCTGTCGTTTACCGAGGCTCTGCGCGGCGAGCTCGCTGATCGCGACGTGCGCGTGACTGCGCTGTGTCCTGGTCCGGTACCGACGGAATTTCAGGCGCGGGCGGGGTTCCGGCCCGGATTTGATTCGACGATCCTCAATGTCAGCGCCTCCGACGTGGCAAAGGCCGGCTATCGCGGCCTCATGGCCAACAAGCGGGTGGTGCTGCCCGGCCTTGGCATCAAGGTTGTGCCGTTTCTGCTACGGCTGTTTCCGCGCGGGTTCATTCTGGCGGCGGTTGCCGGTTTCCAGCTGCGCAAGCGCTGATCGGGTCCGGCGCAAGCCTGTTTGGCCCACGATTTGCTTCCAGCAGATCAACGTGAGCGAACTCACACGAAATTAACGATCACTTAGCTATCCTTTGCGGCTTGATAACCGCCGCCAAAAAGAGCCGATGTCGTTCCGGTCGAGCAAAATGAATGGGGTGCTGCCGTTCCCGAACGGGAAACCGGCGCCTGTCGCGCCTTTAGCCGCGAAACCGTTGCTACCGGTTCTGATCGTCCTGCATCAGGAAAGCTCTTGCCCGGGCCGCGTCGGCAACGTCTTGCTGGCGCTCGGCCGCAAGCTCGACATCCGCCGCCCCCGTTTTGGCGATCCGCTTCCGGAAACGCTGGAGGGCCATGCCGGCGCGATCATCTTCGGCGGGCCAATGAGTGCCAACGACCCCGACAATTACGTGCGCCGGGAGATCGACTGGATCGCGGTTCCGCTCCGGGAACAGCGGCCGTTTCTGGGAATTTGCCTGGGAGCACAGATGCTGGCCGTGCATCTGGGCGCCCGCGTTGCTCCGCACCCGGAAGGTCGCGTCGAGATCGGATATTACCCGATCCGCCCCACGCCTGCGGGGCTTGAGATCTGCCCGCACTGGCCGGACCATGTCTACCACTGGCACCGCGAGGGATTTGAACTTCCCGCAAGCACCGAATTGTTGGCCGAGGGAGGTGACTTCCCGATCCAGGCATTTCGATCGGGCCATTGTTTCGGCTTCCAGTTCCACCCCGACGTGACCTACGCGATGATGCACCGCTGGACCATGCGCGGCCATGATCGCTTCGAGTTGCCGGGCGCGCGCCCCCGCCATCACCACTTCGCCGACCGCGCCGTCTACGACGTGGCCGAGCGTGCGTGGCTGAAGCGATTTCTCGATGGCTGGCTGGCTCGAGCGCAGCTCCCGGCGATGCTGGAGGCCGCGGAATAACGACGGCCTCGAACGCCTTTCCAAATCTGCAAACGTGATAGTGTCGGCCAGCAAGCTTGCGGATGAAAAGCAAGCACGGGGAGACCGCTTGTGACCTATCAGCATATTCTCTACGACGTCAGCAAAGGGATCGCGACCATCACGCTACATCGGCCTGAGCGCATGAACGCGTGGACGCCGATCATGGAGCGCGATGTGCGCGATGCCATGGAGAGCGCGGCCGCGGATGACAATGTTCGCGTCATCGTGCTCACCGGCTCGGGCCGCGCGTTCTGTGCCGGCGCCGACATGGATGCGCTGAAAGGCCTTGATCCCGACGACATCAGGCGCGCCCAAAACTTGCCGGCGTTCGACATGAACCGCAGGCCCGACTGGCAGGCGCGCTACGCGTATTATCCCTCGATTGCAAAACCCGTG
>Ga0209217_1000146_pt1 | contig 16336 bp, 18 predicted proteins | sample JacPinW_OM3H0_M2_FD_187957 | JGI IMG/M metagenome (GOLD analysis project Ga0209217, IMG submission 187957) | Forest soil microbial communities from Algoma, Ontario, Canada - Jack Pine, Ontario site 1_JW_OM3H0_M2 (SPAdes) (version 2) | ecosystem: Environmental > Terrestrial > Soil > Boreal...
CACCTACCTGCGGATCCCCGGTGAAGCTTCAGCCCCCAACAACCCTGCTGCCCCCGCGAGCTTTCACCAGTTCCGAATGCAGTTGGGATATGGCCGTTCCAACAAGCGCGGGTTGAGCGGTGCCACCGCCTTCGGCTTCGACGCCAACCTGGGATTGCTGCAGTATTCTGCCGTGCAAAGCACATATAACTGGGATTGCTGCGGCATCACGGTGGAATATCGAAGGTTCGCACTGGGCACGGTCCGCAATGATAATCAGTACTTCTTTACGTACAGCCTGGCCAATATCGGCTCGTTCGGAAACCTAATGCGGAAGGAGAGGCTGTATTGAGGGTACAGGGATTTCCAGCTTAGATAGCTTAGGCTACCCTAAAGCGATAATCCACTTCTCGGCTGGATTCCATACTTGTCTAGGTTCTGCGACTACTTGCCCTTCTCCTTTGGTCGAATTAGCAGGCGGTGATGATAGTTAGAGCCTTCCTTTTCGTACCGCTAATTCCACCTTTTAGTAGGAGCTCGTAAACTTGAGCCATGCTCCGGCCTTCCTTCCTAGCGGATTTTAGGCCGAGCTCGCCAATTCGGCAATTGTCGGAAACGATCCGCTAGCCCCACTTCCAGAGCCGGGTCACGCACGTTTGGAATGAACGCGAGGAGCGCAAAATGCAAGTCTACGGCAGCCTTCAAATGGCCAAGTTGCAAGAGCGTACTGATTCAACCTGAGCGATGCGCAATCGAATGGCAGCCCACGCACAGCGTGATCAAGTTCTGCTCGGAATCATTGGCGGTCGGTGTGGTTGGAATTAGCCCCGTTTTCCTCCCGGCTAGGTTCTTTAGCCTCTAGCGCGCCCCTGGGGAAACCGCTGGCATATTACACCCCGCTGCAGACGAACCACTTGAGTAGCTTTCAGGTAGGCAACGAAGAAGTCACGGCACGCAAGTAGAGCCTGCGAGACGAGCTTCTAAAATCAGGGAGTGTTCATTTCGTCCGGCGGGGGACACCACACCCAGATATGTTTGAGATCGTCCCAGGTCCTTTATACGAATCAGTTCGCTCACCGGAATTACGGGGATTCCCCGGTTGCGGTCCCAGAAAGCTCCTGTGTTTCCGGAGATAAATCTGCCGGTAATCTCCCGACCGTTTTCGCGAAAGGCATCCAGGATCGGCCCCACCACGCTATCCGGTCCCCTTGCCGCCACGATACCAGTCGGGCCGAAATATTCCGGGCAACACTCGTGAGAGAACAAGCAACTCTCAACCGGGAGGCGTCCCAGGATTGTCATGATGTCTCTGCTAGAGCTCTCCAGATCCACGTCCATCCAAATACACATTGGCTGCAGGTCGCTCTTGGGCAGAGTGTCGGCGAAGAATCCGGGATGGAAGGTCACCGCCTCCATCTTGCCGAATGTGCTGACGTTGCGCTGAACTTCCGGCAGAGAGCCCATGAACTCCCCGGTCTGGTAATAGTGCGACTCTGATGGAGGCAACCCGGCGAACGAATCGAATACGTCCACGGGAATGCCTAGCTGGAAACAGGCTTCGCTCAACATGGACGTACTGAACCCCTTAAAGCAGCCGAACTCGGCAAAATGCCCTTGAAAGCCACGGCTCTTCAGAACGTACAGATAATGGGCGATGCTGAACATCTCTGGGATGCTGCTGGCGATCGCGATCGAATCCTTGTCCGAAGTGGTGCTCTCGTTGAATTTTGGAAAGTGATGCAGAATGAAGTCGAATTTTGCCCAAATTAATTTTAGAAATCCAAGATAGTGATACAGATCGGGCAGATGTCGGGGACCACGCTGGACAATGAACGCCAAATCCTCGACCGCCTGCTTGACCACTTCGTCCGTCCACGGAATGTTGTAGGCTTCCTCTCCACGTAGCTGGCAAAGAATACGGTGGACGGGCAGTGGCAGAGGCGAAAGTGGTCCTTTGTTATCAGCAGCCGATGCACGAGCCGAACCATTCAGATTCGGAATCACAATGGCCTCGGACGCAAAGTCTGCTCCGCGTTTCTGTTTGAAGATGACACTTACGGCAGGCCGTTGCGAGCGGAAGCTGCCGGTAGGGAACTTCAAGCGAAAGCCCGTAGGACCGGTGGCGCCCGGAACGGCGGCCTCCACGTCCGGGCGGAGTAGCGTTGGGGTTGTAGTTCCTACCGGGTTACCGTCCACCCGAATCTCTATCGAATCAAGGCCACGGGGGGAAAAGGCCCAACCCTCAACGTAGTCCGAATTAACGTCGTCAAGGTGATACTGCAGAGGAGATGCAACGACAGCCAATCCCTGCGCCTCTAAGACCTCATACCAAAGTAACTTGCAACGGCTGTAGGTCACATCAATAACGGCATTCGCCCCAATTCGTGCTGCTTCCTCTTGGAGCTTGAAATTTACATCTTCGATTGTTGGTGAGTTCGAGAAAAGCGATCCCTTGGAAACCTTCGCGGAAATCTTCGCCACCTGTTTGTGAGACTGTTCAATGCGACCAGAGTGTACGGGTATATCGGTTACCTTCATTTTCCTCCCATCCGCGAGCACAATCCATTGATACGCATTGTGAACAGACGATTAAGCGCCGACACCAACTATATCCAGAATTGCTGATTTGGCAAGAGACGATTCTCGAAAATTGCTTGATACTGTTTAAGCCAAACCCTCGTGAACGGCGCTTCCCTGTTCAATCTCGACGGCTTCGCCCCGACCAGCCGGTGGGAAGAACTCTCGGCTGCCCCGCTCGCAAGTGTTACTGGCTCCGAGGTAGCGTCATGACCTACAGCTACACCCAAATCAAGCAATAATTGACCTGCCCGCGACGCTATCGCCATCGTTATCTCGGGCTGGCGGGAGAAGGCGACCCGGGCTGCAATGCTCTTCGGGAAGGCATTCGACGAGCCCTGGCCGCCTACTTCTTCCGCGAAGACGCGGCCGCTGTTTTGGGCAGCCCGCCAGAACCAAGACCTACAGTATTCCAAGGGAGACACCTGGGACCGCATGCTGCAGCGAGGGATTCAGTTGCTAGAGCGCTTTTGCCAGGACGACCACATCCGCATTCGCCAGCCGTGCCGTAATCTGCGGATCAAGTTCACCCGAGCAGTTTCCGAAACGAATGACTTCGTAGCCTACGTCGATGCGATCGGGCACCTGGATGGCAAGCGCTCTCTGCTCGAGTGGAAGACCACTTCCAGCCGCTACCCGGAGGAACTGGAGGGACTGCTAGCGCTCGACCCACAACTGGTTTGCTATTCCTGGATGACGGGCATTGTCGAGGTCCTCGGACGGCAGGACTTGGTCGAGGCCGCCCTCACAAGGCGGCCAGGAGCAGGTTGGCTTGACGCGCTTACGTGTTAGGAACCCACCCATGTTGCCCAAGCTCAATCGCCGACGGGCCATGTTCGTTCTGACCAAGATCGATGAGATCCTGGCGTGGGAACGGCGGAACAAGACTGAGCGGGACACGAAGTTCGTCGAACTAGGCCGGTACCTGTGTGAAGTCCGTGCTGGTCAGTACTGGCGACTGGAAAACCTGAAGTCCTTTGACGAGTTTCTGGAGAGGCGGTTTCCGGAATCGAGGCGGAAACCTTACTACCTGATGTCGATCCACGAACACCTGCCGCCGGAGGCCAAACGGAAACTGAAAGAGGTCGGATGGACGAAGGGGTTGAAACTGGCGAAACTGGCCAGGAGGGACGGGCAGGGATTCGATTGTGCAACCATGGTTGCATAAGGCCCGCGAGATGCCGAAAGAACGGCTGCGAGTTCATCACAAGCAACTCCCAAGTCATTCGGGAGATGATTCGGAAGAAAACCTAATCACGCTTTGCCATTGCTGGATGAACTGGCCCATCACCCGGATGGGCAGCGGATTGAAGTCTGCCATTAAACCTTTCTCGCTGCCCGGTGGAAGCCAGCTAAGACCTCGACGAGGTCAAGACTTGCCGAAGAGTGCGAAATAAACCTTCAATAATCCGGATCGCGACGCTGGAGGACGCATGTTTTCCCAATCCAGCACGTGTTTTTCAGATTCCCGCAGAATGCGCAAGAAGTCCGCATTGGTAATACGGCGGCGGTGCATCAATCGTCCCCGTTTCCGCACTGTCCGGGGAAGCGTGCGCATGGCCTCAATCATTCCTTTTACATAAGAAAGCAATTTGGCGTGACGCAGTACCTTCCCGAACCACAAGACTTGGAACACGACAATTTGTGGCAATAACTTGAGTAGGACAGCACCGGGGTAGTCCTTGGCAAGCAGTAGTATCTGGTTGCGTGTCATCCACTCAACTATCTTTTGATGAAAAGGCTCCCCCAGCGTGGCGCTTCCGACGTGGTAGCCTACGGCATCGGGGACGTAGACTCCTTCGTGCCCAAGCAGCTGAGCTCGCAACGCCAGGTCGATATCGTCGAGGTAAGCGAAAAAATCCTCGTCGAGACCCTCTACTTCTTCAAATACTGAGCGCCGGAACATCGTGGCAGCACCGCAACCCGCAAGCACCGGCCTGGGATCATTAAATTGACCGACATCCACGTCGGAATTTCCGAGTCGGAACGCCCCTCCCCCTAGCAGTAGCGCATCACCGGCGCCATCAAGCCGGTCTTTCGGCGGGGCAGCGTTAACCAACTTCCCCGTAGCGAACCCATATTCGAGCCCGTTACTCAACCTGGAAGTGAGAGTCGCAAGAAACTGTGGGTCTAGTTCCACGTCATTGTTCAGCAAAAGGACGTATTCCGATGAGCTGTGTGCCACCCCTCGATTGATCGAACCGGTCGTGCCGTAGTTTTCCGCCAGTTCGATGCGGCGAACGTTTTGTGGCAATGGATCCGGTAAAACGGTTTCGGGACGGGCTTCATTCTCGACGACAATGATTTCGTACTCCGTGGCTGGAAGGGACTGCCTTAGCAAGGAAGTGATGCAGCGCCGGGTTAAGTCGGGCCGTTTGAGGGCGGGTATTATTATAGAGACGAGCTTCTGCCAGGCGACCTGCATGCGTTCCCATGTTACCGTTCTTTACTCCCGAGCTGCTAGGCCGCCGGCTTTTGAGCTCTAGCGCAAAGCACGGATTTTCTCCTGGTTTTTCGAACAATTGGGGTGTTAAACATCGACTTTAGCCTTCGCACAAGCACGTTCGCCAATTACATTCGCGAGTCCTCGTGAATCGCGAAAGTGGCGAAAACATGCGCGTAGCCTTCGTAGTGCCGCGCCTTTATCCCCTACCGAGGAGGAGACGAAAAGTGCATTTTATCGCTGGCGTGAAAGATGAACTGCCGCACCAGAGGGCGAAAGTCGATTTGGTCTTTGTGGCGGCGCTGCTTTACCATGTCACGGACCCGCTATTCCTGCTTCGGACAGCGGCGAATGCCTGTCGCGACCTATCAGCGTGGACGCATGTAGTGCATCCCGATGACTTTGTCTGAAGTTTGTGGGAGCGCGTAGCAAGGATGCCGCACTCTGCTGGCCCGGCACAGGCGCCTGGGTCATGCCGTGCTAGTGTTGGAAAAAACCTATGTTGAAACGCACCGGGGAGAGGCTACTCCCTTGGGATCCACATAATCCTCAGACTTTGTACGAGCACGTGCAGCGTTACTATTTCGCCACGCAGTTCTGTGCCGGCAAGCGTGTACTCGATGTTGGTTCGGGTGAAGGTTACGGATCCAACATGCTCGCCACCGTTGCAGAATCTGTGATTGCGATAGATCTCGCACCCGAGGCGACACAATGGGCCGCCAGAAAGTATGTTCGTACGAATCTCAACTTTGTGTGTGGCTCTGCGACAGCGATTCCGATAGGCAGAAACAGCTCGTTTGACGTTGCGGTGTGTTTCGAGCTTCTTGAACACATCGAGGAGCAAGAAGAGCTCCTTGCAGAGATTAAACGTCTGCTCAAACCAAATGGTATTTTGATCCTGTCGACCCCGAACCGATCGACTTATTCGGATGAACCCGGATATAAGAACCCGTTTCACAAAAAAGAACTTTACTTCCCCGAGTTCTGCAAGCTCGTCGGCGAGCGATTTCGCAATGCTGTCTTTTCAGGGCAACGGGTGTATACCGGAGCCTCGATGTGGCCTCTTCGCGATAGGAACGCAGAAGCAGGGTTCCAGGAGTGCCTGCTGCGATACGAGTCACAGGAGTTCACGTTTGCCACTCCCGCTGAGAGAGCCGCTATGTTTTTCATCGTGGTCGGCTCAGATTCACCTCTGTCGTACGAAGTCCGGAAGCTGTGCTCCAGTTATTTCACGCTCTGGGATCTAACCGACAGGATTTTCAAACGCGCTGAACAAGAACACAATGAAGCAGTCAAGTACCAGCACCACCTCCATGCCGAGTTGGAGAGGGGGCGTGACGCCTATCAGCAAAAGGAAGCGGAAATCCTTCAGCTTCGAGGGGAACTAAACAAATTATTAGATCGGATTCAGCGGCAGCAGCAGGAAATCGCCCTTTTGGGAACAGAAACCGAAAAGTTAAGAGCGGAAATTGAAAACCTGATTCCCGATGCTCACCGCTGGCGACGACTTCGACAAATCCGCCAGAAGATCATTCGCGATAACAGCTTTGGTCATCACGTCTGGATGGGTACTCGTCAAATAGCCAAGAATGTTCTGTTTGGGCGCACTCGGACGAGCGCTTATCTGAATCCAGTAATGTCATGCGATTTCCCCTCTCCCCAGGAAATTACCAGCGTGTCTGGCACCATCTGTGTGCGAGGCTGGGCTGTTTATCGGGACAAAATTCGATCGGTGCTGGTCTACCTAGATGACATGTTTTGTGGTGAGGCGTTTTACGGTTTTGCCCGCCCCGACGTCGCACGGACCTATCCAGATTGCGGCAAAGATGTTCGACTCGGCTTCGGGTACCGTTTCAATTGTTCGAACTACTGGCCTGGAATCCACACGTTACGGATGGTCGCAGCTGCTTCTGACGGCAAGGAATGCTCGCTAGAGCTGCAAGTTGAAATTATCGACGAGAGAGAACGGTCAAAGGGTCCAATCGCTCGCGGACCGGTGTCAGCAGAAGTCGCTCCCGGTGTTTTGAGGTCGCATCACCCATCCGAACAAACTGAGGTGCCTCCTTCCCCTCGGCTAGACACACCAACCGATGTCTCCATCATCATCCTGGCCCGCAACGAGGCCAGTAACCTCGAGCGGTCCTTGCCCATCTTGTCACGTCAGAAGACAGGTGTTCGTGCTGAGATCATTGCCATTGACACCGAATCGGAAGACCGAACGGCCGAACTCTTTAGACAATATGGAGCGCGTACTACGGTAATTTCTAAGGAGCAGTTCCACCATGCGCGCACCAGGATGCAAGGAGTGGAAATGGCGAAGGGGCGATTCGTGGTGTTCCTTGTCGCGGACGGGATACCCGCTGACGAGAACTGGCTTGACGGGCTGTTGAGACCCTTGTTGGAGGATGAACGGGTAGCAGCAGTCTACAGTCGGCAACTCCCAAATGCCGGATGTGTGCCTTGGGAGGCGCGCGATATCTATCGTGGTGGCAATGTCGTCCGCGAAGTGAAGTTTGTTGAGTGGGACAATTCCTCTTCCGTCGATAATTTTCGCAAGAACACTTGGAAACTAATGGCCTTCTCTCACGTCAGTGCCTGTTATAGAAAAAGTGTTTTCCAGACGCTCACCGTGCCCGAAAATCTTTTGGAAGTTGAGGATCAGTACTGGTGCAAACGCCTCCTGGAAGCAGGTTACCGAATAGTCTTTGAGCCCACGTCGCTGGTAATCCACTCCCACAATGACACGCTTCGGCGCCTCTACCGGCGACAGTATATCTACGGATTTTGCTTTGCGCAGTTTACTGACGCAAAGCCAGAGCCGCTGTACAAAATCGTGTTTCGCTGTTTGGAAGATACGTTCGGGGACTGGTTTTTCATTGTTGCGACACCGGGCGGGCTTTGGAAAAAATGCGTATGGACCCTAAAGACGCCGGTGGTACGCCTCATCAAGCCTCTGGGATTTCGGAATGGTTTGCGTGCAGCCCGCGGCAAGCAAAAAGATGAAGGAACGTCTGCTGGGAGGAGGATCGAGGTCCAAAATTGATTTCTATTGTTATCAGGGCAAAAAATGAGGAGCAATACCTCGGCGAAGTGATACGCGCCCTTCTGGCGCAAGACGAGTCGGAAGAATTTGAGATCCTCGTTTTGGATTCCGGCTCCGCCGACCGTACCCTGGAGATTGCTCGCAGCCTTCCCGTGCGGATCGAGGAGATTCCCGCGCGCAGTTTTACTTTCGGACGAGCCTTAAATCTCGGGATGAAGCTGGCGCAGGGCCGAATCATTGTCTACGTCTCTGCGCACTGCACTCCTACCACTCACGCCTGGCTGCGGGAATTAGTGACACCTCTCAGACAGGAACCGACGAAGGTAGCAACTTACGGCCGACAGGAGCCACGGCCAGGAACCAACCCGTTCGAAGAAGGAGGACTGTACAACGCCTTTCCGGCCGACACCACTCGATCTCCCGCCGCTCTCTTCTCTAATGCCAACTGTGCCATCCGGCGGCATGTCTTGGAAGCTAGGCCCTTTGACGAAGCGCTGGAATTTGCTGAAGACCTGGTGTGGCGTCTTCAGTTCAAATCCCAGCAGATCTGCTATGTTCCGAGTGCTTCGGTATATCATACACACCCACTCAACCTACGTTACTGGTCGCATCGTTTCCGCAGCGACGCCATTGCCACCTTGCGCATGAAGCAGACATATGGGATTGACAACCCGTACGTCAATATCCACACCGGTAGATACAGCACCGTGCGCGATGTCCTCGCTGGTGCGGTCCACCAGTTCCGGTACTTCCGCTCCCGGCAGTACTACCGCTTGATGCCCATGATTCCCCTCTTCGAGGGAATGCGGGTGCTGAGTTTCGCCAGGGGCTTGCACGAAGGTCGGAAACTTACAAAGAATCAAGTCTGTCAGTCGGTGGAGAGTGGTATCATCCCGCGGGAGACGAAGGACCCTTCGTCTGTGTAGTACCACGATGCTAGAAAGCGGCTTCTACCGTCACGACCAGGGAGTCGTCGAGCCCCGCTTGCTTGATCAAACTCGCACCTTATACGATATGCTTCTTGACATGCGCCAAATGTGATAATGCCTGAGTGAAAGGACGAATAAATACCACTTGCTATTGAGCCTCTGTGATAGTGCCCAACCCCTATTCGAGGACATGACAAGCGCATCTCAGGCTAATGCCGCCGATTAATGGCGTATTCGGGAGAGGTTCGTGAACGCGGTCGAAAAGCTATTGGAGAAGACGGTCGTATATCGACTGTGGCAGGCGCCATTTGCGGAAGCCAAGCTTGCTCCAGTTCTTGCCAACAACGACATAACTACCGCGCGCAGGGTCCTGGATGTTGGCTGCGGCCCCGCGCGGGCCATGTATTATCTTTTCTATCGCTTACTGGCTCAAGTCTCCGACATGCGTATGCCGCTCGACGCCGGCTATTTCGGTCTCATTTCAAGCCGGGTTGCCGCCCAGCTTCGTGAGATGCCCGAGCACCATCGTTATCTTCGCGGGCTCCGGAGTTGGGTTGGATTCCGACAAGTCGGAGTTGAGGTAGAGCGCGACCAGCGGTACGCGGGCGAGAGCAAATACAAGTTGGTGCGTCTGGTCAAACTGGGCACGGACGGCATTTTTGCATTTTCCACCATTCCTATCCGCGCGGCTACAGCCTTGGGTGCACTCGCTACTCTTTTCTCCTGCTTGTATGCTCTGTACTCGGTCGTCGCCAAAGTAGTTTTTAATCAGCCACCACGGGGTTTTACAGCCTTGGTGACCCTGATTTCGTTCAGGTTCGGTATACAACTTATTTTCCTTGGCATCATCGGTGAATACGTTGGCCGGACCTACGAGGAAGTCAAATCCCGCCCTCTATACATCATCTGCAAGATGATGACGAAAGGCGAAGTCACTTCGAGCAGAAACGCGTTGGCAGAGACAAGGACAGCCGCGAGAGGATGAGCAGGGGTGGAAGCAGAGTACAGCAGAGAGTACCGCGGTCTTTATCAGAAACACTGGTGGTGGCGTGCGCGTGAAGAGGCGGTCGTAGACATCCTGCGGCGTAATCGACCCCAAGGTGGGTTCGGACGTATTCTTGATGTCGGCTGCGGTGACGGTTTGCTGTTTGACCGCCTGCGCGATTTCGGCGAGGTCGAGGGAGTCGAGCCCGATCCACTGACCCTCAGCATTGGTAGCCCACACCGCTCACGGATTTACGTTTGTCCATTCAACGAGGTCTTCCAGCCCGGTAAGGACTACGGACTTATCCTGATGCTGGACGTTTTGGAGCATCTTAGTGACGCGGCGGCAGCAGTTCGCAAAGCAGAATCGCTTCTTACACCGGGAGGAATTTTCTTGGCCGCTGCACCAGCATTCCAGTTGCTCTGGACGGGCCATGATGTAATCAACCATCATGTTCGGCGTTACAGGAATAAGGCTCTGCGAGACCTAATCGAGGGTAGCGGACTGCAGATATGTTCGGAAAGATACTGGTTTCAGTGGCTTTTTCCGGTCAAACTCATCGCGCGGACCCTAGAAAATGTGTTTCGTACTCAGCCCAAAAACCCCGGAATTCCTCCCACTTTGCTGAACCGATCCCTGTATCTTTTCTCACGACTTGAATACGCGATTCTTGGTCGCCTTCCTGTTCCCTTCGGCAGCTCAATCATGGTGCTGGCTCAAAAGAGCGCTGCTTGTGGTCCAACCTCTGAAGACAATGAGTTGCTTGCCACCTCAGGGGCCGAAGGAGAGTCTCCGCGGTGAGTAACAGCATAGAAATGGATGTGGATGCAGGCAAAGAGCACGGGCTAGCCGTGCAGCCAAAAGTGGGTGTCGTGCCTTGGGTGATAGTCGCAGTGCTGCTGGCAAGCGTCTTCTTGATGGATAACTCAAGAGTGGTCACAGGTGCCCAGGCCCCGATCTGGGACGCTTGGGCCTTTTACGGGTCCGAGTTCACTCTTGTCGCCGACCACGCTCGAGTGGGCCGACTACTTCTCTGGGATCCCTGGATCGCCGGCGGCACGCCAGACTTCGCTGAGCCCCAGGTGGGTGCCGCCTCGCCGGTTACCGTCCTCACGGGAGCGATTTTCGGAGGCACCTTAGTGGGTTTCTGCGCCTACTGGCTTCTCATCTGGTTTCTCGGACCTTTGGGTTTGCTCCTTCTTGCTCGTCATCTTGGTTCGCCCCCCTGGGCGGCTTTTGTCTTGTCTTTAGGTTACGCATTCTGTGGGTTCTACACGGGACACGCGGAGCATACGAGCTTTGTTTATTCGTTTTCCTTCCTACCGTTACTTGTTTGGCGCTTGGATACTGCACTGTTGTCGGGGCGGCTCATGCCAGCTTTTGAAGCAGGTGGGCTCTGGGGCTTGTCAGCTCTAGGAGGCTATCCGGAGCTCACGATCCTGAGTGGAGGTTTCTTGGGCTTGTGGACACTAGGCCGCTGTTGCTTTCAATCAGTTAACAGCGAAGAAGGGACTATTGGTCGCCGCCTCCGTTTTGCTGGCCTGACGATGGTAGTAGCCTTTTGTATAGGGTTAGTGGTGCTCGCGCCATCCTATTTTGCATTCTTTACTCAAGGCTCTGGATATACGGATCGCGTGGGAGTGCTCTCGAGGGAGTATGCCATTTCCTCCAATGAACTAGATCCTGGCAGTCTCACCACTTTCGCGAGCCCTTACCTGCATCTTCTCAAATACCCGGGATTGAACCCGACGCTGTGGCCTAAGACCGATATTTCGGCGATGGGTATTTACATAGGAGCACTACCGCTCATCCTTGCCCTCCTTGCAATAGTCCAAAGTCCAAAGGAGGCCTGGAGATGGTGGCTGGTAGCAGTCGGCGTCTTGGAGTTGGCGTGCGCGATGGGGGACCACCTCCCCATTCGCGGTTGGCTCTATGACTATTGTCCGCTCACACGTTATTTTCGCCATCCGGGAACATTCCGGGGCTATGCGATATTCATAGCAATGGTGCTGGCTATTCTCGCCGGGAAAAATCTCCACTCCGCCTGTACGCAATCCTCCTCCCGGATATGGAAGCAATTCTTCTTCGCTTCGCTGGGAGTAGCAGCGGCAGCCCTGCTATCCTACCGCTACGTCATCTCGCACGTGAGCAATCTGCCAGACGGCTTGCACCGTGCCAATCGACAGGTCCTTCTGGTTTGGCTAAGCTGCGTCGTGATCTCACTGCTCTTCTCGACTCTACCGAGGACTAGAGCGTGGCTGCCATTCTTGTTCTGCGTCGTTGCCATGATCGACGCCTCCTTAACCATCCGTATTTCCCAGCCCTTGGTGTCCGAAAGTAGCTTTTTTGGCCCAATGTGGAAGCGGATCGATTCCAAGCACAATCCTGACCTTAGGTTGAAGAGTCTGCAACGCGATTTGCGACCTCCCGATTGGCTCACAAATGCACCCAACAACAATAGTATTCCCCTCAAACTGCCCACGCTGTTCAACGACTCAAGTATGGCAAATCGATTTCATAATGATTTTGCCAAGCACCCATTGCTTCTGGATATGAGCCTAGGCAGCGACCGTATCTGGTTCAGCAACGAGGTTGCCACCGTGACGCCTTCCGATGCTACGTATACCGCTTTCGTGCAGAGAACGGAACAAATCGGCGTACCCGTCGTGGTGGTGCACCCGAGGGAAGAAATGCGCAGGATGTACCAGAAAGGGCGTGCGGCACCGTCGGATGGCACCGAGGTGAGTGCCGTCTCCCGTCTGCCCGTCGCGCACAAGATTGCTGTCCAACTCCAGCGCTACACCCCAAACCATCTGGATTTCCAGGTCGTCTGTCCGGAGGATGGCTGGTTGCTTGTCACAGATCGCTGGTCTCCGACGTGGCAAGCTAAGGTGAATGGAAAACCAGCCGAAGTGTTCGGCGGAGATTTCATCTTTCGAGCTATTCGCGTCAGCCAGGGAGAAAACACGATCGAATTTTCTTATCGCCCGATTTTGTATCTCGTACTGCTGACTATCAGTTGGGGCACGCTCATGGCTGTTCTCGTAGGCCCTCAAGCTGCAAAACACTGGCCTTGGCATCGCCAGAGCTTAGCTGAGTAGCCAGTCAGAAAAAGGAACCTCCAGCTATGGTTGCCTCAACACGACGAGGTCCTTCTCAGCCAGTGCATCAATGATGTCGATTACTTCGAAATAGCGGCTCCATTTGGCATATATGTAGTCACGCGATTGGATGACATTCTGGTAGTAGTCCGCTTCCTCGATCAGTCCGCCGAGGTCCGGATTCTGCCCGACTCGCCATTTCGGGATGAAGGCGCACCTGGGAGTGGACAGCCAGACCAAGCTGATTCACGCGGTGGTGGCGACGACGGCGAACGCGGCCGATGGCACGATGCTACCGCACCTGCTGCACGGCGAAGAGACGCGGGTGTGGGGCGATCCAGCGTATCGCGGGCAAAGCGAGGTGCTGCGGGAATAGGCTCCGCGCCCTGGGCTTCACCCCCCGGCGGTATCGCCATCGCTATTTCGACGGTTGGCAGGAAAAAGACATCCGCGCCGCCATGCTCTTCGGCCGTGCCTTCGAGGAAGCATTGGCAGCCCTTCTTCGTCACGAGGACCCGGCGGTGGTGCTGTTCGACAAATGGGCGGTGTGCAAGAACATGGGCCTCACATATTCGGGCTATGACACCTGGGACCGCATGCTCCAGCAAGGCATCCAGTTGCTCGAGCGCTTTGCCCGGGACGGACGTGTCCGCGTTCGCCGGCCGCAATCAAACCAGCAGATTCAGCTCACCCGAACTCTGAGTTCCGGCAACAACTTCTGAGCCCGTCGGCCTTTCAGCCTTGGATCCACAACTGGTCGGCTACTCCTGGATAACCGGAATCGACGAGGTTGCCCAGGTTGTTTTCGTTCGCAAGCGCCTCGCCGAAGTTCAGTATCTGCGCGCCACGATCTCGGAGGAACAACGCCAAGAGTTCGAGACTCTAGTGGAAGACACGGTGCGACGGATCGAGTCCGGGCTGTTTCTCCCCCACAGCGGAATTCGTTTCCCACAAAATCCCCGTACCACCTGCCCGTTCCTCGGCCTGTGCCTTGACAAGCGCGATCTGGTCGAGGCCAGTCTGGTCCGCAAACCGGGAGTCGATCTTGGTCTGTTTGACGAACTTGTTTACTAGATATCCGCCGATGCCCCCGAAACTCAATCGCAAGCGGGCGCTGTTTGTCCTGACCAAGATCGACGAGATCCTGGCGTGGGAGAGGCAGAAAGAAACGGAGCGTGACATACGCTTCGTCGAACTAGGCAGGTATTTGTGCGAGGTGCGGAAACCGCCGCTCTGATGCTTGGCACGGACAAATCACGTGGTTACTGCCTGGAGATGATCTGTGCGGATTTTCTCGCGGGCGCACACCTGGACAACGGCAACCCAGACATCTTGTTGAGTTCGATTTCACGGTATTACGGCTTTCTGCCAAGGTCTCAGAAGCAGGCCTTCTTGGCCACCATCGAACAGTAGGCCTCATGAGGAACTTTCCTCCCAGAAGGGGCCGCATCAAACTACCTCCTGAAGCCTACCGGGAACTACCTCGCCAGGTTCTCGACCGTGATAATTGGCAGTGCCAACTGTGTGGGTCCCGAAAGAATCTGCAGGTTCACCACAGGAAATTCCGGAGTCAGTCAGGGGACGACCGTGAAGATAACCTGATTACGCTCTGCCATACGTGTCATTCACAGGCTCATCTAGAATTTTGAACTCAAGGAAACCGCGTCAGCGAGGGCGCCGTTTCGCAGGACTTCCCGTGGATTCAGGTCTGCCTAACCGGCTCGCCGACCCAGCGCACCAACCCAAAAGTTCGCCACTGCGCTCGTGACCTGCTCTTGCGCACTTTCGCTGAGGTCATTGTAGAAGGGCAAACGCAGCATTCGTTCGCTAATATCCTCCGTGACCGGGCAGTTCGAGGGAGCTGCGAACTTCCTGACGGCATCGGACAGATGCAGCGGGGTGTAGTGGAAGACGCTCAGAATACTCTGGGCCTTCAGGTGTGCAACCAATGAGTCTCGCTGCTCCGCCGAAGGCAGCGGCAGATAGAACATGTGGATAGGCCTGCTCGCACGCTGGCGGGATCACCGGTAGTTTCACATCGTTGCTCTCCGCGCCACCCGGCCAACGATTCGTGGTACCGCTTCCAGACCCGCCGCCGTTCTTCCTGAATGTGCTCCTTGGCTTCGAGCTGCGCGTAGAGAAACGCGGCCAGGAGATCAGAAGGCAGATAGCTGGAGCCCAGGTCGACCCACGTGTATTTGTCCACCATACCGCGGAAGACCGCTCCATCGTCCGACGCTCTCCCCTGACCTATGCTAGAATCCCCGTGGCATGCAGGAAGACGACACTCGGGAGCGAGAGGCCCTCCACGAGGTCTCGGTGGTTGTGCCGGTCTACCAGGGCGAGCACACGCTTGAAGCGCTGGTCGTCGAAACCGCCCCCCTCACTCTCTCCCAGGTGACACCCCGCGGACGCCATTTTCGTGTGGTTGAGTTGCTGCTCGTGCACGACGGCGCGATAGACCGATCAGCGGACGTCATGAAGGGGCTCGTCTCCCAGCACCCCTTCGCACGGATCATCTGGCTCTCACGCAACTACGGCCAGCACCCGGCCACCCTCGCTGGGATGGCGAGTACAGTCGCAGAGTGGGTAGTTACACTCGACGAGGATGGCCAGCAAGACCCGCGCGACATTGGCCGGATGCTCGACGAGGCGCTCGATCACGGAGCCCGACTCGTTTATGCGAGGCCCACCAACCGGCCTCCCCACGGGTTCCTGCGCAATTGGCTGTCCGACCTCACCAAATGGCTCTCCACGCATGTCCTCGGCAGCCACATAGGCGCCTTCAACAGCTTCCGGCTGATCGAGGGAGAGGTGGCTCGCGGAGTAGCCGCTTATTGCGGCGCCAATGTCTACCTAGATGTGGCCCTCTCCTGGGTAGTCGGAACAGCGCGACACTACCCCTTGGCGCTGCGGAAAGAGCGCGGCCGGCCCTCGGGGTACACACTCAAGCGCCTGCTGGGACACTTCTGGCAGCTCGTCCTCACCTCGGGCACGCTCCCTTTGCGTTTCATAGCTCTTTTGGGTGGGGTCTCGATCTTGCTCGGCGTTCTGATCAGCGCCTTCCTGTTTTGGCAGCGCCTCCAGCACAAAATCCCGGTCCAGGGCTGGACCTCGATCTTCATCGTGACCTGCGTCTTTGCAGGGTTGATTCTGGTCGCCCTCGGCATCATAGCGGAATACCTCGGGGTCGCGGTCTCAATGGCCATGGGCAAGCCGGCTTACTTGATCGTGTCGCGACCGGCCGCGGACCTCGGCCGCAAGAGGTGAGCACCCTCG
>Ga0209217_1000147_pt1 | contig 16306 bp, 13 predicted proteins | sample JacPinW_OM3H0_M2_FD_187957 | JGI IMG/M metagenome (GOLD analysis project Ga0209217, IMG submission 187957) | Forest soil microbial communities from Algoma, Ontario, Canada - Jack Pine, Ontario site 1_JW_OM3H0_M2 (SPAdes) (version 2) | ecosystem: Environmental > Terrestrial > Soil > Boreal...
CGGGTGGCGTCGTCGCCCATTCCGGGCGAATTGGCCGCCCACAGCGACCAGCCCGCGATCGCCATCCACAGCGCACTCACCGCGCCCGCCAACCAGTAGCCGGCCTCCCGGGACAGCCTGGTTCCGTCAGGAAACACCACGGGCACCACCGCCACCGGCGCCAGCAAACACAACAGCGGTACCAGCAGCACCCGGCCGTGCATGAAATCCCCGCCCTGCCGAATCCAGTACAGCGCCTGCAGCAGCCCGCTGACGAGGATGAACACCACGACGGCCGTTGGGGTTTGCACCGACCGGGCCAGCGGCCCGCGCGCGGGTGCGGGCGTATACCGAATTCCTTTTCGGCGGCCGACAAAGACCACCAACCCCAGCCCCGCCAGCAACACCGCCGGTACCCAAAGCGCGTAAGGCCGGTTGAAGTTGGACAGGTAGATCACGCCCTGTGACCATTTGTCGCCGGCTGCATCCTTGGCCAGCGCGGTCCCGGGAAACAGCAACGCGTAGTAGCCCATCCGGAAGATCTGGTAGCCCACCGGAAGCAGCCCGCCGGCCACCACGATCAGCGCTCGGCGCCGCCAGCCCTTGGCGGCGATCAGCATCATGATCAGCGCCAGGCCGCCGACCAGAGCCAGCTCGGGGCGCACCAACACGCTGCACCCGGCGACAAAGGCCAGCGCGCCGGTGAACACTCGCCCGGACGGGCGCACCCGCATCGCCTGCGACCAGCACACCATCATCCACCAGAGCAGCCCGATATAGGCCATCACCAGCCCGCTTTCCAGGCCAGAGGTAGCGAAGTCGCGCGCCGGCGGGACCGCGATGTACACCAATGCGCCGGCCGGCAGCATGACCGCCCGACGGCCCAGCAAGCCGGGTGCGAACAGCCGGCCGGTGCCCAACATCAGCATCGCCAACCCGGCCACGCTGAGCAGCAGGGCCAGCACCAGGGCCACATACTCCAGACGCATCGGCCCGCTCAGCCAGCTTCCGGCATAGACCACATAGGTCCACACCACCGAGGTGTTGGCCTCTACCCGCTCGCCCTCGTTGAACACAGGGCCGTTGCCGGCCAGCAGGTTTCGCACGGTGCGTAAGACGATCAGCCCGTCGTCGGCGATCCAGCGCCGCTGCCAGGCACCCCACCCGAACAGCACGGCGACCACGCCCACGCTTACCCAGAGACTGACCCGGACCGTGGCGTCGTACGGGAACGCCGGCCGGCCTACCGCCCTGGTCATCGGCTGGCGAGACGGCGCCGGGGTCTTCACGGCCACGTCAGCCGAGGATAACCGCAACACCAACGGTTCCGATCAAGGCCAAGAACAGTAGCTGCAGCACCCGGTCGCGCAGCGCGATGTCCTCGGGCTCCCCGGCCAGGCCACCGTCGACATCCACCGCATACCGCAGGATCGCGATTGTGAACGGCACCATCGACACGGCGTACCAGCCGGCTTTGCCGTGGTCACGCTCGAAGGCCCACAGCCCGTAGCACACCACCACCGCGGTGGCCGACATCGTCCAGACGAACCGCAGATAGGTGCTGGTGTAGCTCTCTAGCGACTTGCGGATGCTGGCCCCCGTGCGCTCGGCCAGTTGCAGCTCGGCGTAGCGCTTGCCGGCCGCCATGAACAACGATCCGAAAGCCATCATCAGCAAAAACCATTGGGACAGATGGATACTGGCGGCGGCGCCGCCAGCGATGGCGCGGATCAAAAACCCGGACGAAACGATGCAAATGTCAATCACCGCTTGGTGTTTGAGGCCAAAGCAATACCCCAGCTGTATGGCCAGGTACACAGCCATCACCAGCGCCAGATTCGGGGTGACCCACCACGCGATAACCAGCGAGGCTGCCCCGAGCACGATCGCCAGCGTGTAGGCCAGCCACTCGGGCACCACGCCGGCGGCGATCGGCCGGAACCGCTTGGTGGGATGCTCGCGGTCGGCCTCGACGTCGCGGACGTCGTTGACCAAATAGACCGACGAGGCCGCCAGGCAGAACACCACGAAAGCGACTGCCACCTGGACAAGCACCTTGGCCCAGTCGTAGTGGACGTCGGCACTAAACGCGGCCAGCGGCGCCGCCAACACCAGAATGTTCTTCACCCATTGCCGCGGGCGCATCGCCTTGACCACGCCGACGATCAGGTTGGCCGGCGGTCCGGTCACCGGCACTTCATCATCTTTGATGTGCTCACTCATTTGCCCGCTCCACCTGCCGGTGTCAATCGCCCGTCTCTCCCCCGCAAGCGGGAGGTGCCCCCACCCCGGGCCAGCTGCACGGCCCGCATCGTCGCCGAGCGTGTCAATCGCCCGTCGATTCGAGCGGCGACGGCCGCGACGGCGGCGCCGACGACCACGCCGGTGGCCACGTCGCTGGGATAGTGCACGCCGAGCAACACCCGCGAGAGTGCCATCGGCGGCACCAGCATGACAGGCAGCGGCGCTCCGGTGGCACGGGCCAGCAGGATGGACGCCGCGGTGGTCGAGGTGGCGTGCGCCGACGGGAAGCTCAGGCTGCTCGGTGTGCCGACATTCACCGCCACCGCCGGATGATGCGGCCGCGGACGCCGCACCAGTCGCTTGATCAGCACCGCGGCCGCGTGCGCGGAGAACGCCCCGGCGCCGGCCACCAGCCAGGCCCGGCGCCGCGCCGGCTGCAGGATCGCACCGATCGCCGACACCGCCAACCAGCCGATGCTGTGCTCACCGAAATGCGACAGCGCCCGCGCCGCCGCCAGCGCACCGGGACGTTCGCCCAACGCCGATTGAATCGCTACCAGCGCAGCCACTTCACCGTGCGGCGGTGCCGAATCAGGCGCGATGTCGGCCATTGCCAGACATATTGTTTTGGGCCGACGGGACCGCCAGCAGCACCGTCTCCCACTTCTCCTTGCTGGACAGCACCGGCAGCGCCTCGCGGTAGACGCGGCGCATCTCGCCGAAACGGCTCAGCAGTTGCCGCTGACGCCGCAGCGACTGCCACAGCAACGCAAACATCTTGGCTCGGTCGCGCTGCCGGTAGACGGCGCCGCGACCATCGGCCGTCGTGACGGTGGCGCCATCGAGCGTGCACAGCCGAAACCACCGGGCGTCTTGAGTCGGGACGTTCAACTGCGGGCGCCGATGATGCGCCGGGTCTGCCTGCTTGAGCTGGTGCAGCGTGCCGCGCATCAGCCGATACCCAACGGCCAGCGGGTGCACCGGCGGCTTCATCTCGCGGTTGCGCTCCGACGGCGCAGGCAACTCGTCAGACGACGGCAACACCACCGCATCCGGGTAGGCCTTGCGCATCCGGTGCACCTCGGGCAGCGCGCTTTCCAGTATCGAGAAGATGTGCTCTGGGCCGGCGAGGAAATCGTCGATCGCTTTGTTCTGAATGGCTACTGTCGAATATTCAAGGCAGGAAAGGTGTTTGAGTGTCGCCTTGAGGTGGCTGCGAACCAGTCCAGACACGTCGCCGTCCCAGTGCATGGCCGCGACCACCAGCCGGTTGCGCAGGTGGAAATAGGCCTGCCAGTCGATCGCGTCGTCCTTGTCGCTCCACGCCATGTGCCAGATCGCCGCGCCGGGCAACGTCGCAGTGGGGTAACCATGCTCGGCGGCACGTAGCCCGTAATCGGCGTCGTCCCATTTGATGAACAGCGGCAACGGCTGGCCCAGCTCCTCGGCGATCTGGCGCGGGATCATGCACGTCCACCAGCCGTTGTAGTCGACGTCGATGCGCCGGTGCAGCAGGTTGCTGCGAGCGTTGTTGTCGTCCAACGGGTATTCAGCAAAGTCGTGGTCGTATTCGGCATACGGCGCGGCCGTCCACATGAAGTTCGCCCGGTCGACCATCTCGCCCATGATGTGCAGGTGCGACGGCTCCTGCAGGTTGAGCATTTGACCGCCGACCAGCATTGGCGACTTGGCGAAGCGGTGCATCGCCAGCACCCGCAGGATGGTGTCCTGCTCCAGCGCAATATCGTCATCCATGAACAGGATCTGTTGGCAGTCCGTATTTTTCAGCGCTTCGTACATTACCCGGCTGTATCCGCCGGAGCCGCCAAGGTTGGGCTGGTCGTGGATGGAGAGTCGGTCACCGAGTGGCGCGGCGGCGGCAGCGAAATCGGGGTGATCGCGCACCTTCGAGGTGCCCTGGTCAGGCACAATTACTGCACCGATCACTTTGTCTACCAGAGGATCTGAGGTGAGATCCCGCAGCGCGTTGACGCAGTCATGAGGTCGGTTGAAGGTTGGGATGCCGACGGCGATGTTCGCGACGCCCGGCGCGGGCTTATCGGAGTACCACCCCGCGCTGCGCAGGGTCACCTCGGTGTCGGTGGTGATGTCGAACCAGATCCACCCGCCGTCTTCGAATGGCTCCAGCCCTACCCGGAATTCGAGTGTGGCCGGCTGGTCTTTCGTGCTGGCGAATTGGCGTCCTTCGACCAAGATCCGCGCACCGGTGGCCTTGGTTCGGTAGACGTCGACGCGACCGGCCCCGGTCAATTCGGCTTGCAGCACCACCGATTTACACGTCGTCCACCGCCGCCAGTAGCTGGCCGGGAATGCATTGAAATAGGTGGCGAACGACACCTCGGATTCGGAACCCATCTGCAAAGTTGTGCGGTTGGTCGCGTGCGCGCGCCGAGAGTTTTTCGCCGACTCCTCCAGGTAGAGCTTGCGTACGTCGAGTGGCTCACCCGGGCGGGGCAAAATAACGCGGGCCAGCAAGCTCACTGCTTTACCCGAGTGTCCGCCACGCTCCGACGAGGTCGGGGCACCCGCACTGGCCGTCGCCTTGGCTGCGTCGTCGCCGGTGGTTTTGCTCATCCGCGAATGCTTCCTTTGTTGTTCTCGTCCAGCGGAGCACCATCGCGCAGGTGCGGCGCCAGGATGTTGTCGTACATGTTGAGCGCACTGGCGATGGCCATGTGCATGTCGAGATATTGGTAGGTGCCCAGCCGCCCGCCGAAAAGCACCTTCGACGAAGCGGTTTCATCTTTGGCCCTGGCCCGGTAGGCGGCCAGCACGGTGCGGTCGGCCTCGGTGTTGATCGGGTAATAGGGCTCGTCGTCATGGTCGGCGAATCGGGAGTACTCCCGCATGATCACCGTCTTGTCGGTCGGGTAGTCCCGCTCAGGATGGAAATGGCGGAACTCGTGGATGCGAGTATAGGGCACGTCGAGGTCGTTGTAGTTCATCACCGGTGTGCCCTGGAAATCTCCGATCGGCAGCACCTCGACCTCGAAATCCAATGTGCGCCAGCCTAAGTGACCGTCCGCATAGTTGAAGTAGCGGTCTATGGGGCCGGTATAAACAACCGGAGCCAACCGGGACTCGCGGCGTAGTTCGTCGCGGACGTCGAACCAGTCCGTGTCCAGCCTGACCTCGATGCGATCGTCGGCGGCCATGTTCTGCAGCCAGGCCGTGTAGCCATTGACCGGCAGACCCTCGTACGTGTCGTTGAAGTAGCGATTGTCGAAGGTGTAGCGCACCGGCAGCCGGGTGATGTTGGCCGCGGGCAGCTCCTTGGGGTCGGTCTGCCACTGCTTGGCGGTGTAGTGCTTCATGAACGCCTCGTACAGCGGTCGGCCGATCAGCGAGATGGCCTTCTCTTCGAAGTTCTGTGCATCTTCCGACTTGATTTCGGCGGCTTGCTCGGCGATCAGCTGCCGCGCCTGGTCGGGGGTGAAGTAGCGGCCGAAGAACTGAGACACCAGTCCGAGTCCCATCGGGAATTGATAGGCCTGCCCGTCGTGCATCGCGAAGACCCGATGCTGGTAGCCGGTGAATTCGGTGAACTGCCGCACGTAATCCCACACTCGCTTGTTGGAGGTGTGGAAGAGATGCGCGCCGTACTTGTGCACCTCGATGCCGGTCTGCGGCTCAGCCTCGGAGTAGGCGTTTCCGCCGATATGCGGGCGCTTTTCGACGACGAGCACGCGCTTGTCGAGCTGGCTGGCCACGCGCTCGGCAATCGTCAGGCCGAAGAATCCGGAGCCGACGACGAAGAGGTCGAAACGAGTGGTCATCGGTTGCCTAGGGTATCCGACTGCGCGACCGTAGCCCGCTTGTCGGCCGCGTTCGCCCGGGGTGTTCTGCATTCGCGGTACGAATACCAACGCTGCGCCTCACGATTGGGCGCATTTCAGTGACGAAGGTCGCGATTGGCTTACAATTCGATCTCGCCACTCTAGTCACACCATTCACGTCAGTACCATCGATCACGTGCCCCGAGTACCACCCCTCAGGCACCTTGCCCGCCCTTAGCAGGCAGGAAACCTCAGACCACATAGTCCAGATATTGAGGAGACTTCCGTGCCGAACCGACGTCGACGCAGGCTCTCGACAGCCACCAGCGCAGTCGCCGCTCTGGCGGTCGCGAGTCCATTTGCTTATGTTGCCGTCAGCGGTCTGCTGACCGACACCAAGCCCCCCGTTGAGCACCATGAGTTCGTCAAGGCCGCGGGGATGACCGACCTGCCCGGCGAGCTGATGTCTGCGCTGTCGCAGGGACTGTCGCAGTTTGGGGTTAACCTCCCGCCAGTGCCGAGCCTGACCGGTGCCACCAGCCCGGGGCTGACCTCACCAGGGCTGACCTCACCTGGCTTGACCTCGCCAGGCCTGACCTCGCCAGGTCTGACCACACCCGGTCTGACCACACCCGGTCTGACCTCACCGGGCCTGACCACCCCCGGTCTGACCACCCCCGGTCTGACCACCCCCGGTCTGACCACTCCTGGTTTGACGCCGGGCCTGACCACTCCGGGTTTGACGCCGGGTGCGACTCCGGGCCTGACGCCGGGCGCCACTCCGGGCCTGACGCCGGGCGCCACTCCGGGCCTGACGCCGGGCCTCACACCGGGTGCGACTCCGGGCCTCACCGACCCATCGCTGACTAGCCCGGGTCTGACCAGCCCCGGCGGCTTGACGCCCGGGCTGACCAACCCGGCCGGTTACGATCCGTCGTTGGCCACCCCCGGTGCGCTGCCGAATCCGAGCGAATTCCCGATCAGCGACCCGGTCGGATTGGACCCGGGTGCGGGCGGCACTTACCCGATCCTCGGCGACCCGTCGCTCGGCGCGGCGCCGGCATCGGGCGGAAGTAGTGGCAGCGGCGGTCTGATGAGCGACATGATGAGCGCGGCCAACCAGCTGGGTGCCGGTCAGGTGATCGACCTGCTCAAGGGCCTGGTGATGCCGGGGCTGAAGCAGGCCATGCAAGGCGCGAATCCGGCCGCGGCTGCGGCAGCGCCGGCCGCTGCTGCGCCGGCCGCGGCCTTGCCGGGGCTGCCGGTGCCGACGCCCTGATCGGAGCCCGGCGTCGGGACTACCACCCGAAACGGCACCGCAGAAGTGGGATCCGGCGTGACCAGCGCCGCCCGATCTCTGCGGTGCCGTGGCGTGCGTGGTCCACATAGTTCACTTACCTAGCGTGTCGAATCATCTGTAACATCAGACACATACGTAACATCGGGTGGTGCCGCTCCGCCGTCCTGCGCCGACGATGTTGTTCACCGCCATCGCGGCGACAGCGGTCATTCTGCCGTGGGCGGTTGACCCGGCCACCGGACATCGGGACCAGCGGCACCAGGCGGGCCGCCCCGGTGAGACGCACCTCACCCAACAACCGTTAATCGGCCTCGGCGGAGGCGTCACCGTCCGCGAAGTCGGCCAAAGCACACCGTTTTCCATGGTTGCGCTGACCGGCGGCGACCTCAGCGGCACGTCCGCGCGGATACGCGCCCGCCATGCCGACGGCTCGTGGGGGCCCTGGCATGAGACCGAGGCGCTGGCGAGCCCGGGCGGCCACGGCTCTACACCCGGTCGATCCGGCACCGATCCGGTGTTCGTGGGCAAGACCACGACCGTTCAGATCGCGGTCAGCCGACCGCCCGGCGCGGCGCCGACCTCGCAGCCGAGCGGCTCGACGCCGACCACAGCTGACCTGGGCTACCGGCCGGCCACTGTTGAACAACCGCTGGCGCAGAACATCTCCGCTGTCCTAATTTCCCCGCCGCAGGCGCCGGCCGACACCCAGTGGACGCCGCCCACCGCCGTCATCGCGGCGGGTCAACCGCCCAACATCATCGGTCGCGCGCAGTGGGGCGCCGACGAACTGGTGCGCTGCGGAAACCGGCCGTTCAATGAACCTATCCGCGCCGCGGTCGTCCACCACACCGCCGAGAGCAACGACTACCAGCCGCAGGACTCGGCGCCGATCGTCCAGTCGATTTACGCCTACCACACCCAGATACTGGGCTGGTGCGACATCGCCTACAACGCGCTGGTCGACAAGTACGGCCAGGTGTTCGAGGGCAGAGCGGGCGCGCTCACCGGACCGGTGCAGGGCGACCACACCGGCGGCTTCAACCGCGAGACCTGGGGTGTGGCGATGATCGGCAACTTCGACGACGTCGCGCCGACCCCGATTCAGTTGCACACCGTCGGCCGGCTGCTCGGCTGGCGGCTGGGCCTGGATCGCATCGACCCCAAAGGGACAGTCACATTGGCCTCGGCCGGCGGACCCGACACCAACTATCCCGTCGACGCCGCGGCGACGCTGCCGACCATTTTCAGCCACCGCGACGTCGGCGCCACCGACTGCCCGGGCAACGTCGGCTACGGGCTTCTGGGCGAGATCCGCGATACCGCAGCTCGTTTCAACACCCCGCCCAGTCCCGAAGACCTGGCCATGGCGCTGCAGGGCGGCGCGATCTATGACCGGTGGCAGTCGATGGGCGGGATGAACAGCGTGCTGGGCACGCCGACATCACCGGAAGCGACCGGGGCCGGCTCGGCGCGCTATGCCACTTTCGACAACGGCGCCATGTACTGGTCGCCGGCGACGGGTGCTGAACCCCTCACCGGAGCCATCTATGACGCATGGGCCTCTCTTGGCTATGAGCGGGGTGCTCTGGGATTGCCGACCAGCGGCGAGTTGCAGGAGCCGCAGTGGGTAAAGCAGAACTTCCAGCACGGCACGCTGGACTTCGACCGGCTCAGCGGTCGCGTCAGCCGAGTGATCGACGGTGTCGCCGAGGAATTGCCGCCGTCTCCGCCGACCGGACCACCGATGCAGCTCGAGCGGTTCTCACCGGTCCATCCCGCCGACTAAACGGCGTAGGGCCAATTGTCCTAGAGCCACCAGCGTTCCAACACCCGCGCCACCCCGTCGTCGGTGTTGGGTGTTGTCACCTCATCGGCAGCGGCTATCGCGTCGGGATGCGCATTGCCCATCGCCACCCCGTGGCCGGCGCGCAGCAGCATCGGCACGTCATTGGGCATGTCACCGAACGCAACCACGTCGTCATCGGTAATGCCAAGTGGGCGTGCGAGTTCGGCGATACCGGTGGCCTTGTTGATGCCCAACGGCAGGATTTCGATCAGCCCGTTGTTGGTGGAGTAGGTGATGTCTCCCTCGATGCCGACATGCTTGGCGAGCTCGGCGGCCATATCGGCGCTGCGGGCACCGGCCTTGCGGACCAGTAGTTTCACCGCAGGGGCGCTCAGCAGATCTTCGACGGACACTTCGGTGTTGTCGGGATTGAGCCAGGCGTGCTCGTAGCCCGGCGAGCTGACAAACTGCGGCGTCGCCGTGTCGTGCGCGCTGCGGCCGATCCGCTCAACGGCCAACCCGGCGCCCGGGATGGCGCGTGTGGCGATCTGGGCGAGTTCGCCCAGGGTCTCGACGGACAGCGTCCGGGCGAACACCACGCGGTCGGTGGCGGGATCGTAGATCACCGCGCCGTTGGCGCACACCGCCATTGGCGCGAACCCGAGCTCGTCGACCACCGGCTGCACCCAGCGCGGCGGTCGGCCGGTGGCGAGCACGAACTGGGCCCCGGCCTCGACCGCGGCGCGCACCGCGTTGCGCGTGCGCGGGCTGATCCTCTCGTCGTCGGCGATCAGGGTTCCGTCCACATCGCAGGCGATCAGGGCAGGCAGGGTCACTGGGCCGATCCGCCTTCGCAGCCAGCGGTCAATGTATTCCGCTTTGGCTTTGCCCAGGGCGCGTCACACCGTCGGTTCCGCGCTTCTGAAGTCGCTGTTGCAATTCGGCGGACCGCAGCGCCTTGGAATCCTCCCGGGTTGGCGCGCTGCCACCCAGCCGCCGCGGCACCCAGAACTCGCCCGTTGGGTGCGGATATTCCTCTTGCACCCGATACAGCAACTCGTTCATCGCCTGCCGCAGGGCGACGTTGAGTTGTTCGGCGGTACCCCGCGGGGGCAGCGGCCGGCCGGCGGCCACGGTGATCGGAATCTTGTTGCGGAACACCTTCTTTGGGTGGTCTTTCGGCCAAATACGATGGGCGCCCCAGACGACCATCGGGACTATCGGCACCTGCGCCTCCAAGGCCATCCTGGCCGCCCCGGTCTTGAACTCCCGAAGTTCGAAACTGCGGCTGATGGTGGCCTCGGGATGCATTCCGATGAGTTGGCCCTCGCGCAGCCGCTGCACGGCGACCTCGAATGCGTCGTGCCCCTGTCTGCGGTCCACCGGAATGAGCCTGGCGTGCTTGATGACGTAGTTCACCGCTTTCACATCGGCCATCTCGGCCTTGATCATGAAGTACATCCGCCGGCCCCGCTCACGCACGGCGAGCAACGGCGGAAGCCAGTCGAGGTAGCTGGTGTGGTTCTGGGCAAGTATTGCGCCGCCCCGCTGGGGAATGTTCGCCAGGCCGTGGAAGGTGAAGCTTGTTCCGTTCATCGCGACGACCGGTGGCACCACCCACTCACCGAACCGGTAAAACGGCTCTGCCATGTTCGGAACTCCTTTCGTTCAACCCGGCGCCGTTTCTTCGCCCCCGACGCGGACACCGAGCGCACTCAGCTGCTCGCGGTGTCACCGACCGCGCTCCGCCCGTTTACGGGCGCGCTGAGTCTTTTCAGTTTCCTCAAGAATCTTTGCCTCCGCCACCGTAGGTGCGCTGCCGCCAAGCCGCCGCGGTACCCAGAACGCGCCTTCCGGGTGGGGATATTCCTCCTGCACGCGATGCAACAGGGCCGTCATTTCGTCGCGCAGCGCCGCTTCGAGGTGCTCGACGTCACCGGCGGCCGACAACGGCTTGCCCGCCGCCACGAGGACCGGAATCTTCTTGCGGCCCAGATTTCTCGGGTGGTCTTTCGTCCAAATCCGTTGTGCTCCCCAGACGATCAGCGGAATCGTCGGGACGCCGGCCTCCAGCGCCATCCGCGCTGCCCCGGTCTTGAATTCCTTGAGCTCGAAACTGCGGCTGATCGTCGCCTCGGGCATCAGGCCGACCACCTCGCCGGCCTGCAGCAACCGGACAGCCTCGGCGTAGGCCTCGGAGCCGGCTCCGCGGTTGACCGGGATGGTCTTGGTGTGCCTGATCAAGAAGTTGACCACCTTCACCTGCTGCATCTCGGCCTTGATCATGTAGCGGATGCGCCGCCCGCGGTAATACACAGCAAGCGCAGCCGGCAACCAGTCCACGTAGCTGGTGTGGTTGATCGCCACCACCGCACCGCCGGTGCGCGGAATGTTTTCCAGGTTCTGATAGGTGATCTTGGTGCCGGTAGCCGTGACCAAGGCCTTGGCCGTGATCTCGAGAGTTTTGAAAACCGGCTCCATGCTGCTACTCCGGTGCGCCCGCCGGATCTGCTCGGTCGCGAGCCGCCCGGGCGGCTGCGCGTTGGCTGGCTTCCTCGGCGTCCAACCGGGCCGCCTCCGCGAGAGTGGGGGCGCCGCCGCCCAGCCGGTGCGGCACCCAGAACTCGCCGGCCGGATGCGGGCCGTAAGAATCCTGCACCCGCTCCAGCAGATGCTGCATTCGCGAGTGCAGCAACGCCGTCAGGTCAGGGGCGGGCAGCGTCGGCAGGATCGGCTCACCGACCGCCACCTCGATCGGCACCTTTGGACGCAGCAATTTCTTGGGATGGTCTTTGGTCCAGATCCGCTGGGCGCCCCACACGATGTGCGGAACGATCGGCACGTCGGCCTCGATCGCCATCCGGGCGGCGCCGGACTTGAACTCCTTGATTTCGAAGCTGCGACTAATCGTCGCTTCGGGATAGACGCCGACCAGTTCACCGGCTTTGAGCGCCTCCACGGCCGCATCAAATGACGCGGCGCCGCTGGCCCGGTCCACCGGGATGTGTCGGAGCTTGCGCATAATCGGCCCGGTGATCTTGTTGTCGAAGACCTCTTGTTTGGCCATGAACCGCACTTTGCGCCCGAGTCCCTGCTTGTAGGCGGGTAATCCGGCGAAGGTGAAGTCGAAATAGCTGGTGTGGTTGATGGCGACGACGGCGCCGCCGGTGGTAGGCACGTTCTCCACCCCGTCGAGCGTGAAACGCAAACCCTGCAATCGCCACGCAAAACGGGCGAGTTGGATGATCGTCCCGTATACCGGTTCCACGGTGATCAACCCTAGTGTTTTCGGCTGGATGGCTACGACGGGTCGGGTGTTTCCCTCGGCTCTGCCGCTAAGCTCAGGGGCGGCGAATCGGCGACAGATCGAGTCGCAGGACTAGCTTTTGAAGGGCATCAGTGCAGGTCATAAGCGTCGGCCATGCCGGCTTTCGGATCGAGACCCAGGCGGGGAGCATTCTGTGCGACCCCTGGGTCAATCCGGCCTACTTTGCCTCGTGGTTTCCCTTCCCGGACAACAGCCGGCTGGACTGGGACAACCTTGGAGACTGCGACTACCTATATGTCTCGCACCTGCACAAGGACCACTTCGACGCCAAGTTGCTGGCTGAGCACGTCAACAAAGACGCCGTGGTGCTGCTGCCGGACTATCCGGTGCCCGACTTGAAAGATGCATTGCAGAAGCTGGGGTTTCATCGGTTTTTCGAAACCACCGACTCGCATCGGCACCGGATCACCGGGCCGAAAGGTGACCTCGACATCATGATCATCGCGCTGCGGGCACCCGCCGACGGTCCGATCGGCGATTCCGCGCTGGTGGTCTCCGACGGCGTGACGACAGCGTTCAACATGAACGACGCCCGCCCGGTCGATCTGGACGTGTTGGCATCCGAGTTCGGTCACGTCGACGTGCACATGCTGCAGTATTCCGGCGCGATCTGGTACCCGATGGTCTACGACATGCCGTCGCGCGCCAAGGAGACGTTCGGCACTCAGAAGCGGCAGCGCCAGATGGACCGGGCGCGGCAGTACGTCGCGCAGGTCGCAGCGACGTGGGTGATCCCGTCAGCCGGCCCGCCGTGCTTTCTGGACCCCGAGCTGCGTGACCTCAACGACGACCACGGCGATCCGGCCAACATCTTCCCCGACCAGACGGTGTTCCTCGACCAGATGCGCGCGCACGGACACGACCGCGGCCTGCTGATGATTCCCGGGTCGACGGCCGAATTCTGCGGCGCACAACTGAACTCGCTGAACCACCCGCTGCCCACCGACGAGGTCGAAGCCATCTTCACCACCGGTAAGGCGGCCTACATCGCCGACTACGCCGCCCGCATGCAGCCGGTGTTGGCGGCGGAGAAAGCCAGCTGGGAGCCTGCCACCGGTGAGTCGCTGCTGGAGCCGCTACGGGCGGTGTTCGAGCCGATCATGCTGGCCGGCGACGAGATCTGCGACGGTATCGGCTACCCTGTCGAGCTAGTACTCGGCGCTGCGCGGGTGGTGCTCGACTTTCCCAAACGCACTGTGCGGGAAGCTATTCCCGATGAGAAATTCCGCTACGGGTTTGCGATTCCGCCGGAACTGGTGCGCACCGTGCTGCGTGACAACGAACCCGACTGGGTCAATACCATCTTCTTGTCCACGCGGTTCAAGGCATGGCGGGTCGGCGGCTACAACGAATACCTGTACACGTTTTTCAAATGCCTGACCGACGAACGGATCGCTTACGCCGACGGCTGGTTCGGCGAGGCGCACGACGATACCGCGTCGATCACCATGGACGGCTGGGAGATTCAGCGTCGATGCCCGCATCTGAAAGCTGACCTGTCCAAGTTCGGCGTGGTCGAGGACAGCACGCTGACCTGCAACCTGCACGGGTGGCAGTGGAACTTGGAGAACGGCCGCTGCCTCACCACGCGGGGCCACGAGCTTCGGAGCTCCCGACGATGAGCGCGGCCGACTCCTACGATGATGGCCTGGTCCAGCTGGACCGGGAGGCAATCACACTGCGCCGCTACCACTTTCCGTCCGGCACATCGAAGATCATCGCGATGGGCAGGATCCGTGGATACAAGGCCGAACCGCTGGGGCTGTTCGTGCACCGGTTCCGCGTCTGGGGCAGCTCCGATCTGCGCCGCTGGCTGCCGCTGGACATCCAGCGGCCGCTTCGGTCAACGCTGATCACCCTGGACGTACCAGGGACCAGGCCGAGCCCAGCATTCACACCGGCCGAACCGGAAGAGTTCACCGCGCTGCTGGACCGCCTGCTGGACCAGCGGGACTAGCTGGCTCGATCAGCGGCCGACGTCGGCCAGCGCTTGATGCGCGGCGTTATATCCCGGGATGAAGGTGATGCCCGGCCCGCCGTGACACCCGGTGCTGGCCAGGTACAGCCCGTCGACCGGAATCGGCTGCCCGATAAAGCCTTTCGGGCCGGGCCGGTTGGGGCCGATCTGCTGCGCGTGGAACAAGCCGTGGCAGTAGTCGCCACCCGGGGCGCCGAACATCACGCCCATGTGTTTGGGCGTGAAGGTGGTGTGCCGGCTGATGCTGCGCTCGAAGTTGGGTGCCAATCGGGTGATCTTGTCGATCACTCGCTGACCCATTTCGACCTTCGCCGCGCCGTAGTCCACTTCGCCCTCGATGGGGAACCACAACGCGAACGCCGACGCGGCGTGCTTGCCCTCGGGCGCCAGGTCGGGATCGTTCTGCGAGGGGATCTGGAATACGACCGTCGGGTCGGCGGGCACGATCCCGCGCCGGCAGTCCTCCCACTGCTGCTGGACCTCCTCCGGCGTGCTGAAGATGCCGATCGAAGCCTGCATGGCCGGGTCGTTGAGCGCCTCGTACGGCGCGGCGAAGGCCGGCGGCTCCTCCAGTGCGAAGTGCATCTGGATGTAGCTGCCGCGGTGGTCGATCCGTGCGTAGCGTTCGCGGATATCGGCGGGCAACGCAGCGGGGTCGATCAGGTCGTTGAGCGTCAGGTCGGGCGCGATAGCGGAGATGACGATCGGGGCGGTCAGGGTCTCCCCCGCCTCGGTGCGAACCCCGGTCACCTTGCCGTCGGCGACGACGATCTCGGTCACCTTCGTGCGCAGCCGAACCTCGCCGCCACCGCTGACCAGTGAATCTGCCAGATGCGCCGTGAGCGCGCCGATGCCGCCGCGTAGCTTTTTCATCTGCATGGTGTCGCCGTCGGGAACGCCGAGCCCGAAGGCCAGCGCGGCCGCACTGCCCGGCGTGGCCGGCCCGCGGTAGAGGGTGTTGACGGCCAACACGGTCATCGAGCCGCGCAGCGCGCCGTGCTTCTCGCGGTCCGGAAGGTAGCGGTCGAGTACGTCCGTGACCGAGCCGAACAGCATGTCATCGATGGCCGAGCGCTCGAATTCGTTCGTGGCGCAGGCATACATCTCATCGAGCGTCTTGGGCGGGGCACCGGCCTCGAACCGGCCCAGCGCCCGGGTCGGCGCCTGGGCCCAGGCCATCAGCCCCGCCATCCCGTTGACGGCGTCCGCTCCGTGCACCTCGTTGAGGTGGGTGAACAGCTTGATCGGGTCGCTGTACTGGATCATCGGGTCGTCACCGACGCCGCGCAGCGCTACCGACATCACGTCCAGATCGATCGTCGGCAGCGTGTCCAGGCCCAGCTCCTGCCTGACCACCGGCGCGGTCGGGAACTGCACCGAGCCGGCGATCTCGAACTGGTAGCCATCGAACAACTCGACGGTGGACGCCATGCCGCCGGCGTAGAGCTTCGATTCCAGGCATAGCGTGCGCAGCCCGGCCTTCTGCAACAGCACCGCGGCGGCCAGCCCGTTGTGGCCCGCGCCGATAACTATCGCGTCATATTCAGTCATGTCCTGCCCTCCAGGAATGCAGGCTGGCACGCGCCTAAAGTTTTGTCAATTATGACGAAACCGGGTAACGCGCCCAGGCCTCGGTGATGCCGGCCCGTAAAGATTCCAACCCCACATGGCAGACCCGCGCCAGCTCGCCCAGTGACCGATTGTCGCCCAGCATCCAGACTTCCATTGCGCCAAAAACCGCCGCGGCGATGCAGCGCGCGGTCACCGCCATGCGCAGCCGCTCATCCGGCGTCGGGTCCGCTGCATAGCTACGGCGCTGCAGCTGTGCGGCGACGGCGTCGGCGAAGTCGGCTTGGACCTCTTGGATATGGCGGACGATGCGGCTCGGGTCCAG
>Ga0209217_1000148_pt1 | contig 16257 bp, 13 predicted proteins | sample JacPinW_OM3H0_M2_FD_187957 | JGI IMG/M metagenome (GOLD analysis project Ga0209217, IMG submission 187957) | Forest soil microbial communities from Algoma, Ontario, Canada - Jack Pine, Ontario site 1_JW_OM3H0_M2 (SPAdes) (version 2) | ecosystem: Environmental > Terrestrial > Soil > Boreal...
CCCTCCCGCTGCGCGGGTCCCTCCCTCTCCCCCCTGAAGGGCGGAGAGGGGCCTACATGGCGGGGTCCGACGAGAAAGCGCCCGACCGTCTCGATCGGCTTCTGGGTCGCCGAGAGGCCAACGCGCAGTAGCGGGTGCTTGCAGAGGGCCGCGAGACGCTCGAGCGAAAGGCTTAGATGCGCACCCCGCTTGTTAGGCGCCAGCGCGTGGATCTCGTCGACGATGACCGTCCGCGTGGTCGCTAACATTTTGCGGCCGGAATCGGAGCCGAGCAGGATGTAGAGCGACTCCGGGGTGGTAACGACGATATGCGGCGGCGAGCGTCCCATCCGTTGGCGCTCGCTCGGCGGCGTGTCACCGGTCCGCACCCAGGCGCGGATCTCCACATCGGGCAACCCTTGGGCACGCAATGCCTCGCGCACACCGGCGAGCGGCGCCTCGAGGTTGCGCTGGATATCGTTCGACAGCGCCTTCAACGGCGACACGTAGACGATTTGCGTCTCGTCGCGGAGATTGCCCTCCAGCCCTTGCCGTACGAGCGCGTCAATCGCTGCGAGAAAGGCAGCGAGCGTCTTGCCCGAACCGGTGGGTGCTGCGATCAGCACGTGACGACCGGCCTGGATCGCCGGCCAAGCCTCGGCCTGCGCGGCTGTCGGTGCCGAAAAGCTGCGATCGAACCAGTCGGCAACCGCCGGATGAAATAAGGAGGTTGGGTTCACAAGCCGACCCCAGGCATGCTGCCTGCAGTTGTTAGCGCCAAATTTAGCGGGCGGACTACGCCACCGTGATCGAGTGGCCCACAATGGCACTGAAGTTCTTGCGCATGTTGTTGTAGCGCGGCTCGTGGGACTGCACGCGGCCCACCTCGTCGGAGGCTCGCGACATAAGATGGTAGGTGCCCTTGCGCCGCGCATCCCAGCGGTACGACCAGCGCACCCACATGAACCGCTCACGCGGCGCCTCGATATGGGCGGACTGCCAGGTTTCACCGCCGTCGACGCTGACCTCGACCTGGTCGATCGCACCCGCGCCGCTCCAGGCGTAGCCGCGGATCATGTGGATGCCGGCAGGCAAGGTCTCGGTGTCGTCGTTGGGCTGGGTGATGATCGACCTGACGCCGATCGTGGTGATCAGCTCCTTGTCGGGGTCGTCCGGCGAGGTGCCGTAGTAATAGAATTGGTAGTGGTACCAGCAGTCGGGCTCCCGCTCCATGAGCTCGAGCTTGGTGAGCCACTTCACCGACCAGTTGCCCGACCAGCCGGGCACCAGCAGACGCACCGGGGCTCCGTGGAGGTGCTCCAGCAGCTGGCCATTCTGCGCCCAGGCCAGGACGGTGTCGGGGTGGAGCGCCTTTTCGATCGGCAGACCTTTGTCGTAATAGAAGGGCTTGGTGCCCTCGGCGGCCGTGGGCGGCACACCCAAATCGCTGCCCTCGGCGCGCACGTAGAGCGACCGGGCGGTGAGACCGGTCTCGTGCAGCACCGCGGCCAAGGGCACGCCGGTCCACTCGCTGGCGCTGAGGATCATCCCTTCCTGGGTGCGGGAGGGTTTGGGACCCTCGCCTTTGAGGTACTCGAAGAAGGTGGCGTCGCTGCCGGAGCACTCCATAACGGTGCGGACGCTGCGGCCGGGCAAGCGCCGCAACTGATCGAAGTTTAGGGTCAGCGGGTTCTTGACCTCGCCGAAAATCTTCAATTCCCAGGTACCGGTCTCGACCACCGGCGGCACTGCGAAATGCTGGACGGTGTAGTGCAGATCGGTAGGCGTGATGAGCCCCTCCAAATCCATCACCGGCGTCCGGATCCGCACAGTCCGACCCTCGTCGTCCGTCAGGGTGACCGGTGTGATGTCCTTGGTCGGCCAGCCGTGCCAGTTCCCGGTTTTCTCGACGTTCGCCGCGTCCGAGCCAACCGGCTGGTCCATCCGCAGAAAATCAGGAACCGCACCTTCTGCTTTCGCCGTCGCCATGCTGCTCCCCGAAGCCATATCAATCTCCTCTCCGCCTTAGGTTGGTCCCGCGTCTTTGCGAGCGCAGCAAAGCAATCTCGGGCAATACCGGCGGGCTCGGTCGATCGAGATCGCTTCGTCTCGTCGCTCTTGCAACGGCGGCCGCGTATAGGCGCGAGCACCAAGGTCGGGAACAACACGATCGCAAAATTGCCTAATTAGCGTGACATATTTCACGGCTGATTGGAGCCCTGGTGGAGGTGCTACGGCCTGGCCGCATTCGAGCTCTACAACCTGAAGAGGAGGTCCCGCTGCAGATCCGCTGCAGGTGCAGCGGGGCGTCATATACTAGACAACCATGAGCAGCAGAGCCTCCTCACCGCTTAGGCGCGGGCGGCTTGGTTGCCGCGCCGCTTGGCCGCGGCGTCGGCCTTGGCGAAATCGTCCTTGCCGAAGCCGTAGAGCCGCGCCCCGCCGAAGAGGATTTTCCCGGCGAGCTCGGGGGTGATGCTGGGGTTGGTCAGCACCCGGGTCGAGACGTCGGGGAAGCTCGAATCGAAATGCGGGAAGTCGGTCGATACGCAGATATTGTCGGCCCCACCCAAGAGCTCGGCCACCGAGCCGACCTCGCGCTCGCCGCTCTCGATCGCCGAGAAGCAGTTGCGCTGCCAGTATTCGAGCGGCGACATTTTGAGGTAGGGCGCGTCGGCGTCGTGATGCTGGCGCAGATCCCACTCGATGCGTCCCAGGAGGCCCGGCACCCACCAGCTCTGAGCCTCGAGAAACGCGACCCTGAGCCGCGGGTAGAACTCGAAGATGCCGCCCAGCATCAGCGCAATCAGCGCCAGCTGCATCTCGGTCGAGTGGCTGGCGACATGGCGCATGAACCGGTTTTCGCCAAACCTCGGCTCTATCGTCGAATAGTAGGAGCCGGTGCCCTCGTGAAAGCACAGCGGGACATTGTAGTCCTGCAGCATGCTGTAGAGCGGATCCCAATAGGTCGAGTGCCAGTAGCGTCCGTTGACATAATTGGGCCGCACGAACGCACCGACCGCGCCCAATTCCTTGACGCAGCGGTGCAGTTCCTGGCAGGCGAGGTTGACATCGTGGATCGGCAGCATCGCCGCCATCTTCAGCTGGTCGGGGCTATGCTCGCAGAAATCGTGCAGCCAGTCGTTATAGGCCCGACAAATCGCGGCGGAGAATTGCGGGTCCATGTTGTCGCGGCCCAGGAAAGACAGCCCAATGGTCGGGAACAGCACCGCGATGTCGATCCCCTCCATCTCCATGCCCATGACCTGAGCCTCGGCGTCGTAGCCGCGCTCGACCGCGAACATGACGTTCTTGTTGGCCCGGCCGGAGACGAGCGGGCCGCGGGTACGGTTGTACTGCGAGATGTTGCCGTCGTTACTGAGCGGGGCGCCGTCGAAGAACCACAACGGACGGCCGCGCATGCCGGTGCTGCCGCCGTCGACGCGGCGCTGCGAGGAGGTGACCCGATCCTTGAACGCCGGGTCGAGATATTTGTCGAACAGGTCGATCGGCTCCATGATGTGCATGTCACAGTCGACAAACCGATGACCCTCTTTCATGACGTGCTCCTTTCCGGCGTTTGCGCCACCCGCTGCGCTTGAGGCTGGCGGTCGGGCCCGAAATTCCTAGGCCTCGACCGCAAAATACTATAGGGCCGAGGTCAACCCCACTGCTAGGGTAGATCTCCCTTTTGCCCGCACGGCGGGGGTCTCGCGGCCGTGCGGCGCGAGACAGCGAGGAGGTCGCAGCGATGGGATATGGGCTCGATCAGTTCTCGGCAGAGTGCCGGCGCATTCTCAAGCAGGATCCCGGTGTCGAGGGCCGGAAGCAGGTTTGCGCGTTGGTCCGGGAGGTGCTGAAGGACGAGACTTTTGTACAGACGTACCTCACCGACGATGTGCCCGAGCGCAAGGTGCTGTACGAGGATCCCGAGCTGGGCTTCTGCATCCTCGGCCACGTCTATCAGGGCGCCAAGGACAGTAACCCGCATGATCACGGCCCGTCCTGGGCGATCTACGGCCAGGCGCGCGGCGAAACAGTGATGACCGACTATGAGCCGGTCGCGCGACCCGGCGAGGGAAAACCGGGGAAGGCGCGCCGGGTCAAGGACTACACGCTGAAACCCGGCATGGCCTATCTCTACAATGAAGGCGACCTGCACTCGCCGCGGCGCGACGGCCCGACCCGACTGATCCGCATCGAGGGCAAGAACATGGAGAAGATCCAGCGCTTCCCCTACGAGCGCGTCGCATAGTCACCCTCACCCGCCTCGCTGACGCTCGGCACCCTCTCCCGCAATGCGGGAGAGGGGCTAAACCCTTTCCCGCACGGTAGAGCCCCTCTCCTGCACCGCGGGAGAGGGAGGGGCCCGGCCCGCAGGGCTGGGAGGGTGAGGGCGTCACATCAGGAACACGCCCTTGCCGGTGGTCTGGGTGTCGAAGAGGCGGTAGGCCTCTTCCGCCTGGTCGAGCTTCCATTGGTGGGTGAAGAGGCGGTCGACATCGAGTTTGCGGTCGACGACAAAGCGCGCGCAGTCCTGCTGGCCCTGCCAGGAAAATGTCCAGGAGCCGATGATCGTCAGCTGCTTGCGCAGCATGTCCGGGCTGACGTCGATCGTGACGTTGTTGCGCTCGCCGACAAAGGCGACTGTGCCCCACACTTTGGCGCTGCGCACCGCAGCGATGCGGCCCTCGGGTTGGCTCGACGTGTCGAGGGTGAAATCAGCGCCGCCATGCGTGAGGTCCTTGATCGCGCCGACCGGATCGTTCGAGCGCGGATTGACAGTTTCCCAGGCACCGAACTCCTTCGCCCGAGCAAGGCGCTCGGGGCTGACGTCGAGCGCGATGACGCGGGCGCCCATCGCCGCCGCGAGCTGGGTCGCCGACAAGCCGACCGGTCCCTGACCGAACAGCGCGATCGTGTCGTTGCCCGAGATGTTGAGCCGGCGCAGTGCGCCATAGGCGGTGCCCGTGCCGCAGGAGATTGCCGCCCCTGCAGTAAAGGACAGCGCATCGTCCAACGGCACCAAGGTGAATGCGGGCACCTTCAGATATCGCGCATGCCCGCCATGAGCGTTGTTGCCGTAGACCTGGACGGGCTCCTCCTGGCACAGCTGCGACCAGCCCGAGCGGCAGTGCTCGCACACCGTGCAGCCTTTGTAATGGTGCACCATGACCCGTTGGCCGATGCGGGCTATCTTCTGGCTGACGCCGGTGCCGATCGCCGCGACGATACCGCAGGGCTCGTGGCCGCCGATAACCGGGTTCGGGTTGACCGGCAGACCGCCGATCGACTCACCCCCTGACTTTGGACGGCGGTACTGGTGCAGATCACTGCCGCACATCCCCGAAGCCTTCATCTCGACCACGACTTCGTCGGGGCCCGGCGTCGGGTCGGGAAATTCCATCAGCTCGATCTCGCGCTCGCCCTTGAAGACCACGCCGCGCATCGCTTTCTCTCCTCTCACTGAACGGATTAAAACCAGCCTACCGCGTTTTCCGCCCGCTCGGCACTACCCTGACCGCAAGCAGCGAGGATCGGTCGCTATGCCCGTCAACAAGCCCCATCTCGAATTCCACCGCATCGACATGAACACCGGCTGGTCGACCCCTCCCGGCTATCCGCCGGGGATCGAGCAGAAAATCCTGGCGGGGGCGCTCGACGAGAAAAGCAAGAACGGGAGCCGCACCCGCTTGCTGCGCTTTGCGCCGGGAGTGTTCACGACCGCACCCTTCGTCCATGAATATTGGGAGGAGGTGTATTTGATCTCAGGCGACCTCACCGTCGGCAACAACGCCGAGGGCACAGGCGGCGAGAATTTTCCGCCAGGCACCTACGCCTGCCGGCCGCCGGGTGCCGTGCACGGCCCATTCAAATCGAACGCCGGATGCCTCCTCTACGAGACGCACTACTACGCGGAGTGATCGCCACGGCTCAGCTGGCCAACCTTAAGTGGCTGCCCTCTTGTAGGCGGCACATCCGATAGAACAACCCGCGGCGACGCCGCAGTTCGGCCGGCGTGCCGTCCTCGACGATCCGGCCGTCCTGAAGCACGATGAGCCGGTCGAAATTCGCCACCGTCGATAGCCGGTGAGCTATAGCCAACACGGTTCGACCCCGCATCAGTGCATCGAGCGCGCGCTGGATCTCGATCTCGGCCTCGGTATCGAGTGCGGAGGTCGCCTCGTCGAGCACGATGATCGGAGCATCCTTGAGCAGGGCTCGAGCGATCCCCAATCGCTGGCGCTGCCCGCCGGAGAGCTTGGCCCCGCGCTCGCCGACGATTGTCGCATAGCCTTGCGGCAGCGCGCGGATGAAAGCATCGCAGCGGGCCGCTTTGGCCGCGGCGAAGACCGCATCGTCGCCCGCTTCGGGTCTGGCATAGCGGATGTTCTCGAGAACTGAGCGATGAAACAGCGAGACCTCCTGCGGCACGACCGCAATGGCGGAGCGCAGGCTGTCCTGGGTCATCGTGCGAATGTCGTGGCCGTCGATCAGAAGACGGCCGCCATCGATGTCGAAGAGGCGCTGCACCAAACCGATCAGGGTCGACTTGCCGGCGCCGGACGGACCGACCAAACCGACATGTTGACCGCGTTCGACCCTCAGACTGAAGCCGCGAAACACCGCCTGCCCGGAGGGATAGGAAAAGTCCACATTTTCGAAGGCGATGCTGCCGCCCGGCCGCAGCAGCTGCCGAGCACCGGGGCCATCGACCACTTTATGGTCCTCGCCGATCACCTGGATCGCATCGGCAATTCGCGAGATGAACTGGGTCGCGTTGACCGCCGCGAATGCGAGATCGCGCGAACCTTGGAGGATGCGAAAGGCTACCGCCACGGTCAAAACCACGTCGCCGGGGGTGATCTTACCGCTGCTCCAGAGCGACAAGGACCAGACCAGCATCCCGCTTGCCATCAACCACAGGCCCAAATCGTGCAATACGCGCATCCGCTCGATGTACATCAGGCTACCGCGATGCGCGGCGGCTTCCGTGTGGAGCAGCTGTGCAAAGCGTCGGCGCTCCCGCGAGTGCGCCGAGAATGCCTTGACCGCCCAGATGTTGGAGACGACATCGACCAGCGCACCGCCGACTTCGGCGGCACGATCGGCATAGGCGCGATGGCGCGGGGTGCCGCGTTGACCGAGACGGGCGAGGATACCCACCGCCACCAACACAAACAGACCCAGGGCAGCGACCAGCTGCCACTCGACGGTCGCCAGGATCAGCATTGCCGCACAGAAATCGGCGCAAACCGGGGCGATATTGAATAGCACGATCGAGAGTACCTGCTGAACCGAGTCGCCAGTGGACGAGACCCGGCTAGCAAGTGCGCCGCTCATCCCGTCCGTGAAATAGCGGCTGGAGTGGCCGCCCAGATGATCGAACAGATCGAGCCGGGCCTCCGCCTTGTCGACGAGCATGGCGCGATAGCCGAGCCAGCTGCCGGATCGCCAGAGCATGCTCTCGCCGGCCAGCAAGCCGAGGAACATGGCGAGCGCCCACCACACTGCAGCGATGTGTTCCGCACCTTGGGCCATCGCATCGACGATCATCTTCAAGCCGTATTGCGCGGCGCAGGCGGCGGAGGCCGCTCCCAAGACTGCGGCGAGCGCAGCGAAATGCAGCAGCGGCCGCCGCCGGACGTAGTGCCAGAGAAACGGGATAGGTCGGCGCGGAAACGCGGCAACACCGCACGGGGGCGCGCCGTCGGTAGGCTGAGGGTCTCGAAGCTTCCAGGCAGCGGTTAGGGAGCGACCCATGTCTTTCAAGCTTGATGGAGCCGCCCGCCTCGCTCTAACGAGTATCATCGGGTGTTACCCTCAAAATTGATAGATGATGAACCGCACGGCTCTTAGCGCGTTCCCTTCCCCCCTGTTATGCAAGTAGACCCGCAGAATAGAACGTCAGGGTTCAGTCCGGGCGGGCGAGATCGTCCACGGGATTAGGTTCCCTCGGCCGCCAAACGGGGATTGCCCCGTTCTTATTCCCCGGGACGAGACTTCCTCTCTGCACGCGAGAGCTTGCTCTGGGGCCTTCACCTGCGTCAGCCGAGGTGCACCGGCGCCGAATTGCCGCAGCTCGTGAAACAAATTTCCCGGTCCGGCGTTACCCGTCCGAAGAAACCGGAGGGACGATGCGGATTGCTCAGATCTCGCCGCTGATGGAAGCCGTTCCTCCCAAATTCTACGGCGGCACCGAGCGGATCGTCGCCTATCTGACGGACGCGCTCGTCGGGTTGGGTCACGAGGTGACCTTGTTCGCCAGCGGCGACAGCTCGACGACGGCTACGCTCGTCGCGGGGTGGCCCCAGGCGCTTCGGCTCGATCCGACGATCCGCGATCACATCGCGCCGCTGATCACGATGCTGGAGACTGCTGCGCAGCGGGCAGGCGAATTCGATGTGGTCCACCTGCACTGCGATTATCTCGGATATGTCGCTCTGCGGCGCGCCGGCGTGCCGTTCCTCGCCACCCTACACGGCCGCCTCGACCTGCCGGAGCTGAGACCGCTCTATCGCGCGTTCTGCGAGGTGCCGGTGGTCTCGATCTCGGACGCTCAGCGCGCTCCATTGCCCGAGGCGCACTATATCGCCACCGTACCCCATGGCCTCCCCGAGCGGCTGCTGCTGCCCGGCAGCGGGGCCGGCGGCTATCTCGCTTTTCTCGGCCGGATCTCGCCGGAGAAGGCGCCGGACCGGGCGATCCGGATCGCGGCGCTCGCCGGCATGAGGTTGAAGATCGCGGCCAAGGTCGACCACGTCGATCGGGAGTACTTCAAGGAGGAAATCGAACCGCTTCTGGCGCAGCCGCACGTCGAATTCATCGGCGAGATTGCCGAGCACCAGAAAGCCGAATTCCTCGGCGAAGCCACCGGTTTGCTGTTCCCAATCGCTTGGCGCGAGCCGTTCGGGCTGGCGATGATCGAGGCGATGGCCTGCGGGACCCCGGTCCTCGCCATGGGCAACGGCTCGGTGCCGGAAGTCGTCGATGAAGGGGTGACCGGCTTCATTGTCGCGGACGAGGCTGCTGCCGCTGCCGCCGCACGGCGGCTGCACATGCTCGACCGCAAGCGGATACGGAAAGTGTTCGAGAAGCGCTTCACCGCGCGTCGGATGGCGGAAGACTATGTCTCGCTCTACCGTTGTCTCGTTGCCAGCGGGGAGACCGCGCGCGCGGCCGTGATTTGAGGAGGTTCCGCGATGTTCGACCGCATCGGAGACCTTTGGCGCGTTAGAGCCGACTATCGACAACCCGGGTTTGCCGCGGTGCGGGTCATCGGCTGCGCCCTGGTTATTGCGATCGCGACCGCCGCCGACCCGTCAAGCCGGCTGGCAGCAGCCGTGGACGACGGAGCCTTTGGCTCGAACGAGCCGCCGCCTCAAGGCGCGAGCCTGCTCCAATTTCCTCGCGCAGACCTTCGCCGGATCCTCGGCAAGGAGGTCCGCAGCGCGTCCGATCAAGCCATGGGCCGCATCGTCGACCTGCTCGTCGACGAAAGCGGTCAACCGCGCGCGGCGATAATCGATTTCGGTGGGTTCCTTGGTGTCGGTAGCCGCAAGATCGCCATAGCCTGGAGCACCCTGAAGTTCGATACGGCGAGGCCAAACGCGGCTGTCGTGGTCGCTCTCGACCGTGACGAGATAAAAGCGGCACCCGAATACAAGGAATCGCGCGACGTGGTCGCGGTCGTAACCCCGCCGCCCCCCAACCGACGCGAAAGCGCTCCCTACCCCGACTGGTGATGCCCTTGGCATGAGGGTGCGGCGCATCGGCACGGAGTGCCGAGCGGCTGAAGCGACGACCCACCGTTTGCGCGGTTTGGATTGGCTCAACTTCCTGGTGTCCACTTTTCAGACGGGGTTCGGACCCTTCGTCTCCGTCTACCTGACCAGCGCGGGTTGGACGCAGGGCGCGATAGGAGCCGCGCTCAGCGCCGGCACGATCGCCAGCATGGCGAGCCAGGTTCCGGCGGGAGTTCTGGTCGATCGGACGCGCAACAAGCGCACCGCCGCGGCGGTGGCGATCGTCGCGATATCTGCAAGTGCCCTCGCCATAGCCCTGTGGCCCAACTTCTTGGCGATTATCGTGGCCGAGGTGGTGCATTCCTTTGCCAGCGCCGTACTCGGTCCGGCGATCGCTGCGATCACCCTCATCCTCGTCGATCCAGCCCGGTTTGGCGAAAGGCTCGGCCGCAATGCGCGCTATGCCGCGATCGGCAACGCCGTCGCCGCCGGCGTGATGGGCGCCTTTGGTTACTATCTAACGGATCGAGCGGTTTTTCTGTTCGCCGCGGCGCTTGGGATCCCGGCGTTGATGGCGCTCCAAACACTGCGCGAGGCGGATTCCGGACCGCTGCGACCCTCCCACACCGCGTCCACGCAGCCGCCGGGAAGGCCGTGCAACCGCTCGTGGGAGTTCCTGAAGGACCGCAGGCTGATTGCCTTTGCCGGCTGCGCAGCCCTGTTCCACCTCGCGAACGCGGCAATGCTGCCGATTGCCGCCGGTGCGGTGACAAAGCGGGCCGGCAGCGAGGCAGCGCTGGTCATTGCCGCATGCATCGTCGGCCCGCAAATCATCACCGCATTGCTGTCTCCTTGGGCCGGGCGGGCTGCGGAGGCCTGGGGACGCCGACCGATCCTTCTTTTGGGCTTCAGCGCTCTACCGATCCGCGGCATTTTGCTCGCCGAGGTTGGCGATCCCTACCTGATCATCGCAGTACAGCTCTTTGACGGGTTTGGGGCTGCGGTGTTCGGGGTGTTGTTCCCGCTGATCGTTGCCGATATCACACGAAACACCGGTCATTATACGACCTCGCTCGGGCTGGTCGGGCTCGCGATCGGCGGCGGCGCGACGTTGAGCACGACCCTGGCCGGGCTCGTGGCGGACCATCTCGGCGGCAGTGCCGCCTTCCTCAGTCTAGCGGCAGTCGGCCTGATCGCGACGGTTCTCGTCGGGGCCATCATGCCGGAAACAAGGGCGCCGGAGCCGGGTTGAAATCTTCCTGTAGCGAGCGGGTCGAACTTCGTCACAGACGATGGCGGCTTCAGCAAGCCTTAATCACTCACCGGGAGAGTGCCCTGGGGGAGAAGCGGAGGGATTGTCGGGGATGGCGGTGTGATCGGCTGGGCGTTGCGCTGGGTATTCGTGTGCTGTGCCATAACCTTTGTGTGCGCCGGAATCGCAAAACTCGGTCCGGAGCTGTTGCTGAACCGCACCCCTGCGTCCGGGACAACGGTACCCGTCGCCGCGAATGGAGCGGCGAACAACAGCCTCGTTTACCCTACGAACCAGCAGGGTCATGTCATTCTCGATACCGTCGTTAATGGCGCGTCGGTGCGGATGCTCGTCGACACCGGTGCCAGCCTCGTGACCCTGACCCGGGAGGATGCGCGCGCCGCCGGCATTGTTCCCAGCGAGCTGGCGTATACTCACCGCGCCAGCACCGCCAACGGCGCCGTGCGCATCGCCCCGGTGACCCTTCGCGAGATCCGGATCGGCCAGCTCTCGATCTACAACGTGCCCGCTGCGGTGCTCGAGCACCTCAACATCTCCTTGCTCGGGATGAGCTTTCTCACTCGGCTGCAAGGCTACGAGATGCGCGACGGCAAACTGACGATCAGTTGGTAGGCGAAGAGCGCGCGTCGATTTGCTATATTGGTCGAGCAGCCGCGCCGGCCATTGACGCAGAGGGAGGCCCGCATGGGCGAAATTCTCGGTATCGGGGTCACGCACTTCCCGGGATTGATGCTCCCGGACCCGTACATGAGCTCTTTCCTGAGCCGTACTCTGAAAAGCGACCGGGTGCCGGCCGAGATGAAGGAGCCGGCGCGCTGGCCCGAGCCGTTGCGCCAGGAGCTGGCCGCCAACGAGAACGGTGGGGCGGCGGGCGAGCATCGCCGCCGGCTTCTCGGCGGCTTCCGCAAGGCGCGCGAGGCACTCGACGCCTTCGCTCCCGATTTCGTGCTGATCTGGGGCGACGACCAATACGAGAACTTCCGCGAGGACGGCGTTCCGTCATTCTGCGTCTTTGCTCTGGACGCGATCGACTCGCGCCCCTTCGGCCGCCCAGGCCGCAGCGACTACGGCAACGTGTGGGGCGAAAGCCCCGATAAGGTCGTCCGCGTCGACGGGCACCGTGCCGCTGGCTGCTATCTCGCAGCCGAGCTGATCAAGGCCGATTTCGACGTCAGCTACGCCTATGCCATGCGGCACGATCTCGGCCTGCCGCACGCGTTCGTCAACACGATCCTCTATCTCGATTACGACCGGCGCGGCTTCCCGTACCCGGTGGTGCCGTTTCACGTCAATTGCTACGGCTCCTCGGTCATCTCCAAGCGCGGCAGCACGGCCCATCTGACCGGTGGCGCCGATCCGGACGCGGTCGATCCGCCCGGCCCTAACCCTTCGCGCTGCTTCGATGTCGGCGCCGCCGTCGCCCGCGCGCTCGCCGACGGCCCGTGGCGGGTCGCACTCGTAGCCTCATCAAGCTGGTCGCACGCATTCTTGACGAAGAAGCATCACTGGCTCTACCCCGATGTCGCGAGCGATCGGGCCCGCTTCGACGAACTCGCCTCGGGGAATTTCGCGCGCTGGCGCAATCTCGCGACCGAACAGATAGAGGACGCCGGCCAGCAGGAATTCCTGAATTGGGTCTGCCTCGCCGGGGCGATGGCGGCACTCGGTCGAAAGCCCGAGATCATCGACTATGTCGAGTCCTATCTCTTCAACTCGGACAAGTGTTTCGCGCTGTTTCGGGCCTGAGCGCACCGCAGCTCGCAGAGCGTAAGGGACGAGGAACCTAGAGGGCCGACAGAGCCGCTGTGCGAGCCCAGGTCGTCCTGGAGCCGGTCCGTATTCACCAGCAGGTAAGACCCCATACTTTCATGTCCTGCCGCCCGCAGAGCCGGCAGCGACATATCTGGGCATACCAGCCGGCACCGAGCTCATCAAAGCCCTCATGCGCGGTATCCTCCCCGCAATCGGGGCAGAAGCGGCGGAACCGCTCGGTTCGGTCGCGCAAAAGAATTTCACCGCGCCCAGCGCGGTCCGACACTGACGGCCAATCTCCGAGCGCCGCAAACTTACGCTTCCAATGGCTGAGACGACGCCCGCCGTCACGACCGATCCGCCTCAGCGTCGCGGCTAGACCACCTCGGTCGAGAAGGCCACGGAGGGTCAAAGGCAAGATGGAACGGGCGATCATCGCGTCCTCCTGCGAGACGCCAGTATCCCTGCATCAAACGTGCCAGCCTAATGTGTTACTGCTGCTTGACGGGCAATCTGATCAGTGGCGCCCGATCGGGCAACCGCACCGGCCATAGGCAGGAAGGAGTCTAAATCGGGCCGGAGCTATCGGCGCCTCGGACGACTTCGCCGCACAGCCCTGGCGCGACCTATCCACCGCGCATACGCGAGATTCCGCCGCTCGGCTATCATTGGTGGTTGATCGTGTCGGCCCGGCGGGTAGACCAAGCCGGGTCTCTGCCGCTAGGAGTCGGCGATGCGCTTCACCATCGGTTTGAAGATCTTCGGCATCGCGGTCGGCCTGCTGATCCTGATGGCGGCCGTCGCGCTGTTGAGCATGCGCATGACGCGTATCGTCGACGATCAGCTCGTCATCATCGATCAGAACTATTTTCCGGCCTATGTCGCGCTCGCGCAGGCCAACATCCGCTCGGTCGAACAATCGGCGTATCTGCGCCGCCTGCTCCTGGCAGCCGAGCAGACCGACGACGCGGCGAAGGTCGACGACCTGCGCCAGCGGGTGGCGGAGGCCGGCAAGGCAAGCGACGAACTGATCGCCAGCGCCCGGGGGCACATCAACGACCAGATCGCCGATCCGCTCGACTTTGACGACAATGTCGCGCTGGCGCGCCTCGATGTCAGGATTGAAGCGCTGCAGGAGGAACGGCGACGTTACGAAGCGGTCGTGTCCAAGCTGCTGGCTGCCACCGAGGCCCATCGTCAGGCGCAGGTCGGCGAGCTGCTCACCGAGCTGGACGATTGGCGCGACGATTTCGATCGCAAGATCGACGCGGCGCGCAGCGAGATGCGGCGGCTCGCCGGCGCCGCCATCGTCGGGACCCGCGCCTACCAGCGGCGCGTGGTCGAGATCGGCCTAGTGCTCTTGGCGATAGCCGGACTGCTCGGCATCACCATTGCCGCCGCGGTCACACTGGGTTTGGTGCGCCCGGTGCGGCGCCTTCTCGACGGCACTGCCGCGGTCGAGGGTGGTGCGCTCGACACCGTCATCCCGATCACCTCGCGCGATGAGATCGGCCGGCTGACCCGGTCCTTCAACAGCATGGTCGGCGAGCTGCGCCTCAAGGCGCAGATTCAAGAGACCTTCGGCAAATATGTCGATCCCCGCATCGTCGCCGGGCTGATCGACCGGCCCGAGCTGACCGATGTCAAAGGCTCGCGCCGCGAGATGACCATCTTCTTCTGCGACATGAAGGGTTTCACCAGCTTCAGTGAAGGCATGACCCCGGCCGGGCTGGTCAATGTGCTGAACCGCTACATGACGCTGATGTCTGAGCCGATCAGGCATAACAACGGCATCATCGACAAGTATATCGGTGACGGGATCATGGCCTATTGGGGTCCGCCGTTCACCAGCGCCGAGGAGCAGGGGCGCCTCGCCTGTCTTGCCGGCCTCGACCAGCTCGCCGCGCTTACCGCGTTTCGCGCCGAGCTCCCGGAGCTCACCGGGATCAAGCGCGGCCTGCCCGAGATCGATATACGCGTCGGCATCGCTACCGGCGACGTCGTGGTCGGGAGCATCGGCTCGGAGCAGACGCGCAATTACACCGTGATCGGCGACGCCGTTAATCTTGCCTCGCGCCTCGAAGGCGCCAATAAGACCTATGGCACGCGCGCGCTGATCAGTGAAGCAACCGATCGGCTTGCTACCGATGCCGTGGAGACGCGAGAGCTCGATTGGGTGCTGGTCGTCGGCAAGACCGAGCCGCAGCGCATCTTCGAGCTGCTCGGCCGTAAGGGCGAGGTCGCGCGCGAGCGCCTGGAGCTGCGCGACGCCTTTGCCGAGGCGCTCGCCGCCTATCGCCGTGGCGCCTGGGAGGAGGCGCGTGCCGGGTTCGAGAACTGCCTCGCCATCGCCCCTTGCGACGCACCGAGCAAGGTATTCCTCAATCGCCTCGCTCGCTTCCAAACCGCTGAACCATCCTCGGATTGGACCGGCGTTTGGCCTCTGACGGAGAAGTAGCCGGCGGAGGGGGGTACGGACTGGCTGGGGGACTAGGATTCGAACCTAGACTGGCGGAGTCAGAGTCCGCTGTCCTACCGTTAGACGATCCCCCATTCGCGGATCAGTCGCGCCCGGACGGGTGTCCAAACTCGCGCGGGCAAGCCTACCCCGATAGCACATCGATCCGGCGTTGGGTAGAGGCTCGCCCATGATCGTCGCGTCCCTATTGCAAGGTTTTGATTCGGCGCCCGGCTGCGATAGCATTGCCGTCCAGTGCAATTGGATGGTCCGCCAGCAGTGGAGAAGCCGCTCAGCAACGGGGAATGGGTCGGAAGTGCCCCCCCTCTGCCTGGTCCGCACCGATTTCCGGAGCCGGGCAGGAAGCTGGCGCGCACACCGATGCAACTCGAGCCGGCCGCTTCCGGGGATTTTCCGATCGCGAACCCGGCGCCGGTCGCACGCCGCTTTGCTCCGCAATTCGCGGCACTCGATCTCGGCACGAACAATTGCCGGCTGCTCGTCGCGCGGCCGGCCGGCGTAGGCTTTCGCGTTGTCGACGCCTTTTCCCGCATCGTCCGACTGGGCGAAGGGCTTTCCGCAACCGGCGCCCTGTCCCAGGAGGCGATGGAGCGTACCCTTGACGCGTTGAGGGTCTGCGCCGCGAAAATTTCAGCGCGCAGCGTCGCCGGCGCGCGCTATGTCGCCACCGAGGCGTGCCGCCGAGCAGCCAACTGCGAGGACTTCCTGGCCCGAGTGGAGGAGGAGGTCGGGCTCGATATCGAGATCATCTCGACCGCCGAGGAGGCGCGACTCGTGGTCGCCGGCTGCGGACCGTTGCTCCATCCCCGCATCCCTTACGCGATCGTATTCGACATCGGCGGGGGCTCGACGGAAGTTGTCTGGCTGCGGCTTTGGCGGGGACCCGACGGGCGCCGGCGCCCCGAGATCCTCGGCTCCGTCTCCCTCCCCTTCGGCGTGGTCACCCTGACCGATCGGTTCGGTGGGACCGAGGTCTCGACCGCGACTTACCGGGCGATGGTCGCCGAGGCGACCGCAGCTCTAACGCC
>Ga0209217_1000150_pt1 | contig 16223 bp, 19 predicted proteins | sample JacPinW_OM3H0_M2_FD_187957 | JGI IMG/M metagenome (GOLD analysis project Ga0209217, IMG submission 187957) | Forest soil microbial communities from Algoma, Ontario, Canada - Jack Pine, Ontario site 1_JW_OM3H0_M2 (SPAdes) (version 2) | ecosystem: Environmental > Terrestrial > Soil > Boreal...
CGGCGGCGCGTTTGGTGAAGTTTGCCGGCGTTCGGCCGGGGCTACGCGTGCTCGATGTCGGCTGCGGGACGGGGGTTGTCGCCATCACGGCGACCCGACTCGGCGCAACTGTCTGCGGCATTGATCTCACTCCGGAACTGCTGGAGCGGGCACGTGACAATTCGCGGATCGCCGAACTCGACATCGATTGGCGTGAAGGCGACGTCGAAGCGCTGCCATTCGAGGACGGCGGGTTCGATATCGTTCTCAGCCAATTCGGGCACATGTTTGCTCCGCGCCCGGAAGTGGCCATCGCGCAAATGTTGCGGGTGCTCAAGCCGGGCGGCACGATCGCATTCTCCACGTGGCCGCCGGAATTGCTCATCGGCCGGAGTTTTAGTTTGGTCGGCAGCTACATGCCACCGCCACCGCCTGGCGTTTCCCCGTCGCCGCAATGGGGCGACCCGGCAATTGTGCGCGAGCGGCTGGGCAGCGCGGTTTCCGACGTGGTTTTCGACCGCGACCGCATGCAATTTCCGGCGTTAAGCCTGAAAAATTATCGCACGGCAATCGAGCGCACGGCCGGGCCGATGCTCAAGCTGGCCGAGATGTTGAGCGCCAGCGATCCAGGGCGATTGGCCCAGTTTCGCCGTGAATATGAAGCGCTGGCTGCCCCTTATTTCGAGGACAACGTCCTGCGGCAGGATTATCTGTTGACGCGCGCTCTCAAACGCTGACTCTGGTTGCCGCGAACAGCGTCACCATTCTTCGCCGCTCATGTGCAAAAAGTCGCGTTTATCAGTAGATTCGATAATCGATTACGCGCCATCCGATTGGTTGTTTGATCAGGATGACGCGCTCGGCGGTTGGTTTCTTATGTTCAAAAGCGGTTTTGAAAAGGACACTTTCGTAATTGCCTTCCGGCGCGCCCACGAATTTTTCCACATGCGCCGCACCGATAAAATTCCGTGAAAGCGCATTCCCGAACGGCGCCCGGCGCGCCTGCATCAGCCGCACGAACTGGTTTTGTGTCCGATACATCCGAAAATCCTGCGCTTCGAATTCAAATGCTTCTTCGTAATCGCCATCGTCGAGAAGCTGTAGCCAATGGAGCGCCGCTGCTCGCGCCTCATTTTCATTCGCGCGCTTTTCCGCGCGCGTGGCTGAATGCGTCGCGCAGCTACTCAGCGAGATCGACAACGCAAATGAGAGGACGGCGACGTCGGGCCGCGTACACACACGCTTTAGCGAGCACGAGATGAGAGAGCAATTCGAAATTCCGCCGCCGCTGCGGTGGAAAACTGCCAGTCCGGCTCGGTTCGGTTATTTCCCGATCAGAATAAAAACGCCGGCGGCCAATGCCACGATGTAGAGCAGAAAGATGAACGGTCCGAAGTTTACGCCGAACCCTAAAAGGCCATCGACGATTAGATAAACTGCCAGCAGGAGCATGCCGATATTTTTGGTGAGCTTCATATGGGTGATCTTGGTATCGACGACATTGCGATAACAATCCCAAAACCGGGGGTCCAAAGCCGACAAATCGTCCGACTTTCGTCGGCTGCGATTTATCGAGCGGCGTTGGAGATATCAATCCGAATCAAAGAAGTTGCCTTGGTCGCGCTATCGACAGGCCAAAGCATTTCCAGTTTTGCGGCATTCTGCTTGTTCCAAATAAGCTTGTAGTATTCGGCGCGATTCCAAACTAGCCGCTCACCATTGAAGCTCGGCCACGCGAGATAACTACGCTGCCTCGTTAACAACGCGGTATCGCTACTCTCGACGTCGGCTGCGAGTGGCTCTGATAAACGGAGTGGACCGAATGCAAAAACTTTGCCTGCACTCGCCAGCGCCAATTCATTCTCCTTCGTCGATCCGACGTGTGGATTGAGCGGAACCAAAGCCAATCGGTGGTCGTCGATTATGAGCGTGCCGCCGTCGCCCGTTCCCTCGTACGAGATCGAGTGAATCGCGGTCGATTCGATTTTGGCCATTTTGAACCGATCGACGAACGACGAAATCTGTCGCCCGGCGAAGACCCAGAGGATCGACATCGTCACGATGACGATCAGCAGAATGATCAGAATTTTTCGCATACCCTTCCTATCCGTTTGATCCGCGTCATCCGCGGTCACGCCTTCTTCTTCTGAATGTAATCGTTGACCTGTTCCTCGAGAATCTCGAGCGGGAGGGAGCCGTTCTTCAACACGGTTTCGTGAAATTCGCGCTGGTCGAATTTGGCTCCGAGCTCCTGTTGTGCGCGCGAACGCAATTCCTGGATCTTCAACATTCCAACCTTGTAAGCGCAGGCCTGGCCAGGATTAACGATGTAACGTTCGATCTCCGACTTCACTTCTTTTTCGCCCATCCCGGTTTTGTCGCGCATGTAACCGATCGCTTGGTCGCGCGGCCAATGTTTCGCGTGAATCCCAGTGTCGACCACCAACCGCACCGCGCGGAAAAGTTCGTCGCGCAAACGTCCGAGATCGCCGAACGGGTCCTTGTCGTACCAACCGACCTGCTTCGCGAGCCATTCGCAATACAACGCCCAGCCTTCGGCGTAAGCCGTGAAGGGAATCACTTTGCGAAATTGCGGCACGCCTTTGAGTTCTTGTGCGATTGAAATTTGCCAGTGATGTCCGGGCACGCCTTCGTGATAGGCGAGAGTTGGCATACTCCACTTCGGCACTTCGTTCATGTCGCGCAGGTTGGCGAAAAAGATTCCGGGACGCGATCCATCCATGGCTCCACCCTGATAATAGGCGCCCGGTGCCGTCGCTTCCTTGAATTTTTCAACCGGACGAATGTCGATCTGCGCCTTGGGCGCAGTCAAAAACAGATGTTGTTTGGACTCCGTGACGGCGTTGTTAATTAACCGTTTGAATTCCCCGAGCGCCTCGTCGCGGCCTTTGTCGTCGTTCGAATAAAGAAAGCGCGGATCCTTGCCAAGTTTGTCCATGGCTACGCCGATCGGCTGGCCGGCGAACCCATTGGCATCGAGCAGCGCGCGCATCTCAGCCTCGATCCGCGTTACTTCGCGCGAACCGAGCTCGTGCACTTCGTTCGGCGGCATAGTCGTAGTCGTGTTTGAGCGAAGCGCATACGCATAAAACGCGTCGCCGTCCGGCAATTTCCAGACGCCGTCATCGGTAGTTGTTTTTGGCAGCAGTTCCTGGAAATAAGCGATCAATTTTTGATAAGCCGGATAAACCTGGCTTGTGATTTCCGTTTCCACGCGTTTCTGAAAATCCGCGCGTTGCTGTTGGGTCAACTTGTCGATCTTGGCCGCGCGAGTTTTGAATGACGTTGCCAGAATATTTTCCGCAGCCGGCTTGGCGATAAAATCGGTCATTTCCTTGAGCACTTCCTCGACGACGAAGCGCGGCGGCAGAATTTGTTTTTGCTCGCGGAAATTCAAGCCTTCGAGCGTTTGATCGAATTTCTTGGGCAACGCGTCGAGGCGCATGATGTAATACTCGCAGTCCCTCGCATTGAAAAGCCGGTGCGTGTTGGCCATGAACGATGGATACTGATTCTGGACGCCGAAGAGCTGATTGACCGGATAGTTGTGCCACTGCCACCTTTCGCCATCGGCCTGGTCCTTGAGAAACCAATCGAGCACATGCGTGGAAAGCTTTTGCGAGGGCGATTGTCGATCTAATGGATACTCGTGAAGCTGACTCAGATCTTTTTTCCAGCGGTCGATCACCATTTGTTGATGCGCAGGCGACTCGTCGCTGAGCTTGCCGTTGTGACTCGTGATCCCGAACTGCTCCACTAACCCCAGTTGGGTAAGAAGCTCCGGCTCACTGAACACCGTTTCGGCAAAAACTTTCTCGTAGAACAAATTTAGGCTCCAGGGCCGGAACCAGATCAGGTTGATCAGGAAAATCGCGAGCGCGATGACAGCGAGGAGGACGATCGAAAAGGACCACTTCAAAATGCGCTTAAACATGAATCGACATGCAGCCCCTTAATCCCGGACTGGTCAACCAAAACTTTGAGGTAGGGACGCCTCATCGCCAGCGGCAGATGTGATCGATGCTTTTGATCAGGCGATGGATCTCCGCGGCGATATCAGCGGGGAGATCACGGCGTTCCTTTCGTATTTTTCTTAATGCCAGCGTTAGTTCCCCGTAGAGTTCATTCGACGTTGTCCAGGCCATTTGGTGAACCAAGGTGTGGAGCCGATCGGCCTCACTGGTGAACCCATGGCTCCTCAGTTTGTCCCGGATCGCGTCGATGACGGCAGGGAACTCGTCGCTGGTCGCTAATTTCCGGGTGTTTTTGAACGGCCACATTGCTACATTGGTTCGTGCACCAAAAAGTTCGCCAAAGGAGAAGCCGGCGCAACGGAGTTTCAGTTCGATCCGGCCAGGTCGAGTTCGTCAAAGTCAATACTGACGCCTGGCGATGGCGCGACGTCTATCGTTGGCTGCTGGGCTTGAGTTGGCCACAATTCGCTCTGTTTGTCGGCGCTGTTTATATCGGCCTGAATCTTCTCTTTGCCGCTCTTTATAGTATCGACCCAAACAGCGTTGCCGGGAGAACCAGCACCGACTGGTTTCTCGATTGCTTCTTCTTCAGTGTCCAGACGCTGGCCACCGTCGGATACGGTCACATGTATCCCCAAACGCTTTATGGACATGTCGTCAGCACGATCGAGATCATGACCGGAATATTTTTGATCGCGGTCATGACCGGCCTGATCTTCGTTCGGTTCTCGCGTCCAATCGCGCGCGTTCTCTTCAGTAGATCAATTGTGATCGCGCCGTTAAATGGAAAGCCGACGCTGATGGTGCGTATCGGTAACGAGAACCAGCACAGCATGGTTGAGGCGGAATTTCGGATTATGTTCTCGCGCGATCAGCAATTGCTCGAAGGTGGAGATTTCAGGTACTTTTACGCCTTGAAGCTGCATTTCGATCACCTGACCGTTTTTCCCGCGGCATTGACTCTGCGGCACGAGATCGATGAAGAGAGTCCGCTTTACGGCGCAACCCAGGAATCACTCGAGGCGGAGCGCGCTCTTTTCTTTGTGTCGGTTGTGGGGATCGATCCGGTGATCGCTGCTGCCGTGCAAACCCAACAGGACTACAGTTGGCGCGATATCCGATTCGGCCACCGCTTCGTCGAAATTTACACCCAGCACGGCGGTGGCAAGCTGACTGTCGATTACGGCCGTCTGCACGACACCGAGCCGGCGGACATTAAGTAGCGCTCGCGGTGGTTACCGGCCGATCAGAATAAGAATACCGGCCGCCAGCGCCAAAATACCCATCACTACCGGTGGAATCGCGATACTGGCCACCAGCGCCATGATCCCGACCAAAATGAGGTAAATTGCCAATAATAGCATACCGAGATTTTTCGTGACGTTAATCATGTGAGCCTTTCGTTAGTGAAGGTATCGATCTTTCACGGCGGGCACGCATTGTCACGCTCAAATAGAGTGATTGATTCGCGCAGTCGCGGATTTTTGCTATAGCGGCGTTGTGACGAATCAACGCGATCACATCGACAAACCCGAGCCGCGCTGGCAAGCGCTGCTCGCGTTTCTGGCGGTGGGCGCAATTTATTTGGCGCTGCCAAGCGATCTGATCATCGGTCCAACCTGGTTATTGCCGACGTTGATCGTCGTCCTGCTCATCCCAACAGTGATCAGTCATCGCACTGGAAAGCGCTCGCTGAATCGCGCCCTCGGCCTCATCATTAATGGGATCACCACGCTGGCACTGATCGGATCGGTGGGACTGTTGGTGCGAGCACTACCATCACACAAAGAAGCGGCGCTCGAACTTTTGCGCTCAGGCGCGTTACTATGGCTGACCAACGTGATCGTCTTCGCGCTTTGGTATTGGCGGCTCGATAGCGGCGGGCCAACGCTCCGGCACGAACAGAAGAAGTTCGGCAGCACCAGTTTTCTTTTCCCGCAAATGCAGGTCCCGCATGATGAGCGCGCGCAATTCGAATGTACGCCTTGGCGTCCCCGCTTCATCGACTATCTGTTTGTCTCCTTTACCCAGAGCTCGACCTTCGGCCCGACCGATGCGCCGTTACTCGCGCGCTGGGCCAAAGTGCTGGCGATGATCCAGGTTTTTATTTCGCTCAGTATCGTGATTCTTCTCATCTCGCGCGCCGTCGGCGTGCTCTGATTAGGAATTTAATTAGGAAAGCAGGAATCCAGGAATGATTAGGATTTTCCGCCTCTGAATTCGAGATTGGACGTTGGGCGTTCGGCGTTGGACGTTTTCTGCTTCTGACAAGATCGACAATGAATACGTGGATCGGCACATCTGGTTTCCAATACGCGGAATGGAAGGGGAATTTCTATCCGGAAGATCTGCCAACCGCGAAAATGCTGGCGTTTTATGCCGCACGGTTTTCGACCACCGAGATCAATTACACTTTCCACCGGATTCCGGCACCGAAGACAATCGAGAATTGGAAAACGCTGACGCCGGAAAAATTCCGCTTCGCCCTGAAAGCGCCGCAAAAGATCACGCATTGGTCGAAGCTGCGCGATTGCACCGACACGCTCGAATATTTTTGCAAAGTCGTGACCGGCCTGGGCGAACGACTCGGCCCGATCCTGTTTCAACTTCCGCCGACTTTCAAGAAAGATGCCGACGTGTTGAGCTCATTTCTTCGCGAGTTTCCCTCAATGCGTGCGGCATTCGAATTCCGTCACGATTCCTGGTTCGATGATGAGATCTTCAACCTGTTGAAATCGCGAAACATCGCGCTTTGCATCGCCGATACGGACGACCTCGCGACGCCAAAGAAGATCACCGCCGATTATGGCTATCTCCGACTGCGCCGCGAAGATTATCAGAAGGCCGACGTCGAAAAGTGGGCCGCATTTGTGCGCGAGCAAAAATCAAATTGGAAAGACGCGTTCGTCTATTTCAAACACGAAGAAAGTGGGATTGGTCCGAAACTGGCCAAGCAGATGATGGAATTGCTGTCCTCGAATTGCTGATAAGAAAAGACCGAACGCCGTTCTTGGAAAATAATCAGACGCGGAATAAAGCTGTGCGCTGTGTTTAAGCGGCGAGTGTTTCCCAAGCTCAATAGTTTTCGGATCGCGGTCTGCGAAAAGACTGGTTTGCCGCTCGGGATCCTCTTGGGGTGGATTGTGGCCGCAATTTGGGGAGCTCTCAACGCCTGGATCTATCGCGAACGGATGAATCCGGACGCGATGAGTTACCTCGACATGGCAAACGAAGCGCTGCAACACGGGCCGGGTGCGCTTGTGAATCCATATTGGGGCCCATTCTATCCCGCGCTGATCGCGATTTCGAATCTACTTCTGCAGCCAGGGCCGACCGAGGAATTCACCTACGTACACGCGTTGAACGCAGTAATCTATTTTGCCGCGGCTGTCACTTTCGGGTTGCTCCTGCGCGAGTTGATCCTGTTTCGCGCTGCGGAGCGGGGACCTTTGTGGCGGCAAGAGGCGTTGATCGTTTTTGGGTTCGCGTTGTTCTTTTGTTACACAAACATCCACATTCTGCCGTTTGCGGTAACTCCGGACCTTCTCTTAAGCACCGCAGTGTTCGCTGCTGCTGCGTTGTATTTCCGCGCTTTGCGATTGAGTAACAGAGCGCCTTACATCGCGCTTGGTTGCGCGTTGGCGCTGGGGTATTTCGCGAAAGCGATCATCTTTCCCGCGGCAGTGATTCTGTTTGTTGTCTTGCTTGTTTGTCGTTATCGCTCCCGTCCGCATGTAAAAAACGTTCTCGTCGCTGCCGGTACCCTGGTTTTAATAAGCGCTCCTCAAATTATCGCAATCAGCGCGCGAGTTGGGCATGTAACCATTTCCGAGGCCGGTCGCCTAAACTATCTCTGGTACGTTCAGGGTCTCCACCAGTTCGAAGGTTGGACCGGAACTCCTGGCGGCGATATGCCGCTTCACGGACCTCGCCAGGTCATCAGCGATCCGGAGGTTCTTGAATTCGCTACGCCTGTCGCGGGTACTTACCCGCTTTGGTACGATCCTGCCTATTGGTACGCCGGCGCCAAGATTCACTTCGACTCGAAAAAGCAATTCGATGCCGTCGCCGAATGTCTAAATTTCTACAGAGATTTTTTCCCGGTCCTGTTCTTTCCGCTCGGAGGGCTCGTCGCGCTAGCGATTGTGAGTATTTCTGCGCACCGTCGCCCAAACGATGCAGAGTGCTGGTTTATGCTTTGGCCGGCGACAATGGTTCTCGTGTACACGATGATAAACATCGAATTTCGATATCTGGCCCCCTGGCTGATTTTGTTTTTCATTGGGGGATACGGCGCTGTTCTATGGCGTAACAGTTTCCTCGAACGCGTCTTGCTTCTCTCATTAGCGCTAATTCTTCTGATTCCGCCGGTTCTCCGCCTTGGTGTAACTTTGCGGACACCGTCGGCGTGCGAACTCTCCAAAGAGATAAGAGTTACGCGTGATCTCACCAAAATGGGAATCAACCCCGGCGATGGGATTGCTACGGTTGGAAAGGGCTTCAATCATTACTATGCGCACGCAGCGCGCGTTCATATCGTCGCCCAAATTACGAACGCTGACGACTTTTGGTCGCTTTCAGCTGACGATGCGTTGGAGGTTGAACAGTCTGTGGGACGGACGGGTGCAAAGGCCTTGGTTGGATCCTATCGGCCATCATCATTTCAGCCCAACAGCTGGCGTTCTGTTGCGGGAACTGGCTACAGCATTCTGCCGCTGGGCCAATCAACTAATAGAACATCACTGCCCGTGCGCTGATTTGTGTTCAGCTACATTGGTCGTGGCGACGTATTCTTGCTGTTCAATGTGAAAGTGTAAGTTTCCGGTGTGGAAACAGTCGCCGAAAATCTTGAGCGCGTGCGCGAACAGATCGCGCAGGCGGCGGCGAAAGCGGGTCGCGCGGTTGATGAGATCGAGCTCGTCGCGATTTCCAAAACGCACGATGCCGCGAAAGTTCGCGAAGCGATCGAAGCCGGTCAGAACTTGTTCGGTGAAAGTCGGGTGCAGGAAGCGCGGGTAAAGATTCCCGAGCTGCCCTCGAACTTGCGCTGGCATTTCGTCGGTCATCTCCAGAAAAACAAAATTCGTCACGCGCTGCCACTGTTCGAATTGATCCACAGTGTCGATTCGCTCGCGCTCGCGCAGGATATTAATCGCATTGCGGAAGAAGAAGGATTGCATCCGCGGGTTTTGCTTGAGGTCAATGTGGCAGGCGAGGGGAGTAAATTTGGATTCACGCCAGAGAAGCTCCGCGAAGACCTGGAAAACCTGCTCGCGTTATCTCGATTGTCGATTTTGGGTCTGATGACGATCCCGCCGCTGGGCGAAGAAGCGGAAGCGTCACGAAATTATTTTGTCGAATTGCGCGAGCTGCGCGGTCGGCTTCAAACGGAGTTTCATGTCGATCTTGCGCAGCTTTCGATGGGAATGACGCAGGATTTTCCTATCGCGGTTGAAGAAGGCGCGACGCTCGTGCGAGTTGGAACTGCGATTTTCGGAGAGCGATCCAAACGAAAGAAGGATTAAGCCACAGATGGACACAGATTTTCACAGATTTCTGAAGCCGAATTTCTGGAATCTTTCTTATCTGTGTTTCATCGGTGTTAATCCGTGGCCGAAAGATTGCTCTTAAGATCGACATCGTGGTAAGATCTAAATCCATGCGTCTGGAACCGACGAACATTCAGCAGATTGGAAATGAGCTCGCCATTCAATGGAACGACGGAACCGAGTCGTATCTCGATCTCCAATTTCTCCGGCGCGCATGTCCGTGTGCGGCCTGTGGCGGCGAGCCCGACGTGCTCGGAAATATTATGCGACCGAACGTGAGTTATTCCGGCAACAGCTTTGAGCTCGCTGGCTTCGAAATCGTCGGAGGCTACGCACTACAGCCACGCTGGCGCGACGGGCACGGCACCGGCATCTACAGCTTCCAATACTTGCGACGATTGTCGCAGCCGGTGACATCGCGATGAAAACCGCCACTCGATTCGCACTTATCGGCGCGAGCGTCCTTCTTTGCGTCGGCGGAATTCTGATCGCGAATTCATGGCGGGAAGAAATTTCGAACAGGGACGCCAGCTCCGAGTCGATCGATGCGACCACGAACGATGACGGCTACCAATTTGCCGCCAGTCACGCGCGCCCGAAACTCACGTTCCAGCAGTTGGAAACGATTATTCGTCGCGATCCGATTGCGAAATCGCAGCACGGCAGAATGGAATTCGGTTCGGTCCAGATGGAGGAGGGGACAGCGTTGGCAGAAGTCATGTTCGTCAGCAACGACGGCCGGGTTCAGCCGTTTCTCTACAAACTTCTGCCGGAACATGACTCCTGGAAAATCGTGAACGTGCAACGGATGTGGTACGTCCCGCGATCCCATTTGTTGAGAGGCGTTAGAGCTTGAAGTGTAGGGGCGGCCGTGCCGGCCGCGCCTGTTCCTCCCTTCAATGATCAAAGGTCGCCCGCCGAGACTCGACGAGATCTTCCAGAGTTATGATCAGCCTTTGTTCTTTGTAACGATCTGCACAATTCATCGACAAAAGATTGCAGATTTGGAAACGGTCCACCGAGCATTCCAAGGATATCTTATCCGAGCATTTAATGACTTTGGCATCGCCGTCGGACGATACGTAATTATGCCTAATCACATGCACTTCTTCGTTCGAGGGAGTGACGATTTCGAGCTCGCGGCATGGATAAATGGTTTGAAACGATCAATATCTCTCGCGGTGGGATCGACCAAGAAGCGGCCCTTATGGCAACCGGGATTTTTCGATCACCTTCTGCGCAATGACGAGAGCTATAGTCAAAAATGGGAATATGTGCAGGAAAGTCCTGTTCGTGCAGGACTGGTTCAGCAGTGGAATCATTGGCCGTACCAAGGTGAGTTTGTGGTGATTGATCGAGCGTAAGTTGATCGCGGCCGACACGGCCGCCACTACACCGGAATCGTCACACGCAACACAGTCGTCCCGTCAGCGCGCGGGTGAAGTTGTCGATCCTGTAACGGCGCCGGCACGAGAAAGAATTCGCCCGGGCGAAGGTCGACATCGGCACAGCTGACCGAGCCGGTCAGGCAACAAACAATGGTGAACTGTCCCCGTGGCGTAACTTCGCGCGGCGAATCAAGATTCCATTTCTGGAGCTCGAAAAGCTCGTGTTTAACAAGCAGTTCGCCTTTCGGTTCGATTAGTTTTGGTGCGACATCGTTAAAGTCGATGGATTCGAGCGCTTGATCGACATGCAACCGTCGCGGCTTGTCAGTCGAGTGATCGACGCGGTTCCAGTCGAACACGCGATAAGTGGTGTCGCTGTTCTGCTGAATCTCGGCCAGCACGTTCCCGGCGCCGACGGCGTGAAACCGTCCGGCCGGCAGAAACATGGCATCGCCGTCTTGCACGCGAATCGTGTGGACGTAATCGGCCGCTGAACCGGCACGCAATGATTTCTCAAATTCTTCGCGGGTGATTGATTTCTTAAATCCGACAAAAAGTTCAGCGCTGGGTTCGGCGGACGCGACATACCAACATTCGGTTTTCGGTTCGCCGCCAAGTCTCGTTGCGATTTTCTCTGGCGGATGAACCTGGAGTGAAAGCTTCTCTTGGGCATCGAGCAGTTTGATGAGCAACGGAAATCGCGGCGAATTTGGAAGATTGCCGAAAATTTCTTGTCGATGTTGGCTCCAAAGTTCGTGCAATGTTGCGCCTTTGAGCGGACCATTGGCAACAATGCTTTGAGCTTCGGGTCGATCGACAATTTCCCACGATTCGCCGATTCGTTTGTTCGGCGGCAAATGTTTGCCAAACAGCTCCGCGAGTTTGCGGCCGCCCCAAATTCGTTCCATGAAAATGGGCTCGAAGGTGAGGGGAGTCCGAGCCGGACTGGCGGTTATCGCAGAGATCACAGGTCAGAGATCAGATTTCCGAAAGATGGGAGATTCTAGATTGCGGATCGGCGAATGCAAAAGAGAGTGACGGTTTCACTTGAAGATGAAAGCGCGTCGATTCGTCAGATATTGGATGCCAGCAATTCTCTGGATGACGATAATCTTCCTCGGTTCGACCGATATGCTCTCGGCCGAGCACACGTCTCGGTTTCTCGTGCCGTTTTTGCGCTGGATCGATCCACAGATTTCTCTCGCCGCGCTCAACGCAATTCAAGTTGGCGTTCGAAAAGTTGGCCACCTGACTGAATACGCGATCCTGGCAATGCTGCTTTGGCGGGCGCTCCGCAGCGGCACTCGCTGGCAAATGAAGATGTCGATCTTGTTTCTCGTTGCCGCACTCGCCTGTGCAATCTTCGCCGCCAGCGACGAATTCCATCAATCGTTCGTCCCGTCACGCACGTCGTCACCCGTCGATGTGATGATCGACATTTGCGGCGCGTTCCTCGGGCTGACGATTTGCTTGATGTTCGCGACCAGAAGACGACAGAACGTGACGGTTTGACGGCCGAATTGGTGGGCCTGACTGGGCTCGAACCAGTGACCCTGCGCTTATCAAGCGCATGCTCTAACCAACTGAGCTACAGGCCCAAAAATTTCGGATTGCCGATACCGGAAAACCGGAGAGTCAGAACTAAAACATGGCTGCGGGTTTCCGCAATCCGAAATCCCTGGAGGCAAGGGGATTCGAACCCCTGACTTCCAGCTTGCAAAGCTGGCGCTCTACCAACTGAGCTATGCCCCCCGCTTTCAGAATTGCCGAATGTCGATTGGCGATTGCCGATTTCAAGAAACTCTTTTCCTGGGTTCCTGCTTTCCTTATTGGATTTATCGCCACTCGCCCAGGCCACCTTTCGCTTCGACGACAACGACATCGTATTTCTCGATCATCGGCATAAGTTTTTGCTCGAGTTCCTCTTTCCAAAGTTTGCCTTCGTAAAACTGGGTCTTGAGCGGTTCGCGGCTTTCGAGATCGGGAAAAGCGCGCATAAAGAAAAAGGTGTCGGCGTCTTCCACCGATAAAAATGGTCCCAGGATCTTCATCCCAATTTTTTGATGCTCGGGCACGCTTCTCGATTCGAATGTCTCCAGGAATTTTGCGCGCAGATCCGGTTTGATCTTGTAAGTGCGCATTTCAATGATCATGGGCAACGTTTACGTCCGCGACTTGAATACGACAAGAAAAGTAAACGGAGGGGCGCCACGCTGTCGGCGCCTTAATATTTGGGACACGACGGCGCGTGTCCCTCCAGTCGGACTTACCAGATCCGTGCGCGTTGTTCGGGTGTGACAAACATTTTGTCGCCAGGCTGCACTTTAAACGCGTCGTACCAGGCGTCGATGTTTCGCGTTGGGCCGATGACCCGAAACTGCCGCGGTGAATGGGGATCGCTCACGACCTGTTTCCGAACATAATCATCCGAGACTTTTCCACGCCATGCCTGCGCCCAACCGAGGAGCACACGTTGATCGCCGCTGAAACCGTCGAGCACTGGCGCTGGTTGTCCTTTCAGCGACGCTCGGTAAGCATCGAGGGCTAACGTAAGACCGCCGAGATCGGCAATATTTTCGCCCATTGTTAACTCGCCGTTGACGTGAACGCCTGGGAGCGGTTCGTACTTTGAAAATTGGGCTCCGAGCATGTTGGCTCGCGCTTTGAATGTTTCCGCGTCTTTTGCTGTCCACCAATCGCGCAATGTGCCCGATGCATCGATCTTGCGACCCTGATCGTCGAACCCGTGGGTGAGCTCGTGGCCGATGATACCGCCGGCACCGCCGTAGTTAATCGCGGGATCGGCATTCGCATCAAACACTGGCGGTTGGAGAATTCCGGCAGGAAACACGATATCGCGAAGGCTTCCGTTGTAAGCATCGTTCGTTTGCGGCGTCATACCCCAATCGGATCGATCGACCGGGCCAAAAAAGCGGCCGGTGTAAAAATCCCAGTCCAGCGCCGCACAACGTTTTACATTGCCGACTAGATCGTCGCTGCGAATAACGAGCTTGGAATAATCGCGCGGGTGATCGGGATAACCGACCTTGATCGTGTAGGTGTCGAGTTTCTTGAGCGCTTCCTTTTTCGTTTCCGGCGCCATCCAATCCAACTTCTCGATCCGAGCGCGATATGCGTCTTTCAAATTGGCGACCAGCGATTGAATTTTTTCCTTCGCTTCGGGTGGAAAATATTTCGCGGTGTAAAGCTGGCCGACGCCAAAACCCATCGTGCCGAACGTGCCAAAGCGATCGCCAACTCCGAAATCGCCGCCACTGACAGTGGTGATCGCACGTTTCCAACGCGCCTGTTGCTCTTTCTGGCCGGAAAGTGTTTTGGCGTGAAGCTCGAAGTATGCGTCGGTGAACGCTTTCGAGAGATAGGGAGCGGCGTTATCGGCGAGATGAAATGTTTGCCACGCCCTGATGGTTTCGATCGGCGCTTTCGCATACGCGTCGACAATTTTTGGGAAGGCGCTTTTCTCGGCCACAATGACGCGGATCAGTTTCGGCATCTTTGCTTCGGCGAGAAATTTTTCCCACGCGAATCCGGGTGCGAGCTTCTTCAATTCCTGGATCGACATCGGATTGTAGATCGCGATGAAGTCGCGCTGCTGGGCCTTGGTCCAGCTGGCCTCGGCGATTTTGGTTTCGAACTCGACTATGTCTTTCGCGCGCGCGTCTGCTTCCGGCCAATTCAGCAATCGTAGAATGGTCGCGACGTAATTTTGATACGCCGTTTTTTGGGCGTTGAAGTCGGATTTCAGATAGTAATCGCGGTCCGGCAAACCGAGTCCGGATTGAGTGACGTAGAACGCGTAGTGGTTCGGATCCTTCAGATCCGCATCAATCACGACATTGAAGAGGGAGAACTCAAAATCCGTTGTCGTCCGCCCCATCAGCGCGGCGAAATCGTCCCGCGTCTTGGCGTTTTTGAGATCGTTTAACTCCGGTTCGATTGCTTTAGCGCCGAGCTGTTCGACGCGTGCCTCGTCCATAAACGAGTGATAAAACGCGCCGACTTTTTCTTCGATAGAGCGAGGATTGTCATTCGCCTTCGCGCCAAGCGCTTCCATCATTTCATGGAGGCGTTGCTCGACGAGATCGGTCATCGCGAGCCGGAGCGAATAAGCCGGTTTGTCGGGAGGAATCTGTGTCTTGTCGATCCAGGTACCGTTGGCGAACCGGAAGAAATCGTCACCCGGTTTGGTGGAAGTATCGGCGCCGGCGGAATCGAATCCCCATGCGCCGTATTGCGGTTTGCCCGGAGGCGCGTCGGCAGCATGGGCGAGGGGACAGAAGCACAGAGCAAGGAGCGGAAGAGCACGGAGATTTGGATGCATAGCTAGGATTTGAGTGAAGTGGGAGCGTAAACGAAACCAAAGAGGTTGAGAAGTTGAGTTGTTGAGGTCCGAGCCGGACTAGCATTTGACAGAAGAATTGCAGCCGGGACGGCTGCCGCCACAGAAGATCAGAAATATCTAGAGATGTCTCGACTTCGCTCGACATGACAACGATGGCGTTCGAGTGCCTCCATTCGTTTCATCCGCGTAATCCGCGGTTTGTTTTTACAGAAAAGAAAAATGCCGGCCCCGAATGCTTTCGGGACCGGCATTTCTAGTCGATGTGCAGCAAAGACTGAATTGTGCGTTACCGTCGAGAGTTTCTCTGGGCTCTGGTTTCTTTCGATTCCAAAGTCTTCACGGCATATCCACATCGGATGATCAATTGATTCACCCGAGGGAGTTAGCCGTCGACCTATTCAACCGCGCTTCGAAATAAATTTCGAAGGCGATGAATCTCTCCTTAGAAAGGAGGTGATCCAGCCGCAGGTTCCCCTACGGCTACCTTGTTACGACTTCATCCCAATCACCATCCATACCTTCGGCGCCTTTTAAGGGGCGACTTCGGGTACAAACGGCTTTCATGATGTGACGGGCGGTGTGTACAAGGCCCGGGAACGTATTCACGGCGTCGTAGCTGATACGCCATTACTAGCGATTCCGGCTTCATGGAGGCGAATTGCAGCCTCCAATCCGAACTGGGCCCAGTTTTCGATAGATTTCCTCCACCTCGCGGTCTCGGATCGTTCTGTACTGGGCATTGTAGTACGTGTGCAGCCCAGGCCGTAAGGGCCATACTGACTTGACGTCGTCCCCACCTTCCTCCTCGTTTAAGCGAGGCAGTCTGAACAGAGTGCTCGAGCCTCTCGGCTCGGTGGCAACAGTTCACAGGGGTTGCGCTCGTTGCGGGACTTAACCCAACATCTCACGACACGAGCTGACGACAGCCATGCAGCACCTGTGCAAATTG
>Ga0209217_1000151_pt1 | contig 16223 bp, 16 predicted proteins | sample JacPinW_OM3H0_M2_FD_187957 | JGI IMG/M metagenome (GOLD analysis project Ga0209217, IMG submission 187957) | Forest soil microbial communities from Algoma, Ontario, Canada - Jack Pine, Ontario site 1_JW_OM3H0_M2 (SPAdes) (version 2) | ecosystem: Environmental > Terrestrial > Soil > Boreal...
GATCACGCTCAATAGAAACGCGAGCCCCGCCTGGGTTCCGACGTAACCGATGCCCGTAGTGCCCGATTGGATCTGAGAGGTGAGCCAGATTCCACCCATCAGCAGCAGCAGCCAGACGAGAAAATTGCTGCCAACCCAGGAGAGACATAACAGGCCCAGCAATGCGCCAAGCGCGCAACCCACGAGGCGATGGATGGCGCGCTGGACCACCGTCCGGCCATCAGGTTCGAGGATCGCCGTCGTCGGAATTGCCATAACAGCGACCGCGGTGACGGCTAGCGTACTCGAGCCGAGCGGCGCCAGCCAGTTCAACAGCAGCGGCAACACCATTACAGTGAGCGCGCCGCGGCAGGCATGCAGTATCAGGGGCCCGTTCTCACGCAGCCATCGCTCGAACTGGCCCGCATGGCGGCGTCGCCAAAACAGCAGCGGCAGAGCTATCGGCGAGCTCACCGGGGGGCTGCCAGGGGCATCCGGGAGCGCCGGCAGCAAAAAGGTTACAAGCAACGCCGCTGCGGTGCCAATAGCGACATCGGCTGTACGGTTGACCGCGATCGTGCATGCCGTCTGCGGCTGAGCGAGCGCTATCAGCATTACCAAATTGCCGGTAACAGCGAAGATCAACCAAGCATAGCCGTGACGCGATTTCGCAAAGCCGAACAAGCCCGTGAAGGCCAGCGCAAACAGGCAAAGGCAAAATGGCAGCGGATCATAGGCGAACAAACCGAGGATCATTACGGCGATTGTTGCGCCAGCTACGCTGCCGACGATGCGCATGGCCCCTCGCGACAGCGCGACCGCCAACGAAGATCGTGTCACCATCCAGGCGGAAATCGCGGCCCACCATGGATTGTCAGAATGCAAAAAGAGCGCGGCCAACGCCGCCAGAGCCACCGAGAGCGCCGAGGCGAGGGCTTCCGTGCCGCGCGGGCCGCCGGGTTCGAGCGAGCGCAGTTCTATGCCGAGCGCGCCGGCGATTACCCGCAACATGATAGTTGAGACTCAGTAGACGATTAGGGTACGCGCGTCGGCGCCCATGTGCAGGACAATCTCCGGGTTCGGGTCCTGCAACACCAATGTCACCGGAAACCGCCGCTCCAGCCGGATCCAGTCCGTCGTCGGCGCCACATAGGGCAACAGTTTGCGCTCTCCCTGATCACGACTGATCCCGCGGGCGATGCCTTGGATTGTGGCGCGGTGCATATGCCACGGATAGGTGTCGAGCCAGACCCAGGCGGTATGGCCAACCTTCATATGACGAATCACAGTTTCCTTGTAATTGGCGTAAATCCGCCAGGCATGCGCGTCGACCAGACCGATCAGCGGTGCATTCTCTGTTGCTTGGTCGCCGACCCGCAAGGTGAGCTGGGTAATGGTACCGTCGGTCGGGGCGAGCAGCTTAGTCTGATCGAGCTGCCATTGCAGATAGGCAATTTCGGCGCTGATGGTTGCGACCGTCGCCTGATGCAATGTCAACGTCTGCTGGGCCTTTGCCACGGCCGATTCGGCATCGGCCAAAGCGGCCTTTGCTTCCTGCTCCTTTGCCGTTGCCGTATCGAGCCCCTGACGCGAAAAAAAACCTTCGGCCGTGAGCGGCGTCGCTCGGCGCAAATTGTCGCTCGCCAGCCGCTCCTTCGCCACGGCGTCGGCGCGCTGCGCCTGCGTCGCGGCAATGACGTCGCGGTCGACCGCGAGCTGCGCCTCAGCCTCGATCTTTTTTGCCTGCTTTTCGTTCAGCGACAACTGGAACGGCGTCGGATCGATCGTCGCGAGTAATTCGCCTTTTCTCACTGTCTGATTATCGACGATATTTACGCTGACGATTCGACCGCTGATATAGGGAGCGACATTGACGAAGTCGGAAGTGACAAAGGCATCGTCGGTATAAGCAAAGAAATAGCCGGAAGCCCAGTACAGAACCAGCGCGAGAACAATGGCGGACAGCGTCAGCAAGACCCGCCGGCGATATCTCGCGGCACCTTCTGCCTGCGGGTCGGCGATGGTCGTGGCAGCCCCGTCGCCCTGATCCTCCGATGGCGCAGGGGACGGCGGCTCGTCTGGCTTCGCCCTTGCCACCTCTCGCAGCGGCGCTCGAGTGCCAAGATCCGACATGGATTCAGTCCCGGGTTGGGGTCAGAGCACGGGCCTCGGCCGCTCGTTCGTCGGATAGCGCGGCAGGTGGTCGGCGATTTCGAACCAGCCGATCTTGCTCTCCGTCCACACGTGCAGCAGCGGCCCGACCGGGTCGGGATCGTCGAGGGTGGCGATGCTGACATCGACAAATTGCGGGTTGGCCGCCTCACGCCAGGTCAGCGGTGTACCGCAAGCGCCGCAGAAATGGCGAAAGGCCTTGGCCGACGAGCGGTAGGCGGCCGGGCCCCCCGCCGACACCGCGAACGCGTCGAGCGGCACGGTGAGCCATGCAATGACCGGCGCTCCATGGGCCCGTTGGCACATGCGGCAATGACAGTAGAGTGCCTCGACGGGTGCGGCGGTGATGCGATAGCGTATCTGTCCGCAGAGACAGCCGCCGGTCAGAGTTTCGTCCATCCTCTCCCTCCGTCCTTACCTGTCCCGGTTGCTTGGGAAAAACACGGAGCCTGTTCCATGACCCTCGATATCGTCGTCATCCAGCCCCTCGTCTCGCTGATCGCCGGCATCCTGATCCTGCTGATCCCGCGCCTGCTGAATTTCGTCGTCGCGATCTACCTGATCCTGATCGGCATCGTCGGGCTGTGGCCGCGCTTGATATACCACGTCCCCTAGTGAACGTGGCCAGGAGACGATCTGGGATGAGTCCGGGCCTGCGCCGGGAAGGAGGGAACTCCAATTCTTCAGCGCCTCTTTTGGCGGAAATGACAGGGTGAGATAAACCGGACGGGCAAAATGGCGGATCTGGTTCTCAGAGGCGGTCGCGTAATCGATCCGGTAAGCGGACGCGACGAGACGGGCGACATCGCCTTTGGCGAGGGGAAAGTGGCCGCGCTCGGGCATGATCTCGCTGGCGACGAAGTTGTCGATGCCCGCGGGCTCCTCGTCGTGCCCGGGCTGATCGATCTTCACACCCATGTCTATTGGGGTGGCACCTCGCTCGGTGTCGATGCGGCCGAAGTGGCGCAGCGCAGCGGAACGACGACCTTCGTCGACGCTGGCAGCGCCGGTCCCGGCAATTTCCACGGCTTTCGCCGTCATGTCATCGACCCGTCGCCGCTGCGCATAATCCCTTATCTCAACATCTCCTTTCCCGGGATCTTCGCCTTCAGCGCCAGTGTGATGGTCGGCGAATGCGCCGATCTGCGGCTCCTCGACCCCCGCGAATGCGTCCGGGTCATCAGGGCCAATCGCGATCTGATCGCCGGCGTCAAGGTGCGGGTCGGGCGCAACGCCGGCGGCGCCTCAGGAGCGGCACCGCTCGACATCGCACTCGAAGTGGCCGAGGAGGCCGGGCTTCCGGTCATGGCGCATCTCGACAATCCGCCGCCGAGCCGGCTCGAGGTGCTCTGCCGCCTGCGCCGCGGCGATATTCTCACTCATTGCTTCCGCCCGTTTCCGAACGCGCCGGTGCAGGGGGACGGACGGATCCGTGAGGAGGTGCTCGAAGCGCGCCGGCGCGGCGTGATCTTCGACATCGGCCATGGCGGCGGCTCGTTCGGCTTTCGCACCGCCGAGGCGATGCTCGCTGCCGGGTTTCTGCCGGACGCCATCAGCAGCGACGTCCACACCTTGAGCATCAACGGGCCGGCCTTCGACCAGCTGGTGACGATGTCGAAATTCCTGTGCCTGGGGATGGCGCTGGTCGACGTGATCAGGGCCAGCACCGCCGCCCCTGCGACAGCACTCGGCCGCGCCGATATCGGCAGGCTGGAGATCGGTGCGGTCGGCGATGCCACCGTGCTTGAACTCGCCGAGGGCGATTTCGAATACCGCGATGTGCTGGGCGAGGTTCGCTCGGGACGACAGCGGCTCAAAGCCAAGGGGCTCGTCGTGGCTGGAAAGTGGTGGCACGCGCCGCGAACGTGAGAGCCGCTCCGCTGGGCGTCGAGGGAATGCCCTCTCGGATGTGCTCGTCTGGCTTTAGTACCCCTCGCGCTCGAGGCGCTTCCGCAACATCTTGCGGTGGCGACGGATGGCCTCGGCCTTCTCCCGCACCCGACGCTCCGATGGCTTTTCGTAGGCTCGCCGGCGCTTCATCTCGCGGAAGATGCCTTCGCGCTGCATCTTTTTCTTTAGTACGCGCAATGCGCCATTGACGTCGTTGTCGCGCACGAAAACTTCCATCAGCGCTGATCCTTTTGCCGAGTCGCTTTTACAAGTTCAGGCGAGGCGAGGGGGCCAAGCCAGCACGCCTTGCTCCCACCTTGGGCGAGCGCTGCTTCAAGTTGACGGGCTGAAGTTCTATTTTTCAGCAACGAGCTTACAGTCTACCGACCCCGGGCACCATCCAGGGACGGTGTAGCGCCTCCTCCGATGTGATCACCTCTTGGTCGGCATCTGGAGCTGCGGCACCGCCGCTTTCGCCCGCGCCGGGGCGTGTTTTTTCAAGCTTCTTGAACTCCTGAGCCTCCGACCATTTCCTAAATCCGCTCGTGCTGCTATTTATCGAGATCGCCACGGCCGCCGATCTTTCATGAAATTCAAGATACCCATAAGTGGTGACGACGAAAAAAATTGCGAGGTTGAAATTATGCTGTCACGGAAATCTCGAACCGGGCTTGACCGTCGATAACAGGCCCGGGCGGTAGTCAGCTATCTATTTGTCAGTTCCAGGAATTGAATTGAGATTTCATCAGCCCCAATTTGCCTGAATAGCTCGGTGGCGAGGGCAATGATGATGACCGACCCCCCGGTTGAACTCGACGAGCACCGCGGCATGGCCGCACAGAGATCGACGGAAATCCGCCGGCGCCTCCACGAGGTCCAAGCCGATCAGGCGGTCCTGCGACAGCAGCACGAAGAATTCGAGCGCCATGCCGTCGCAGCTCTATCGACCACTTGGCCCGAGGCTGCAGCAAAGGCGCGATATCTGATCCAACTTTTCGCTGGAACTCCCGAGGCACAGGATCCGCGCCGCCGAGAGCTGATAGCCCAAGTGCTCGACGATCTCGCCCGATTGTCGGAACAGTCAACGTTATAGGCGGGGTGTCGAAGGCTCGTAACGGGCGTAGTCCGATACCATATTGGTATTTATCGTCGGCAGCGACCCGATCTGGGCGCCGACGGCTGAGAGATTGGCTTCCCTCTAGGAGGGCGGCGCGCACTCCCGCCTGCATTGCCAAAGATTGATCGCCTCAATCGGCTGGCTGGCGCCACTTCGCCATCTGTGAGCGCGTTTCATTAGACACGGGGTAAAGGGACAGGCGGAATGGCCGACCACAGAACGCCATCTCAACCTCGTCAAGATATGTTTCCCAGGCTCCGGGAACAGGCTCGCATCAAATGCGGTAATGATGCGCTTGTTCCAGTTTGCATGATCGCATTTGGCGTAGCGATTGCTGCGATCGCGCCAGTCACTTGGGGTTGGAAAATCGTGCTGTTCCTAGCGATCATGTCCCTAGTCGGAATAATAATGCCAGCAACCTCGCGGGCTCGGCGAAATCCGTAGGCGTGAAAATCCGCGCATTATGAAAGGCGATCTGATGTCAGCACCCGGAGTGAGGAGTTCAGTCGAGGAACTGGCGCAGATGCTTTACGAAGCGAGTGATCCTAGCGGCATTCCCTGGGTCAAACGAGGGTTGGCAGTTCGCGACCCGTGGCTCCAAGTCGCACGAAAGCAGATAGCGCAATCCGAAAATGTGTCGGAACTCGATGGGAGGGTCGGGCCATGATTGTCCGATTGACGATCGAACAGGAGGGCGCCGGCTTCCGCGCAATGATCTCTAAGCGCGATGATCAGGGTAACGGCGTCATTGGGACCCCTGAGATTTTTCTGGTGGACAACAAGGAAGAGGCGAAAAAACGAGCGAAAGATAGGGCACGTGCCTTGGGACTGAAGACCTATCGTGTTGTCGATAAGACGCTCAAGGTCTAGCGCTGTGTGCTCCTAGTCAACGAAGATATTTAAGTGTGACAAGCGCTGAAACGGCCAGCCGAGCTCATTCCCCCGACCACATGCCCCTTGGCAGGCTGAGGGTCTATTCCGCCGCGGTCCGCTTCGGCTGGCCGGCTCGGCCGGCGGCGTGGCGGTCGATCTCGGCCTGGATCGCCGCTCCGGCCTGTCCCGTAAATTCCTCGTGACGGTTCGTTGCGTAGTCGTAGCTGCCGCGTAGAAGATCCCGGCTCCTCTGGAAATGCGGGTGGACGAAGCGCGCCATCAGCTCGTAATGCTTTTTGGTTGCGTCCCAATCGGCCCAGTTGTGGGCCAACTCGCACAGCACGCCAAACCCACCCGACCCCTCGATCAGCCGCTCGATATAGGCGATCGCATCGTCGGGGGTGCCGATGCACCCGGTGCCGGTCTCGACCAGCCACTCATAGGGGTCGGGGACGTCGGGCGGGATGATCGGAAAGGTCGCAATGTCGCGGAAGTAGTCGGCGAAGGGCTGGATTCCGAACCGGACGTTCTGGCGCGCCTGCTCACGCGTCTCGGCGATATGGAACATGCCGACGATGCGCCAGTTTTTGCGGTCCGGCGCGTGCCCATTGGCGCGCGCAGTCTCCTCGTAAAGCCCCCAATTGGCGGTGTGCCGCTCCATCGCTGCCGGGCTCGTGCCGCCGATCGACAGCATGCCGATCCCATATTTCCCGGCGGCCAGAGAGCCCGCGGGCGACCGCGCCGCGGCGACCGCCAATTCCATCGTCGGCCGGGTATAGGGGCGCAGCTGCAATTGTGCGTCGGTCAGGTTGAACCAGTCGGTCTTGCGGTTGACGATCTCGCCATGCAGCAGCGGGATGATGACCTCGAGCGCCTCGTTCATCATCTGGCGCTGGGCCCCGGGGTCGATACCGATCTTCAGCGCGTCATGGACGAGGGCGCCCGGACCGACACCGAACATCGCCCGACCCCGCGTCATGTGGTCGAGTTGAACCATGCGGTCGGCCAGCATGAACGGATTGTGGTAGGGCAATGAGACGACACCGGTGCCGAGCCGGATGTAGCGGGTGCGCTGGGCCGCCGCGGCGATGAACATTTCCGGGCAAGCGATCAGCTCGAACCCCCCCGAGTGATGCTCGCCGATCCACGCCTCGTGATAGTTCAGCCGGTCGAGGTGTTCCAGCAACTCGAGGTCGCGCTCCATCGAGAGCGTCGGGTTTTCGTCGTGATTGTGAAACGGCGCGAGAAAAATGCCGCTGCGCAAATAGGGATCGTCCATGCCGAGTCCTCCGGCGGAAAAGGCTACTGCGGCCGATGGTCAGCCATCGTCATGGTTCCCGCAAGCGAATTCCCCTTGCCCGCCTCCTCCTGCTATCATGGCTGCCATTACGCGAGGAGGAGGCAGCAGCATGTCTGAGCTCGGCGCCGACACGATGCGGGGCATTCCGTGGCCTTCGAACGGCCTCACCGAGATCCCGTTCCGACTCTACACTGATCCCGAGCAATACCGGCTCGAGCAGGAGCGGATCTTCAAGGGTCCCACCTGGAGCTTCCTGTGTCTCGCATCCGAGATCGCCAAACCGGGCGACTACGTCGCTACGACAATCGGCGAGACGGCGGTGATCGTCACCCGCGACGCGGCAGGCGAGGTCAACGCCTTCGTCAACCGTTGCGCGCATCGCGGGAACCTCCTGTGCTTCGAGCGGCAGGGGAATGTCAAAGAGATCAAGTGCATCTATCACGGCTGGACCTACGACCTGTCCGGCAAGCTCACCGGTGTGGCGTTCGAGCGCGGGGTCAAGCGTCAGGGCGGCATGCCTGCGGAATTTCGCAAGGACGAGCACGACCTCGCCCGGCTGAGGGTGGCCGAGATCGCCGGCCTCGTCTTCGGGTCGTTCCGCGATGACGCGCCGGATCTGGAGAACTATCTAGGCCCGCAAGTCGTCGGCGGGATCCGCCGCGTCCTCAACCGGCCGGCGCGCATTCTCGGCCGCAGCACCCAGGTATTGCCGAACAACTGGAAACTCTATTCCGAGAACACCAAGGACACCTACCACGCCAGCATCCTGCACCTGTTTCTGACAACGTTCCGCATCAACCGGCTGAGCATGCCCGGCGGGATCTACATCGACGACAGCGGTGGCAATCATTTCAGCCAGGCCAAGCTCGACTATGCCGCCGAGGACGCCGACTACAATCGCGAGGGGCTGCGCTCGGACAGCGACCTCCGTCTCGAGGATCCTTCGGTCATCGAATCCGTCGACGAATACGGGGACAGCGTCTCGGTGCAGATCCTGACGATCTTTCCGAGCATGATACTGCAGCAGATCCGCAATACGATCGCCGTCCGCGTGATCCGGCCGCGCGGCCTCGATAAGACCGAGCTCGACTGGATCCATCTGGGCTTCGATGACGACGACGAGGCGATGACCGAACGGCGCCTGCGGCAGGGCAATCTGGTCGGCGCCGCCGGGTACATCTCGATGGAGGATGGTTGCGTCGGCGGCTTTGTCCAGCGTGCCCTGCGCTTCAACGACGACGACAGCGGGGTCGTGATGATGGGCGGCTACGACGCCGCCTCTCAGCCGTTCCGCTCCAGCGAGGCGGCCATCCGCGGTTTCTGGAAGAAGTACCGCGCGCTGATCGGCAACTGACGAATTTCGCGGCATGGACGATCTCGCCGTACGGCTCGGCGTCAATGAGCTGATCGCCGCCTATGTCGATTGCATCGACGAGGACCGGCTCGAAGAGTGGCCCGATTTCTTTGTCGAGCAGTGCCGTTATGTCATCACCAGCCGATCGAGCCACGAGGCCGGTTTGCCGCATGGCGTCGTTTACGCCGCCTCGCGTGGAATGCTGGTCGATCGGGTAACGGCACTCAGGCGCGCCAACATCTTCGAGCCGCACCGCTACCGCCATATCGTCGGCCCGATCCGGATCGAGCAGGTTGACGCGACGGTGGCATCGGCGCACTCGAATTTTATCGCCGTGCGGGTCATGCATGACGGTGAGATGAGCCTATTTGCGGCCGGCCGCTATCTCGACCGCATCGACGTGACGAGCCAGCCCTATCGCTTCATCGAGCGCCTCGTCGTCCTCGACAGCCAGAAGATCGACACCCTGCTGGTGATCCCACTGTGACACGGCAGGGCTCTCGGACTAGCGGGGAACGGTTTCTAGTCGTCTTGCGCGGATCTAGATCCGCGCATCCACGTCTTATCTCGACCGCCCCAAGGCGTGGATGGCTGGGACGAGCCCGGCCAAAACGAAAATTGGGGGCGGTGATTTTGCTCGCTTGATTCTCCGAAGAATTCCCTGCACAGCCGTGCTGCTGTGACGCGGGAACACATTCGCCTCAGGCGCTCGCTCGGGCTCGCTGGCGCCGGTGCTTTGCCTTCAGTTTGGCTTTGCGTTTGTTTGCTCGGATTCTCTGGCTCTTCCTGACCGTCTTCATTACCTGAAACTCTTATCCTGCGACGCGGACGAGCATATAGCAGCAGGAGCCCACACCGCCGACGCCGCTAATCGTCGCGGTGGCCGGCGATGCGGAAACTGAAGGTCGTCAGATCTTCTCGTGCATTTTTTCGAAATCGGCTACCTGCCGTTCTGCTTCTTGGCGCACAATTCCGTAGCGCTCTTGAATCCTGCCGACAAGCTGATCGCGCTTCCCCTCCGCGACCTTCCAATCATCGTCGGTCAATTTGCCCCACTTCTCCTTCGCCTTCCCGACGAACTGTTTCCAGTTTCCCTTCATCTGGTCGCTATTCATTTTCGGATCTCCTCCGCGATGTTAATCACATTGGAGAAACAACGCGAAAAGCTTACCGGTTCCGGTGAGGGCGAGCGGCGCGTCGAGCGGGTTTTGGACTATTTGTCGTAGGCGATGCGGCGCGACAGGCCTTCGCGGCCGAGCCGCAGTCGGTGACCTGCGGTCAGCGATTGCAGATGTGTTTGAGGCTCTGCCACTCGCTCGCGTCGAGCAAGGCGGGGCCGGTCGGAGGAATGTCCTCGGCTTCGAGCCTGGCCTTGCGGTCCGCCATAAGGGGGTGGTCGTGCAGGACCGACGACACCATGTCGTCGGCCGACCCGATGATGCGGTGCAACAGCGAGCCCAGCGGCGCGGCCGGTCGACCGAGGCGGTGCATGACGCTCACCGCGAACGCATCGGCGCGTTCTTCATCGGCGCGGGAGTAAGCCGCGCTAAGCACCATACGGCCGGCCATCAGCACGGCACCGGCTCCGGTCACATCGCCGAACATCAGGCCGATGAGGAACGACGTACCGCCGTCGCGAATTACCCGGCGCAGCCCGTCGCGATGGGTGACGTGACCAAATTCGTGCGCCAAGACGCCGGCGAGCTCGTCCGGCGTCTGCGATACGGTGAGCAGCGTCGAGAGCACGTAAATCCGCCCGCCCGGCAGGGCGAAGGCGTTCGGCACCCCCGATTGCAGCACGACCGGGTCGGGCGCGATCGGCAGATCGGCAACCCCCTGCAGCTGCCCGACCAGCTTCTTCAGCGCGGCGATGCCCGGCGGCGACTCGCAGGCGTGGCCGGCGAGGAGGGTCCGCACCTGCCCGTCGACCGCCTCGCCGAGCGGCTTCTCCCAGGAATAGGGCATCATCTCGGCCAACTGGTTGGCCAATAGCGGCATCCCGAACCAGGCCATCGCGATGATCGCGACGCCGGCGGCAAGCGACGCGACGGCGATGCGCCAGACCGATACCGTTCCGGCACCGCCGGGACCGTCGAGCGCCGGGCATAGCCGCAGGATGTCGGCCCGCGCCGACGGGTCGCGCAGCTCCAAACGGGCCAGCGGCGGCGCCGTGGTGCAGGACACGCGCAGCGCGTTTGCGGGACCGTCGACCCGGCGCACGGCATCGTACGGCCACGAGGCCAATGGCGCGCCGTCGGGCGCCTCTACGCCGAAAATCTCCAGCCTGTCTGCGAAGCTCAGCCTGACGACGCGGCGCCGACTCGATAGCCCATCAAAGAATACGGCCGCTTCCACGGTGCCGCTAGAAGCCGAAGTCGAGACCGTCGGCCAGCCCCTCACCGAACCCGCTGACCAGCTCGCCGGCGGCGGTAACGTCTGCGGCACCCTCGATGTTGATTACCGCGCAGGCGCGCACCACCCTCTGCCAGACCCGCTGTAGCGTGTAGATCCGCGCCAGCACCCCCAACGCGACGCCCAGCAGCAGATAGGAAACCGCATAGGCCGCCATCCCCCATATCGGCACCTGCCCGACCGACACCGGCCCGCGGACATGCATCCCGGCAACCAGCACGGCCGTCAGCCCGCCGGCGACCGCCGCGAAGGCGAAAAACACCAGCGCGCTAAAGCCGATCAGCGCCCAATAGACGCCGATAAGGCTGCCGGACCGCAAATCGCACGTAACGGTTACGCTGCCGAACCGGATCCCGCCAGCCCACCATGCCCACTCCCGAGCCCGTCGGATGGCGTGCAGAAACGGCAATGCGATCAACAGAGCGGTACCGAGCAGCATCGCGACAATCGCGGCTGCGGGAGGGTGGCTCGCGAAGAGGTTCGCCACCAGGCCCCCCGCGAACAGCAGGAACGGCAACAGGCCGAGCAGCCAGATCCACCAGATCCGTCCGAACAATTGCCCACCGGTCGCGTCGAGCCGGCCGGGCAGATTGCCGTACAGCGTGTGGCGAAGCTTGAAGCGTTCTAGCGCCGCGGTCCGCCACGGATAGGCAAGGCCAATCGAGGGTACCAGCAACAGGCCCCACAGCATCGAGCGCCAAGCATACGACCAGCCCGATCCGGTCATCCAAAAGCGCACCCCGCGCCACACCGTGCGCGTCAGCCGGTAGCGCCGCGCCCGGTAGGCGGCGAACTGACCGAAGGCGAACAGGAACAAATAAAGCGGCAGGCTGGCGAACGCCTTGATCCGTTCGGCCTCAAGACCGATCAGGAAATAGACCAGGAAGATCGGTCCCAGCACCGCCAACGCGATCAGGAAGCCGAACAGCAGTTCCCTGCCGCGGCCCGTGTATTCGAGCGCATCGCCGGCGATCTCGGTATGCGACCAGAGATGCCGTCGAGTGTCGGTGGTGAGCCAGAAGCGGTAGAACCCAAAGGTCACCAGCTCAAGCACGGCACCGCGCACCACCAGGCGGCGAAAGTCGCCGTTCCGCCCGGTGAAGGAGACCAGCGCGGGCGCCGCGGGGACGGTACTGGTGGCGGGCATTATCATCGTTCGAGCGTCGCCGACTATGGTGAACCACCAGTCAACAAGTGATTATCGCACGCCCTCGGCCCCCAGCATGACCGAATCCTCGGTCAATCGCCGCCTAGTCTCGGTCCAGACAGCCTAAAGAATTCGCTCTTGATGCCGATCAGCTGGCACCGCCCGCTGTCGCGAAATAGAGCTTGGGATCGGCGGCGCGGATGTGGGCTTCGGGGAGGCCGAGCTCGCGGCGCACGATGTTGGTGCCTTCGACCAGCGAGACGCATTTGTAATAGGCAATGCGGCGCGACAGGCCCTCGCGGCCGAAGCCGCAATCGGTGGTGATCACGAGGCGCTCGGGCGGGATGTATTCGAGCGCCTTCCGGATCAGCCCGGCCACGTATTCCGGCGGCTCGACGGTGGTGATGCAGTGGTTGACGACGCCGATGCCGATTTTCTTCTCGGTCTTGTATCGGGCGAAGAGCGGCAGGTCCTTGCCGTCGCTCGAGGCGCATTCGAAGGTGACGACGTCGGCGTCGAGCTGCAGGAGATATGGCAAGGCGCGCTCGTAGCTCGGCACCTCCCAATAGACCCGCTGCTGGTTGGGGTTGCCCCAGCAGGTGTGCGCCCAGATCTCGGCATCGACCCCGGCAAGCTGCCGGTTGAACGCCTCGGTTTGGAATTCGAGATCGGCGTCGGTGCAGTCGGCGCGGGTCGTCAACCCGTGGTGGCGCGGCTCCTCGACCTGGATCAACGGACACCCGGCGGCAGTGAGCTCGCGCAGTTCGGCATTCATGATGTCGCAGAGGTCGAGGACCATCGCCTTGTCGTCGGGATAGTGCTCGTTCCACAGCATGCTGGCCAAGGCCGGGGCGCAGATCGCGCCGAACTTGACCGGGCGATCGCTGAGGCGCTGGGCAATCTGCCACAGTGCCGCGTATTCGAGCGGGCCACGGCTGAGTTTCTCTGTGACGATCGCCGGCTGGTAGGCCTCCTGCACCTCCCACAGGATCCGGCCCGGGCGAATGTCGTGCCGCGCCATCCAGCCCTGCGAGGTGCTGCGATGGCCATGGATGCCGCCGAGGCGCTCGATCGGGTAGAAGAACCACGACTTGCCCCCGACGACGAGGTCGAAGCGGCTGTCGCCGTCGGTGACGATGTCGAGCCCGGCAGCCTCCTGCGCATTGATGATCGCCGCGACGGCGTCGAGATACTGCTCGCGAAACAGCGAGTCGCCTAACGCGGCCTTGAACGAGCGTCCGTCGAGGCTCCGGTCGAACCACAACGGGCGCGGGTAGGACCCGGTGATCGCCGTTGGCATGATCATGTCGCGGGTGGTTTTCAGCATCTGGCGACTCCCTTGAATTTTTCTTCAGCCTCAATCGCCGCCGAAGATTGCCTCCGGCAATAGTGCCGAGACGACGTAGTTCGGCACGTCGACGACGTTGGAGATGCGCAGATCGACGGCAACCGAACAGACGACATAAGCCTGCTCGCGGCTGAAGCCGCGTTCCTGCAGCAGCTCCATCATGTTGAGGACCGCGTTGCGGCAGGCGAGGGTCAGGTTCTCGGCCTCGATTTCACCGGCCTGGTTGATCGGCATGCCCATGACGCCGAGGAAACGCTCGGGTACGGCGTACCGCGGATCGATAAAATAGCTGGTCCGCGAAAACACCGGCGATGTGAACTTTCGGGTATTGGCGAGACCCTTGTGCACCTTGAAGCGCACCACCGCCGTGGCCCCCATCTCGACCGCTGTCACGCAGACCTCGCCGTCGCCTTGCGCGAAATGCCCGTCGCCGGTCGAGAACAGACCGCCCTCCTTGAAGACCGGCAGAAACAGCTTCGCCCCTTTGGTCAGCTGCTTGACGTCAAAATTGCCGCCATTCTCGCGCGGCGGCAGGGTGCGCAGTCCGGCGATGCCGCAGGGGCCCGCCGGCACAGCACCAGCAGGATCGGGCGGAAATGCCAGGCCGCCCTTGTCGATGACGCGCTGCTCGCGCGCCGTCCATTCGGTAAGCTTCGCTGCCGACGGCGCCACCCCCGAGACCCCCATGAACGGGGCGCCGGGAATCCGCACACTGGGGATGTCGGCCGAGGTAGCCCAGCCGTCGGTGAGCTGCCAATGCACGAGGAACGGTTCGGTCATCACGTCGCGCAGAAACCCGAGCCCCGGGATGATGGCACTGAACGCCACCGGCTGGGCGATGATGTCGGTGAACTCGATCTCCAGGATGTCGCCGGGTTCCGCACCCTTGACAAAGACCGGTCCGGTCAACGGGTGCACCGCACCGGCATCGAGTGAGGCAAAATCGGCGACCGTCGTCCCTGGCTTGAGCTGGCCGTCGAGCGCGTCGCGCGTCTCCAACGCCACCTCTTCGCCCTCGCCGACCTCGACCAGCGGCACGATGTCCGGATGAAAGCGGTTGTGGCCGCAGCCCGGCTCCGCGGCGAGCCGCTTTTGCCGATCGATGCGGATCGACTGCATGACGGATACCTCAGTCAAAGGTCAGCACAGTGCGGGCAACCTCGCCGGCCTTCATCGCCCGGAAGGCCTCGTTGATGTCGCCGAGCCGGCCGCGCTTGGTGACCATGTCGTCGAGATTGAGCCGGCCCTGGCGATAGAATTCGAGGTAGGTCGGGATGTCATAGCGGAAGCGGTTGGAGCCCATCCGCGAGGTCTGCACCCGACATTCCGGTCGGATCGCCATCCATGGGAACTCGATCATCGCGTCCGGCGGCAAGACGCCGACGATCGTCGCCGTGCCGCGGATCGCCAGGCTCTCGATTGCCTGGCGCACGAGCTTGGCATTGCCGACGGCCTCGAAGGCATGGTCGACGCCCGCACCTTGGGTCAGCGCACGCACCGCCTTGACGGGATCATCCTCGGCGCTGTTGACGAAATGCGTGGCGCCGGCGCGCTCGGCCATCTCGCGTTTGGAGGCGAAGTAATCGACGCCGATGATCTGGCGCGCCCCGCCGATGCGCGCCCCCTGAATGATCGACAGCCCAACCCCGCCGCAGCCGAAGACTGCGACCGTCTGCCCGGCTTCGAGACCGGATGTGCGCAACGCTGCGCCGACTCCAGTCAAGACGCCGCAGCCGACCAGTGCTGCTTTGTCGAGCGGCAATTCTGGGTCGATCTTCACCAGCGAGTTCTCGTGCAGCAGCATTTTCTCGGCATAGCTCGAAATGCCGATGAACTGACGCAGCGGCTTGCCTTCCTGCGATAGCCGCGGTGCCGCAGCCTCGGGCCGGGTGACAATACCGCCGGTGCACAAATTTGGGTGGCCCGCGAGGCATTGCGGGCAGTTGCCGCAGAAGCCCGAGAGGCAGGCGACGATGTGATCACCCGGCCTGACTGCGCTCACCTCGGCGCCGACCGCCTCGACGACCCCGGCACCCTCGTGGCCGAGAACGATCGGCCGGTCGAGGGGGAACCGCCCCTGCCCGTCAACGACATGCAGATCGCTGTGGCACACGCCCGTCGCCGCGGTGCGGACCAGCACCTCGCGTCCCCAGGGCTTGTCGATCTCGACCGCTTCGATCGTCAGCGGTTCGTGCACTTTGCGGAAGACCGCGGCGTTTATCTCCATCTGTCGGCTCCCACCGAGAGCTTGGCAACACGGCGCAGTGTATCCCGTGAGCGCGCACCGAGGAAAGCCGCCGATCCTCTGCCATAACCCTCACCCACCCCCAGCCCACAGGGCTGGGTCCTCCCTCTCCCGCATTGCGGGAGAGGGTGCCGAGCGCAGCAAGGCGAGTGAGGGTATGCCGCGGTACCAAGTATCAGGTTCGCACCACTCTCATGTCCGCCTTCACAAGTAGCAGGCGCGTCAATTCGTGGCTTTCTTTCAAGCGCTTGCTCCAAGCTCTGGCGGGCAAGGCAGGAGGCGCGGCGGTCATGACGACGGTTGATCATACTCTGATGCGCGGGTCGAAACCGCATGACCGTTGATGCGTCGCGGAGCTGCCTCGGTCTAGCGACCAGCATCGGATC
>Ga0209217_1000152_pt1 | contig 16209 bp, 15 predicted proteins | sample JacPinW_OM3H0_M2_FD_187957 | JGI IMG/M metagenome (GOLD analysis project Ga0209217, IMG submission 187957) | Forest soil microbial communities from Algoma, Ontario, Canada - Jack Pine, Ontario site 1_JW_OM3H0_M2 (SPAdes) (version 2) | ecosystem: Environmental > Terrestrial > Soil > Boreal...
AGAGTCCCTTGCGCTGCGAAACCGTTAGCCGAAACACCGCCATCCTGGCTTCGCGTCACCTGATCGTAGCTCCACGCCAGACCTCCCGTGCCATAAAGCAGGAAATGGTCGAACGCGTAGCCGATGCGGGCGCGCGCGCTGCCATAGTGAATCACCGCCTCGCCATAGGTCACCTGGCCGATCAAGGGCGAGGTCACGCTCTGACTGCCGCGCACCGCAAAGGGTATCAGCACGTCCGAGTTGGGCATGCTGACGTCAGCCTCGACGCCCAGCATCAGGCGAGACGGGAAAACGTAGTTATAGCCAGTCTGCAACCCGAGAAAATAGCTGCCCGTCCCCGCCATGAAATCGAGATTGAAGGGTAGGTTGAACGATCCATTCAAATCCGGGGCGCCGGCTCCCGGCTGAGCGCTCCAGTTCGAAGCGCCTCTGATCACGCCGGCATGGGCGCCGACGTACCAGCCGTTCCAGTCGTACGCCGTGGCAACGTAGGGCACGGGCGCCTTGACCGGGAGGCTTGGCGGCAGATCCGCCGCGAGCGCAGCCGAACACGTCGCCAACACGATCCCGGTGCCGCCCCCAAATTTGCAGATTCTCGGCATCACCCGCCCCACTTACCCCGACCAAACTAGACCAAACGAACGTGACATTCATTCTCAAGCCTTATTGCAATTCATTCGCAATTGCAACTACGCCCGGCGATTGCTATTCCAGCATTGGCGCGACGCTCCAGCTCGCCGCCGAAACGGTTGGTTCGAGACTGAGGCGGCCGACGACCTGCTCAAGGACCGCGTCGTTCTTCGAATGAGCCGAAAGCCGGGCGGTGACTTCGACACGGCCGCTGTCCTCAAGGTCGGTGCTGTCGAGCTGCCGCAAGCTCAGATGCCCGTTGCTCGTACTTTGCAACAGCAACGCCCGGACATGCGCCTCTTCCGGGCTTCGGCAGACGACGCGGACGCGATAATGGAGGTCAGTTTCGGCCTGCGTGATCGGCTGCCGGTTGATCAGCCGAACCAGCGGCCGCAGCGTCAGATTGACGAGCACGACAAAGCCCGTCGCCAGCGCCGCATGCAGCGCATGACCACTTCCCGCCAACAGCCCCACGGCCGCCGAGCACCACAGCGTGGCTGCGGTGTTGAGGCCGGAAACTTGCAATCCCTCGCGAAAGATGATTCCCGCGCCCAAGAAGCCGATCCCCGAGACAACCTGCGCGGCTACTCGCGTCGGACTTCCGTCGTCGGGAAACAAGCCTTCGAAAATCACGAAGCTGGCCGCGCCGATTGCAACCAGCGTGTTGGTCCGCAAGCCGGCCATGCGCTGACGCCATTGGCGCTCTATTCCGATGCAGGCGCCGAGGAGTGTCGCCGTGCCGAGGCTGATGGCGGCCTGGTCAATCGATACGGTCATGGTGAAAATCCTTCTCGCCTGCTTTGCGCTTTCGGCGATCGCCCAGAGCCAAGAATGCTCCGAACCGTTGCAGCAATCGGGTTGCTGATAAGACAGTTCGGAGACTGTTATGTGAAATCCTTCGCTGCCGGTGCAGGATCCGCGCCCAGCGCAAGATCCTGATTTCCAGCCGAAAGGCACCGATGGCGCCCCATCGTCTTGCGCTTGCGATCGCTGCATTGATCACGCGCCACCCGTCGCGAGTTGGAAGATGCGAAGCAGGACAAGGCCGCCGGCAGCGATGAGGTAGCCCCGCAACACCATCATCCAGATGCGCGACGCAAGCGAAAGCCGCACTGTCGGCAGCTGGTCCAGAGGCGGCATGCGCCATTGGTCAGGGTCGACGTTCGCGGCCCTGGAAATCGACCCGAATTTCTCACGCGCGGGTGACCTCAAGCGACGCTGAGCAAACGAGACTCCCAGAGCCGCCACAAGTCCGATCGCACTGCCCCCGGCCAGGATGCTCAAAATCACCGTGTCGGACATGCCGGGATAGAGCACCGATCCGGTAAGAATGATGGAGAGCATCACCAGCACCGCAACGATGCCGCCGGTGAACAGATTGAGCCTGCGCGAATTGACCCACGGACCGAGCACCGCGTTGTCGTTGCAAAGCAGCAGCAGAAACACAGTTGCGCCAGGCAGCAATACGCCGGCGAGCGTTTGTACGGCGGTGGTCAATAGCCCGAGCTGGACGCCGGGGGTGAGGACGAGCGCGGCGGCAAGCACGATCAGGCCGCAATAGACGGCATAGAATCCCTTCGCCTCGGTCGCCTTGCGGTGCAACGAATGCCGCCACGAGAACACGTCGCCAAGGGCATAGGCGGTCGACAGCGACACCGCCGATGCACCGATGATGCAGGCATCCAGAAGTGCAAGCGCGAACAGCATCGCGGGAGTTTTTCCGAAATACTTCTCCATGCCGGCGGAAACCGCGCCAGCATCGACAAAATTCCCGAATTCGGGGTGGCCGGCAAACGTGTGGGCCGTGAACGCCATGATCGCCATGGCACCCGCGATCACGATCGCGATGCCGATCATGAGATCGACCCGCTCGTATCCGATGAAACGCGGCCGGATCCTTTTGTCCACGACATAGCTCTGTTGGAAGAACAGCTGCCAGGGCGCCACCGTCGTGCCGACGATGGCAATGATCAGCAGCATCACTTCGTTCAACGGCGCTCCCCGCGGCAGCTTCGGCACCAACATGTCATGGATCATCCGGTCCGCCGGTGGGTGGATGAAAAGCAGGACCGGAAACAGCAGAAAACTCCCGACGACGAGAGCGAGCGCGAAACGTTCAAAGCGGCGGAAATTGCCGGTGCTCGCCGCGAACATGACGAGCGCAGCGGCCGCCGCGACACCCCAGAGTTTTGGCACGCCGAGATAGTCGAGCGCGAGCGTGATACCGATGAATTCGGTGACGATTGTCAGCGCGTTGAGGATGAACAGATCGATGACGCTAAACGCGCCCCAAAATCTGCCGAACCGCTCAAAGATCAGCCGGGCATGGCCGACACCGGTGACGGCGCCGAGGCGCAGCACCATTTCCTGATTGACGTAGAGAACCGGGATCAGCAGCACCAGCGTCCACAGCAATGTCGTGCCGTAGTTCTGACCGGCCTGAGTGTAGGTACCGAAGGCGCCGGCATCATTGTCGCCGACCATGACGATGAGGCCAGGTCCCAGAATGGCGAGCAGGGTTTTTAGCCGGGCGGCCAAAGTCGACCTCGGCGCGAAATCGTCTTCGGCAATGCTGCCCAATGCGCCGTGGATGTCACCGAGATGAGCCTTGTCCAGCACGGCGGTACGGGTCGCTTTCGCGCTTGTTGCACGGTCGGCCGCTCTCACTTCGTTCATGACGGTCATGGTCTATTCCTGCTGAGTTTTGGCCGGCGGCTTGACGTTCCGAGTTGGGAGAAAACGATTACATTCGCGCCCTTTGGCGCGGCCGAGCGTGTCTGCTTGGCGCCGCGATTTGGCTTCGGGTTCGACACCAACGCGATGCCAAATCCAGCAATGTGATAGAGAAGGCCGGCGCTCTCGCGCACGATGCCCATGGCGCTTTGAATGACCGGCTCGAGCGCTCGGTCTCCGGCGGCGTTGGGATATTTCAGATCAGAATGTTTGATAGCGTCGGTCATCCGTCGTCACCTCGATGCCGGCAATCCCCGGCACGAGGCGAGCGGAGGAGCTAGGCGCCCACGCCACCTCGGCCGGATTGACTAGCGGCCTTGCGAAACTTGATGCGGTTATTCCCCGAAAGGGCTCCCGTCGCGGCACCGGAGCGGTGGGCGGCGGGACATCTAGGTCCTTCGTCCATGTTGCTCCTTATCCGGCCAGGGCCAGGCGGTGGCCGCGCGGGTGGATCGGCGACAGGCCGGACGTGCGGCCCGCACCATGTTCGTCGAAGTCGCCGATCGGCGTTTCGCCGCCGGGCTCGGTCTGCCAGCGGCATTCCAGCCGGCCGTTGCGATTGATCCAATGACAGGCCAGTGCCGGAGATGGAATCCGGCGCCGGCCCTTCGGGCGGCGAAAGCCCGGAAGGTTGTCATTGGAATGGGTAACGTTGGAAAGCCTGACCTTGTGCAGCAAAGGCGCAATCCGCTGCGGCTGAACAGGCCAGAAGTTTAGAAGTCGGGTTTTTGCGAGCGTTTTGAACATCGCCCACCTCCATGTCCGCGTTTGGCGCGGCAGGTCGGTGAGCGAGACGGTCAGCTAGGCGCGACCATCACCTCTCACGCGGCGAAAGCCGGCGCGATTGATCTTGATGTCTTGCGGCAGCGCCGACCCGATCAGGCTCGGGGTCACGTCGCCAAAGCTGGTACTGCCCATGTGCTCTTTAGTAGGGTTGCAAGGCTTAAGGCGTTGCTTCGGACGTGTCCGAGACAACGCTTGGCAAGTATGCCTGACCTTTATCGCTGTCAAGTTATTTTTCCGTATCCTGCCGGGAGGATCGTTGTTATCCTCCCGGGAGGTTAGGAGGATTTCATGGACCACCCGCATTCCGCGATTGCCCGACGTCTGAAACGTGCCAACGGCCATCTCGAAACCATCATTGAAATGATCGAGCAAGGCCGGCCTTGCGCTCAAATCGCCCAACAACTGCAGGCCGTGGAGAGCGCCATTGAAAGCGCCAAAAAGGCCTTGATACACGATCACGTGAGCCACAGCCTCGAACAGTCGTTTGCGGCGTCCGGCTCGAAAGGTCGGGCAGCGCTGCGCGACTTCAAGCTGATCGCGAAGTATCTGTGAGGCCGGAGCCGAGGTCGGATTCTCACCATGCGGAGCCGCGACCTTCGTCCTACTTCTTGAATTTAACCTGGCCGGACTTTCCGTCGGCGGTCTTGAGCGTCAGCGTGATCGTCGCATCGGGCGGAATCGGCCTCTTCGCCTCGCCTTTCAAGCCATTCTCGCCCGATGGTGTCAGCGTCAGCGGTTCACGATTAGCGCCGCTAACGATGAGCACCGCGGCGGTATACCCCTTTGTCGAGACCGGCTTTGGTTTAAACGCCTCAAAGACGTTGATTGTGACGGTATTACCCGACGTCAAAAGTTCGGCGTCGATGCCCGCAACGTCGAGCATGAGTCCTCCGTTCGGGCCTTTTTCGTATTCCTCGGAAAACGCCGGTGAAGCCATAGAGAGAGCCGCGAGGATTACCGCTACGAATTTCATGATCGTTCTCCTTGATTGGCGTCAACAACAGCGACGCTCGACGGGGTCTCTCGCCTGAAGAGCACGTAGAGCGCCGGCAAAACCAGCAGCGTGAGGATTGTCGATGAAATGACCCCACCGATGACCACAGTCGCGAGCGGCCGCTGCACTTCGGCACCGGCGCCGGTCGCAATCGCCATCGGAACGAATCCGAGCGACGCAACGAGCGCGGTCATCAGGACCGGCCGCAATCGGGTCAGCGCGCCTTCCCGGACCGCGTCGAGGAGGGCGTGGCCTTCGCTGCGTAGTTTCTCGATGAACGTAATGATGACCAGCCCGTTGAGCACCGCCACCCCGGAGAGCGCGATGAAGCCGATGCCGGCGCTGATAGAGAGCGGGATTCCTCTCAGCAAGAGCGCAGCTACGCCTCCGGTCAGGGCAAGCGGCACGCCGCTGAACACCAGCAACGCATCGGGCATCGACCCGAGGCTGATGAAGAGCAGCAGGAAGATCAGAGCTAGCGCGATCGGCACCACGACCGTGAGCCGCTGCGTCGCCGAGACCAACTGTTCGAACTGTCCGCCCCACCCGATCCAGTAGCCGGCCGGTAGCTTGACCTTGTCGGCGACCTGCCGCTGGGCGTCGGCGACGAACGAACTGAGGTCGCGGCCTCTCACGTTCGCGGTCACCACGATCCGCCGCTTACCGTCGTCACGGCTGATCAGGTTGGGACCAGGCGCCAGATCGATCTGGGCCAGTTCTGACAAGGGTACATAACGGATTTGGGCAAGCGGTGAATTACCCCACAGAGCGGGCATTGCCTTGCCGTGATTCTCGACCGGCGGCAACGGGACCGGCAACGACCTGATTGCCTGGATGTCGGAGCGCAGATGCTCCGGAAGCCGGACGACGATATCGAAGCGGCGGTCGCCCTGAAACACTCGCCCCGCGTTCTTGCCGCCGACCGCGATTTCGACGAGGTTTTGAACATCGCTCACGTTGATCCCGTAGCGTGACAAGGCTTGACGGTTCAGTTGGACGGTCAGCACGGGCAATCCCGAGGCCTGTTCCGTTTTCACATCTGCGGCTCCCGGCACTTTCTGAAGGATGGCCTGGACCCGAGCGGCGGACTGGATGAGTTCATCCAGATCATCGCCGAATACCTTGACGCCAACATCGCTGCGGATACCCGCTACCGTTTCGTTCATGCGTTGCTGGATTGGTTGCGAGAACCCGTAGACATTTCCGGGAACATCTTCGGCCGCCTGCTGAACGTCCGAAACGACGGCGGCCTTCGGCTTGTCGGGGTCGGGCCATTCCTTCCTCGGCTTCAGCATCACGTAGCCATCCGATCCGGACGGCGGCATCGGATCGGTTGCAACTTCGGCCGTGCCCGTGCGCGCGAACGCCTCTTTAACCTCCGGAATCTTGCCGAGGCGCTTCTCGACCATCGCCTGCATTTCCACTGACTGCGTCAGGCTGGTTCCTGGAATCCGGATCGCCTCAAATGAAACATCGCCTTCATCGAGGCTGGGAATGAATTCAGCGCCCATGCGGGAGGCGGCGATACCGCAGACGGCAACCAGCAGGGCCGCGATCACCGCGACGCCGAACCGGTTGCGGATCGAGGCGGCGAGCAGCGGCGCATAGATGCGGCGCGCGCCCCGCATGAAGAAATTTTCGCGTTCGGATACATTGCCGGTGACCAGCACAGCTACCGCCGCCGGCACAAACGTCAGCGACAGGATGCTGGCGCCAGTCAGCACCATCAACACGGTCAGGGCCATCGGCGTGAACATCTTTCCTTCGACGCCGGTGAGCGTCAGGATCGGCAGGTACACGACGGCAATAATGAAGGTTCCAAACAGGCTGGGACGGATGACCTCGCGCGATCCGGCCAGAATGGTTTCGAAGCGTTCCTTGCGGTCGAGCGCTCGGCCGAGCCTGTGCTGCTCTGCCGCCAGCAAGCGCAAGCAATTCTCGACGATGATGACCGCGCCATCGATGATGATGCCGAAATCGATGGCGCCAAGGCTCATGAGATTGGCGCTGACCCTGTTCTCCACCATGCCGGTGATGGCGAACAGCATGGACAGCGGAATGACACAGGCGGTTGCAATCGCCGCCCGGAAGTTACCAAGTGTCAAGAACAGGACAACGACCACGAGGAGAGCGCCTTCGAAGAGATTCTTCTCGACGGTCGCAATCGTCGCCTCGACCAGGCGCGTCCTGTCGTAGACGGTATGCGCGACCACGCCCTCCGGCAGTGAACGACCGATCTCCTTGAGTTTGACAGAAACACGCTGCGCCACGGTGCGGCTATTTTCGCCAATTAAAAGCATCGCGGTGCCCAGCACGACTTCCTTCCCGTCCAACGTCGCCGCGCCGGTACGCAAATCCGTACCTTCCCTGACGTCGGCGATGTCAGACACCCGCACCGGCACCCCGTTGCGTGATCCGAGCACGATTTCCTTGATTTCGTCGATGTTGCCAACTTGTCCCGGCGCACGGACGAGGTATTGCTCCCCATTGCGCTCGATGTAACCGGCACCGACGTTCGCGTTGTTTGCCGCCAGCGCCGTCATGATGTCACGGAAGCTGAGCTTGTAGGCCATCAGTTGCGCGGGATCGGGCAGCACGTGGAACTGCTTTTCGAACCCGCCGACGGTGTTGACCTCGCTGAGGCCGGGAACAGTCCTCAACTGCGGCCTGATGATCCAGTCCTGAATCGTACGCAGGTCGCTGGGGGTGTAGGGCTCCCCGCTCGTCTTGCGGGCCTCGGGCTTGGCTTCAACCGTAAACATATAGATTTCGCCCAGTCCGGTGGATACCGGCCCCATCGCGGTCTCAATGCCCGTGGGCAACTGATCCCTGACCTGCTGAATCCGTTCGTTGACCAACTGTCTGGCGAAATAGATATCGGTGCCGTCCTTGAAGATGACCGTGACCTGGCTGAGGCCGTAGCGCGATTGCGACCGGGTATTCTCCAGGTTAGGTAGCCCTCCCATGGCGGTCTCGATCGGAAACGTAATGCGCTGCTCGACTTCCAGCGGCGAGTAGCCGGATGCACGGCTGTTGATCTGGACCTGAACATTGGTGATGTCGGGAACGGCGTCGATCGGCAGCCGCGTAAAATTCCATGCGCCAAAGGCGGCCATGGCAAGAACGCCGATCATCACCAACCAGCGCTGGCGGATGGCGAAAGAAAGGATGCCGTCAATCATTGTCTGCTGCTCCTTTCGCCAACTCCGCCTTCACGATGAAACTGTTCTTTGCCGCGTACACGTCACCTTCGAGCACGCCGAATGTGACTTCCACGAATTCTGAGTCGCGGTCGCCGATCTCGACGTCGCGGGCCTCGAACTTTTCGCCGTCGCGGACGAATACGACGGTGCGGTTCTCGATGGTCTGCAATGCCGAGGATTTCACCGCGACCCCTACCTGCTTCGCCGATAGAATCAGCCGGCTGGTGATGAACAGGCCGGGCCGCAGCCGCTGTTCGGGGTTCGGTACAACCGCCCTGGCAAGCGCGCTCTGGGTGTCGCTGCTGCCGACCGGCGACAGATAGGAAATCTGGGCGTCGATCGCCGCTCCGCCGTCCGCGGGATCGATCAAAATCTGATCGCCGATGTTGACCCGCGTCAGGTCGCGCCGATAGACGGAGAAATCGACCCATACGGTCGATAAATCCGCGACGACGAACGCCGGCTTCTGCTCGGAGACGTATTCCCCCAGCGTCGTTTGACGGTCGATCACCGTGCCCGCGAGCGCGGCCTTCAATTCGTAGGGCGTCAGGCTCTGATTGCTTTCGACGATAGCAAGGACGTCGCCCTTTTGGACGCGGTCTCCGATCCGCTTGCGCACCTCGCGGACGATGCCCGGAAAGCGCGGCGTGACCTGAACCAGCGATTCCTGGTTCGGCATGACCATTCCGTTCAGCAACAGGCTGTCGCGCAGCACCCCGGACGATGCCTTTGCAAGCTCGATTCCGGCGGCCGCAATCTTGCTGTCACTCAGCACCACGCTATCCGAATGCTCTTCCTTTTCGGTCTTCTCCGTCGCGGTCGTTTTGGTAGTCGCCGGCGTCAACATCCGGTAGCCACCGTAGACGAGCGTCGCGGCAATCAAAATGAAGACCAAATATCTGGTCAATCGTTGAATCATCTCGAACTCTCGCGGGTGAGCGAAAACGGGTTACCGACGAGACCTTCGATCGTCGCGATGGCAATGTGGAAATTCTGCAGGGCCTCCTGTTCCCGAAGCCGTGCCTGCAAAACCGAACCTCGAACGTCGAGCAGATCGAGCAGCGTGAAGCGGCCTAGCAGGTAACCGCTCTGAATCGTTTCGGAGGCGCTGCGCGCATTTGGGATGACCGACGTCCGCAACAGCTTCAGTTCGGCGAGCGCGCCATTTAGGGCGTCGTAGGCGCGGCCAGCGACGCTGATCAGGACGAGCTTGTTGACCGAACGCTCGGCGCCGATCTTCGCCAGGGCTTCTTCGGCAGCAATGATATTGCCAGTGTTTTGATCTAAGACTGGAAGCGGCACCGACACGCCGAGCCGGACCGCATTTTCGTCCTTGTCCTCAAAGGGCTGCCCTTGCGCGGAAAGCTGCACGTTTTCCTGGAAGTGTCGCCATCCGGCGGAGATATGCACGTCGGGAATCCGTTTGAGACGCGCAACAATAAGTTCTGCGTTACGTTGCGCAGCCACGGCCGTCCATCGCACCAATTGCGGATTGGCGTCGATGGCTTGGACCACGGCGTTGAAGGGCGGCGGCTGACCGACGTTGGCCAAGCGTCCTACTGCCTCTCCGAAATGCGGACTGCTGTCACCCATCAGGATCGCGAGGTCGCGCCGTGCCGTGGCCAGTTGCGTCTTCGCACGTTCGCGATCCACGCGGAACAAGTCGGCTGCCACCTGCGCCCGCAACGTTTCCGCCGGAGAAGAAGCGCCCTCCTGAACTCGCTTTTGCAATAGTGGAATGAGCTGATCGAGGCTCGAAATCTGCTCGTCAAAGATTTCAATGCGGCGCTGAGCGCTTACCACCGTGATGAATGCGATGGCCGTCTCCGACAGCACCTCCAACCGGGTTGCCCGACGCTGCCAAACCGCTGTGCCGATACCAGCTTCTCCGGCCGCCAGTCGGGCCTCGCGCTTGCCACCTAGTTCGACGAGCTGACTGAGTTGCAGGGTTGTCTCGGCCGATCGAAGCCCTTTGTACGGTCCAGACCCGAGAGCGTTGTCGAGTTCGAAGGAAAGCTCGGGATTCGGGAGGGCGCCGGCCTGAACCTTTAGGCCGCTCGCAATGCCGATATCGCGCTCCGCTGCGGTGAGCCGCGGATTCGCTGCCAAGGCGCGTTGCAGCGCTTGGGCCAACGAAATCGATCGTGGCGCCCTCTCAGCGGCTTCGACTGGAATTGTGACGACAAGCAATGCGCACATGAGGCGCAAAGCCACTCCTAACAAATGCATCGGTTCGACCGGAAAAGCGGGAAGACAGCGACGCGGCTCAGCCGCTCGCAACATCGATTTTCAGGTCAGGTGTTTTGGGGGCGGGGTGTCAAGCCCGGGATGGTCCTCGAGCAGGAAAGTGGGCGCTTCGAAGGATAATTTGACCGGTTCGGCCGAAGGCTCGGCGACGAGTACAGGCGCAGGCACAAGAAGCGGAACGCAGGTGTAACAATGCTCAACCACCTCAGGAGCTTTCTTCGAGCCCTCGTCAGACTTACCCGTGAGTGCACTTGCCTCAACCGAGCTAACGGTTGCCAGCGTTTCCTCTGCGCAAGAGATCTCGCCACTAAATCCAACAATTACGTATGCGGCGACGAGCAAAGTCGTCAGCATCCGGCGAAAAGCCGATGCACGGGGGGCGCCTCTGATGGCGGCTGCTTTCCTCATCGGGCTAGCATTATCAAATTTCCTCACACAAGACTATTACGATTCAGCTTCGGAGCGATGATTCCGGTCTGAGAGTTCTGCAATCCCTGCGGCTCACAACTTCAGGGCCTGCGCGCGACCTCGACGGTGAGATGCGACAACGATTTGAAACGCGCGAGTCGGGTCCGATAGTAACCGGCGTCGTGTCCTTGGCTGGTGACGACCGAAATGATCGCGCCGAGATGTCCGGGCCCCAGCCGCCAGAGATGCAGATCGGCGAGCGTGTCGCCCTCGGTCTCGACCGCTTCGCGCAGTTTATTGGCCATGCTCGCGTCGGGGTTCATATCGAGCAGGATAGCGCCGGTGTCGCGGATCAGACCGTAGGACCAGCTGGCAATGACAAAAGCCCCGATGATGCCGGCCAGCGGGTCCATCCAGAGCCAGCCGAAGGCACGCGCCAGCAACAGGCCGACGATCACCAGCACCGAGACCGCGGCGTCGGCGATGACATGGACCACCGCGGCACGCATGTTGTTGTCGCGCGAGGCCGATCCGTGTGCGTGCTCGTGCTCCTCGAACACGACGGGATAATTTTGTTCGCCGATTCGCACCGTCGCGGTGAAGGCATGCGGCTCCGGAATTTCGTCGATCGATTCCAGATAGCCGCCTTCATCCTTCATGGCGAAAACTTGCCGGGCTCCATCGGGCCGGACGGTTTCAACCGAAGACGTCTGGGCCGTCAGAACGCGCCCGATTTCGGCACGCAGCCGAAAGCGCGGCGGCACTCCGTCCTCGAATACTTCGAGAGTGACGGTTCCGGCGGCGGTCGCGATCTCATGCGACTCATCGTGGTCGCCGTCTTCGTGCGCATGACCGTGCCCATGACCATGGCTGTGGCCGTGATGTTCGCCGCCGCTCAGCAGCCAGGCGCTCGCAATATTTACCGCAAGGCCAAGACAGGCGATCGGGATCGCCTCAGCGAAATGAATGGGAACGGGATCGAAAATACGGCTGACGGATTCATAGCCGATCAACAGCGCGATCATGGCGAGCACGATGGCGCTGGTGAACCCTGCGAGGTCGCCGAGCTTGCCGGTGCCGAAGGTGAAGGCCGGATTGTCGGCATGCTTGCGGGCATAGGTATAGGCGAGCGCGGCCAATAACAGCGCGCCGGCATGGGTGCTCATATGCAATCCATCCGCCACCAGCGCGATCGAGCCGAACAACAGCCCGCCGATGATTTCGGCGACCATCATGGCTCCGCAGAGCCAGATCACAGCCCAGGTCTTGCGCTCGCTCTTCTCATGCCCCTCGCCGAGGAAGACGTGGCTGTGAAAGGCCGCCGCTGCGCCGCTCTGATTGTCGGTCATGTTTTGCCTCACTTCAGATAGGTGTGGACCACTTCGATCAGTTGGTCCGCCGCCTCGGCATTGAGCGCGCCGGGATTCTTCTCGGGGTCGACCAAATGGGTGCGGATGTGGTCTTCCACCACCTCGGCCATCAGGCCGGCAACGCCGCCGCGCACGCCCGCGATCATATGCATGATGCGGTCGCAACCGGCCTCTTCGTTCAGCGCCCGCTCGATCGCCTCGACCTGGCCGCGAATGCGGCCAACGCGGGCGAGCAGCTTTTTCTTCTCTCGGATGGTGTGTGACATAAGCGCGATATAGGGTACCCCCCTATGCTATGTCAACCCGACATGCCGCGACTTTTAGTCCGATTTTGATCAGAAAAATATCCGCAATCCTCGTATTGCTAGGAGGTCCGAAACCAAAAGTGACCAGTCACATTTTGGAGTGATGGAGTGGGAAACGACCTTGCATATCCTCGTCGAGGGATTCCGAATCTTTGGCGTTGAGTTTCAGGTTTGGATGCCGATAACGCTTCTGATCGTCGCGGCGGGCGTGGTCTTTGCCGCGTGTACGAAGCCATTCCCGCCGCCTCAAGCGGGCCGCTCGCAAAAGACAAAGCGGGCCGATAGAGACTAGTCCCGGCTTAATCGCGACGCAGCGAAATGACATTGCTCAAAAGAGGATGACCCGCCCGGGGGGACAACCGGGCGGGTCGGGTGCGGCACGGGGTGGATGAGGCGCCCGTGCCGAACGCGGGATCCACAAGTCAAATCAACTAAACTCTCAGTAGTAATTGCAGGTGCGAACCATGCCCATGTAATTGCCGTAGGCGTCGAACTGGCGAACCCAGCCGCAGCGGCGATAGCCGTTGTTGTAGTAGTAGCCGTTGTTGGCAGCGATCGCGCTGCCGACTACGGCGGCGCCGAGCAGACCGGCTCCGACGCCCCAGGCAAGGCCACCGCCGCCGCCCGCTTGGGCCTGGGTGGTGGTGGAAGCAAGGCCGCCGGTGGCGGCAAGTGTGGCCAGCGCAAGCGCTGCAATTTTGGTTTTGATCGACATTGAGAAAGCTCCATCCGGTTAAACGTGGCCGTTGTGGCCCGCATGCCCAGTTGGACGGAGGCTCTTCGATTCCGGTTCGAATGGCGTTCCGGGAATTCGGAAGCTTTAGTTATTTTATAACGATTACATGAGGTTAGAAGGATAGACGTCAGGCCTTCGGCGAAGCGGAAAACGTGCCCGGATCGAATTTGTCGACGTCGGCGAGCAATTCGCAGAACGCAGCCGCGCCGTGATCGATGAGACGCTCGCCTTTTTCCGCCGACGCACTTGTGGCATCGCCGACGGCGCCGCTTTCGTGAAGGTCCTGCGCGAGCCAGGCGAACGGCGCCGGCCGCTGCACTGAGAGCCAGCGATAATCCTTTTCCATCGCAACGCTCTTGGGATGAAAGTCGGCGATCTCGTCCACGCGCACATGCTGCCTGTATCGCGCCAGCATGATCGAGGTCTCGACCGCACCGCCATGGATGCCATGGCGCAATTCGTCCGCTGAAAATAATCCCTCCGGCACGCCAAAGCGCGACCATCCGGTGGTGACCGCGAGCAGCCCGTATTTTGCGCGCAGGTCCTGCGCCACAAGTGTCATCGCGGCGCTGTTGCCGCCGTGGCTCGTGACCATCACAAGCTTCTTCAGACCGGCGCGCGCCACGCTCTCGCCGAGCGCCATCCAGCTCTTCAGCGCCACGTCAGTCGGCAGCGTCAGCGTGCCCGGATAATCGACATGCTCGGTCGAAATCCCGACCGGCTGAATCGGAAGGAAGGTCGCGGGAATGTTTTGGGGCAAAAGCTCACGCACCCGCGCCAGATAAGCTTGCGCAATCATGACGTCGGTACCAAGGGGCAAATGCGGCCCGTGCTGCTCGGTCGCCGCCAGCGGCAACACCGCAATCCATCGCGCCGGGCTCATCCCGGAAAAGTCGGGCCAGTGGATATCGGTCCAGTCGCGGGGAGGCAGGGTCGAAGTCATCGAACGAGAAGCCATCGAGCGAAATGTTTCATTGGACGGATTTGCAAGGTAGCCTGTATTCCTTCGAAAGGACGCAAGTGGCGTCCAATGTCTTCTATCATGGGCCAGAACGATCGACGGAGTCCAATCATGAACCCGGTTCTTTTGCTGCGAGCGTTAACGCTTGCCCTCGTTGCGGTTTCTGTGGCCATCGCGCCCGCCGGCGCCCAAACGCTCGACAAGGTCTCGTTCGGAACCAACTGGGTTCCTGAAGCCGAGCATGGCGGTTTCTTCCAGGCCGTCGCCGACGGCACCTACCGGCGCTACGGGCTCGACGTCACCATCGTGCCCGGCGGCCCGAACGACAATAATCGCATGCTGCTGATCGCCGGCAAGCTCGACTTCTTCATGGCCGCGAACACCCTGATGTCGTTCGATGCGGTCGCCAACAACGTGCCGGTGGTGACGGTCGCCGCCATCTTCCAGAAGGATCCGCAGGTCTTGCTGACCCATCCGGAATCGAAGGTGACAAAAATCGAAGAGCTGAAACCACTGACGCTGTTCGTGTCCAAGGAAGGCATCACCAGCTATTTTCAGTGGCTGAAGTCCGAATATGGATTCAGCGAGGAAAAGGTAAAACCCTACACGTTCAACCCGCAGCCGTTCATCGCCGACAAGCAGAGCGCGATGCAGGGCTATGTCACCTCGGAGCCGTTCGCGGTCGAGAAGGCCGCCAAGTTCAAGCCGGGGATCTTCCTGCTGGCCGATTACGGCTTTAACACGTACTCGACCTTGATCGAGACCCGGCGCGAACTGGTCGACAAGAAGCCTGATCTGGTGCAGCGCTTCGTCGATGCCTCCGCAATCGGCTGGTACAATTATCTCTATGGCGATAGCACGCCGGCCAATGCGACGATCAAAAAGCTCAATCCGGAAATGACCGACGAGTTGCTCGCCTACTCCATTGGCAAGATGAAGGAATACGGCATTGTCGATTCCGGCGACACCTTGAAGAACGGCATCGGCGCCATGACCGACGAGCGGGCCGCGAGCTTCTTCGACAAGATGGTGCGTGCCGGCGTCGTCAAACCCGACATCGACTTCCGCAAGGCGTACACGCTTCGCTTCGTCAACAAGGGCGTCGGTCTCGATCTGCGGCCGAAGAACTAGGGCGCGGGATGGCCGAGCCTGCCGCCTTGTCCGAAGCGGACCCTCGCATGGCCGGCCTCGCGGTGAGCCTGCGCGGGGTGACAAAACTGTTTGACAATGGCGTGATGGCGCTGGGTCCGTTGGACCTCGACGTGGCAAAAGGCGAGTTCGTATCGCTGCTCGGGCCGTCGGGCTGCGGGAAGTCGACGGCGCTGCGCCTGATCGCGGGATTGAGCGCGCCGACATCCGGAACTGTCGGCGTTTCTCACCGCAGCGGCGAGATGCGCACTGCGGATTCCATCGGCTTCGTGTTTCAGGAACCGACCTTGATGCCGTGGACCAGCGTGCGAGACAATGTACGGCTGCCGCTGAAAATCGCCCATGCGCCCAAAGCCGAAGCCAATGCGCGCGTCGGCGAAGCGCTGAAGCAAGTGGGGCTCACTGAGTTCGCCGACGCCTACCCGCGCGAACTATCGGGCGGCATGAAGATGCGGGTCTCGCTGGCCCGCGCGCTGGTCACCGATCCGGATATTCTGTTGATGGACGAGCCGTTTGCCGCGCTCGATGAGATCACGCGCTTTCGCTTGAACAACGACCTGCTCTCGCTGTGGCGCAATTTGCGCAAGACCATCATCTTCGTCACCCATTCCGTGTTCGAGTCGGTGTATCTGTCGCAGCGCGTGATCGTGATGACCGCGCGGCCCGGGCGTATCACGGCCGAGATAA
>Ga0209217_1000154_pt1 | contig 16113 bp, 12 predicted proteins | sample JacPinW_OM3H0_M2_FD_187957 | JGI IMG/M metagenome (GOLD analysis project Ga0209217, IMG submission 187957) | Forest soil microbial communities from Algoma, Ontario, Canada - Jack Pine, Ontario site 1_JW_OM3H0_M2 (SPAdes) (version 2) | ecosystem: Environmental > Terrestrial > Soil > Boreal...
TCACGCTGTGCGCAACCGTCGTGGCCCTGTTCCCGATCATCTCCAACACGACGCTCGGGCTGCGCAGCGTCGACCCCGGCCTCGCAAGCCTCTTTCGCATGAACCGCGCGGGGCGTCTGCAGACGCTCTGGCGCCTGCGCATTCCGAGCGCCTTGCCGTACTTCTTCGGCGGGCTGCGCATCTCCAGCGGGCTTGCGCTGATCGGGGCCGTGGTTGCCGAGTTCGTCGCCGGCACCGGTGGCCGGAGCTCCGGGCTTGCCTACGAGATCCTTCAGGCGGGCTTTGCACTGGACATCCCGCGCATGTTTGCTGCGATGCTGCTCATCACGGCTGCCGGCGTCGCTTTGTTCAGCTTGATGGTAGCCCTTTCCAAGCTTGCGCTTGGGGCGTGGCATGAAAGCGAAGTGGGAGTTGAAACGTGAGCTCCACCCTGATCAAGGGCGCTGCGGGTATATTCACCGGGCTTCCCGGCCCTGCCATGCGCCCGCGCGGAGCGATCCGGATTGTCGACGGGCGCATCGCGGAGATGGGCAACCTGGATCTTCTTCCCGGCGAGGAGCTCATCGATGCGTCGGATTGCGTGGTTTATCCTGGGCTGATCTCGACCCATCACCATCTGTTTCAGAGCGTCCTCAAGGGCGTGCGTGCCGGCATCGATTCCCCGCTGCTCAGCTGGCTGCGCGTGGTCCCCTATTCCTACTGGCATAGGATCGACGAGGAGGCGCTGCGCGTTGCGGCACGCATCGGGCTCGTCGAGCTCTTGCTCTCGGGGACCACCACTGCTGCCGATCACCACTATCTCTTCGCGCAGGACTACCGCTTCGATCCTGCCCACGTGATCTTTGAGACGGCGCAGGAGCTCGGCATTCGGCTCGTATTCTGTCGCGGCGGCGCCACCAGGTTCCGCAGTTTCGATACGCCCGATGTGATCGCAATGCCGACCGAGCCGCTCGACCGCATGATCCGAGCGGTGGAGGACTGCGCCCGCACCTATCACGATGCTTCCTCCGACAGCACGCGCCGGGTGGCGTGTGCCGTGACAACTCCGCCCTGGGCGGTGGCTCCCGATGAGCTCAGGATCATTGCGGCAAGCGCGCGCGCGATGGGATTGCGTATCCATAGCCATCTCTCGGAGACGCGCGACTATGTCGATTATTGCCTCGCAACTTTCGGCAAGCGGCCGGTCCCGTGGATGGCCGATCACGATTGGCTCGGTCCCAACGTGTGGTTTGCGCATCTCGTCCATGTCGATGATGACGAGGTTGACATGCTGGTCGAGACAGGGACCGGGATGGCGCACTGCCCGCAGTCGAACTGCCGCCTCGGATCCGGAATTGCCCCGGTTGAAAAGATCGCCGCCCTGGGCGGCGCGGTCTCGCTTGCAGTCGATGGCGCCGCATCGAACGAAGCCGCCGACATGATCAGCGAAATGAAGAGCGCGTGGCATACGCACCGCGCCACCAAAGGAGCGACGGCGACCAGCGTCGAGGACGTGGTGCGCTGGGCGAGCGCCGGCGGTGCGCGCGTGCTCGGGTTCGAGGATGCGGGCGTACTCGCGCCGGGGAAACTGGCGGACATTGCGATCTTCGAGCTTTGCCATCCCCGCTATTTTGGACTGCACGATCCGCTGCTCGGCCCCGTTGCCGCGGCCGGTGCGGTCCATCTGCGCCACCTGTTGGTCGGCGGCCGCAAAGTCGTGGACGACGGAAGCATTCCCGGGATCGATCTGGCGCAGCTTCGCCATGAGGCCGCGCACGTCGTGCGACGGCTCGCCGCCTGAAGTGTCGGATTGGAGGTGTCATGCTGGTCACGAAACAGAAAGTGCTGCGGCGGTTCTGGTACGCTACTTGGCCGATCGACAAGCTCAGGAACGGCCCGAAGCCGTTCACGCTGTTGGGCGAGAACATCGTGCTGTTCCTCGACCAGGAAGGTGCGCCCGCCGCCCTCCAGGACCGGTGCTGCCACCGCACAGCGCGGCTGTCCAAGGGCTCCAGCAAAGACGGGCATATCGTGTGCGGCTATCACGGCTGGGAATACGACCGCACCGGCAAGCTGGTGAGGGTGCCGCAGTTCCCGTTCGAGCAGGCTATCCCCGACGCAAAGGCGAAGGCGTTCCATTGCGCTGCCAAGTACGGATATGCCTGGGTCGCGCTCGATGATCCGTTACTGGCTGTTCCCGATTTGCCGCAGGACAGGGATCCATCTTACCGCCGCATTCACCAATTCGATGACCGCTGGAACACAGCCGCGCTTCGGATGATGGAAAACTCGTTCGACAACGCGCATTTTTCTTTCGTGCACAAATCCACCTTCGGCCAGCAGGAGCAACCGAAGCCGGAAAAATACGAGCTGGTCGAGACGGATTACGGATTTCAGGCAGAGACGATTGTTCCGATCAAAAACCCGCCGGTGGCTCATCGAGTCACGGGGACATCCGATCCGATCACAACGCGACACATGCGCAATGCCTGGTTCATGCCCTTCTGCCGTACGTTGGACATCGAATATCCGTCGGGGCTGCGCCACATCATTTTCAATTCGGCAACTCCCATCGATGATGGTTCGATCCAACTCGTGCAGATCCTGTTTCGCAACGATCGGGAAGAGGATTGTTCCACCCAGGAGCTGATCGACTGGGACGCCGCCATTATTGCCGAGGACCAGGAGATATTGGAATCGACCGACCCGGACGCGATCGTCGACATGGATCGCAAGATCGAGATGCACATGCCTTCGGATCGCCCGGGCATGCTGATGCGCAAACGCCTGCTCGCACTCCTCGCGGCCCATGGGGAGGCCGAGATCGCGCGCGCGAGCTGAACTTCGGCATATCAATACTGATCCGCCTAGTCGCGCCGCGCTTGTTTCATGGCGGCAACGATCTTGGCCAGCTCGTCTTCCACACGCCCAAGGCTGCGGCTGATGTCCCGGCCGATTGCAAAGAATACGAACACAATCAGGCACGCGCTGATAATGACCTGATAATCGGCCAAGCCCTGAGCATAACCAGATAGTAGATCATTCATGTCCCGTTCTCCTGAGCAATGTGCGCATGAAGCGGTCAAGCATAACAACACAGCCGTCTGGAACTCAAATCACCTTCGGCAGGTCACCCTTCAGAAGCGGCAGGCAGGTGCGCGTTTTGCATGGTGGTGATGACGAAGCCATCGCGATCAACCACTTGCCCGGGATCGAACGACATTCCCGAGCAACGTTCTGCCAAGGCTCCAAACTGCCCCAGGCACGCGGTGCGCGTCCGCAATCACCTGCTCAAACGCCTGCTCGATCCAATCGCAATCCGCATCGGAGATGATCAGCGACGGCAAGAGCTTTATCGTGTGATTGGCGTGTCCCGCAACTTGACTGAGGATCTTGTGCTCCTTCAGCAGCGGGATCACGATGAGCTGGCAAAACAGCCCGCTGCTCGCCGTTTCGAGCAAATTCCAGGACGTCTTGAGCTTCAGCGAGCGCGGCGCGCCGAATTCGATGCCCAGCATCAGCCCCTTTCCCCGCACGGCTTTGATGAGCTCGTAGCGCCTCGCCATGGCTTCGAACGCCGCCAGCAGACGTGCGCCGGTCCGACCCGCGTTCTGCATCAGCCGTTCGGACTCGATGACTTCCAGTGTCGCCAAACCGGCCGCCATGGCCATGTCATTCTTGGCAAAAGTAGACCCATGCACAACCGCACGATCAATCCGATCAAAGACCTTGTCGAAAATCCATTTGCGGGTCAGCACCGCTCCGACCGGTACGTGCCCGCCCGATAATGATTTGGCCAGGAGCACCATGTCGGGCTCGATGCCCCAGTGCTCACTTGCCAGAAAACGGCCGGTTCGACCGAGCCCGGTCTGGATTTCGTCCGCGATGAACAATGTCCCATGCTTTCGGCAGAGCGCGAGCGCCTCCGGCAGATATTCATCGGGCGGGATGATGACCCCTTTCCCTTGAATCGGCTCGACGATGAACGCGGCCACCCTCCGCGAGGACAGTGCCCTCTCCAGCGCATCTAGGTCGCCGAACGGGATCTCGTTGCACTCGGGCAGCAGCGGACCGAAGCCTGAACGGAAGATTGCATCCCCATTCAACGAGAGCGCACCGTAGGTAAGCCCGTGAAAAGCGTGGCTGCAGTAGACGACGCCTGCCCGCCCGGTCGCGGCGCGCGCAAACTTCAGCGCCGCTTCCACCGACTCGGTCCCGGAATTGGCGAAGAAAACCTTCTCCAGGTACGGCACATGACGCAGGAGGCGCTCGGCCAAGACAGCGGCGAGGACGGAGACGTCCAACTGAACAAGGTTGGGAAAGTCCCCGTCGAGCAACTTCTTGAGCGCCTCGCGCACAACCGGGTGATTGCGACCGATTGCAAACACGCCCCAGCCGCTCAGCAGGTCGAGATATTGCTGTCCTTGACGATCGAATAAGTATTGACCTCTGCCTTGCTGATAGGCCCGGTCGAATCCGATCGTTCTCAGCAGTCGCACCATTTGCTCGTTGAGGTAGCGGGTATGCAGGCCGTAACGTTCCTGCTCCCGCTCGGCGAAGAGACGGGCGATGTCCAAGCTCATGGTTGGGGGGCTCTGGAGGAGCCGCAACCTGCGGCGCGCAGAGGCCTAGCTGATACAACCTCCGCTTGACTATGGCTCATTGCAGATTTTTCCCACACCCTTCCGGTTGCGAGCCGGGAGGCTCCTTCTTTGGCTTCCCGATTTTTGGAAAAAGTGACTAATCTGCCACCCCGACACCAAGAGAATACGTGTAGCATTGGCGTAACTGGGGGCGTCTTGAATGTCGAGTAGGGCGACTGTCATCGCCGTGACCTCGCTTTCGCTCGAGGCTCGCATCGCCTCAGGGCCAGGTGTATCGGTCATCTGCAGCCAAGCGGGACAACTTGTCGCATGCCTGGAGGCGGCTATCGATCGCGCGCTGGGCATCATCAGTTTCGGAGTTGCGGGAGGGCTGGCGCCCGATCTCAAACCCGGAGATTGGGTGATCGGCACGGGAGTTCGGGCTGGGCAGAAGTGGTTTCCGACGGACCAAAGATGGGCGCGCCGCCTGCTCGACGCCCTTCCCGGCGCCGTTCAGGCGGAGATAGTCGGAGCAAATAGCGCAGTCGCCCATGCCTGCGAAAAGCGCCAGTTGCACGCGCAAACAGGTGCAATGGCCGTAGACATGGAATCGCATCTCGCGGCGGAAGTCGCTGCCGCCTACGGCATTCCATTTGCGGTCTGCCGTACGGTCATCGATCCGGCAGACCGGGACCTGCCGCCGGCTGCGGTGGTCGGATTACGCAATGATGGCACACCCGATATGTTGGCCATCTCCCGGTCGGTGGTACGCCAGCCCGGTCAGGTTCCGGCACTCGTGCGCATCGCAATCGATGCGTGGTCCGCTCGGGGGGCGTTGCTCCGAGGCCGAAGGTTGCTGGGTCCAGCGTTCGGCTGCCCCTATTACGGCGAGCCCGCGGCCGAGCATGCTGGAGAGGAAATAGCGTCTTTCGGCGCGAGCACCGTGCGCCCCGCCGGCTCGTGACTCCCGACACCCCGCGTTTGAAAGAGAGGATTGAGCGTTCCCCGCTGGCCAGCCATAATGGACTACGATCAGCGGGCGTGCGGGGAGGACATCATCCATGACCATCACCGTCGTCCCGGTCACGCCCACGTTCGCAGCGGAAGTTGGCGATATCGAATTGTCGAAAAAAATCGAGCCGGTTGATCTTGCCGCGATCAACGAAGCCTTCATCAAATACGCTGTCCTGATCTTCCCTGATCAACATCTTTCCGAGGATCAGCATCTCGATTTCGCCAGACAATTCGGTCCGCTCGAGACCACCATTGCTCTTCATCGCAAAGACCCGTCGTTGCGGCTGCGCAAGGAATTTGCCGACGTGTCCAACCTGGATCCGGCGAACGAGGTCTGGGGCGAGGACAGCAGAGTTCGGATGTTTCAGTTGGGCAACCGGCTGTGGCATGCCGACAGCTCATTCAAGCATGTGCCCGCACGCGCATCGCTGCTTTATGCGCGTTCCATTCCCTCGGTCGGAGGCCACACGGAGTTCGCCGATGAGCGCGCGGCATATGACGCGCTGCCCGAGGAGATGAAGCGTCGCATAGCCTCTCTCGTCGTAGAACATTCGATCTTCAATTCTCGTGCCCGGCTCGGCTTTTCCGATTTCAGCGAAGAGGAACGCCGCGGGATGCCGCCGGTAGCCCAGGTGCTGGTCCGCACCGTCCCGGAATCCGGGCGCAGGTCGCTGTACCTGGCCTCCCATGCGGGGCGCATCTTCGGAATGCCCGAGCACGAAGGGCGAGCGCTCATTGACGAGCTGATGGCGCATATCACCCAGCGGCAGTTCGTATATATCCACCGCTGGCGGCTGCACGATCTTGTCATGTGGGACAATCGCTGCACCATGCACCGGGGGACCGAGTTCGACGATCTGCGCTGGCGGCGTGACATGCAGCGCGCCACCGTTTCGGATACTGCAAACACGTGTGAGCAGCAGGGCATCGCGATCGCGGCGGCATAGACGCTGGTGTGGTGAATTTGAAGGACCTGCTGGCGACCCGTTTCAGCCCCGGACGGACCCGAGCGGGGGGAATGCATCGGGCGCGCGCTTGAGGGCCACGCGAGCGGCGCGGCAATCCTCGTGCATCTGCCGTATCAGCTCCTCGACACTGTCGAATTTTTGCTCCGGTCTGATCCAGTCGATGAAAGCGACGTCCATCGCGCGGCCGTAGAGATCGCCTGAGAAATCGAATACGAACACTTCCAGGAGCACGATGCCCTGATCGAACATCGGGCGTCGGCCGAAGCTTGCAACCCCGTCGTAGCGGCGACCTTCAAATGCCACGCGCACTGCGTAGATCCCATGCGCGAGGCGGCATGCCGGATCGAGCCGCAGGTTGGCGGTGGGATAGCCAAGCTCTCGGCCCCGCTTGTCGCCGTGTATCACTTCGGCGCTCACGAACCAGGGATAGCCAAGGAGATCGGTGGCCTCGGATACCCGCCCTGCCGCGAGAGCCTCCCGGATCAAGCCCGAACGCACCAAGCGTCCGGCGTGCTCAAAGCGTGGCACGATGTCCACGACAAAACCGAATTCCGGCCCATGGGAGGCAAGGTAACCGGGCGTGCCGGCACGATTGAGACCGAAATGGAAGTCGAAGCCGATCGCGACCCCAGTGACGGCGAAGCGCTCGACCAGAATCTGCGAGACGAATTCCTGCGCGGAAAGCTGCGCCAATCGCGCGTCGAAGCGCAACACGATCGCGCCGTCGAGGCCGGCGCCGCTGAGAAGGCGCAGCTTCGCTTGCTCGTCGGTGAGCCGGAACAGCGGTTCGTCAGGACTGAAGAATCGGCGTGGATGCGGCTCGAAGGTGAGCGCCGCGGCGGGGCGCCCAAGGACTTGCGCACGCGTGCGAGCCGCAGCGATCACGGCGCGGTGCCCGCGATGGACGCCATCGAAATTCCCGATGCCGACAACCGCGCCACGCAGCGCGTTGTCCAAAGGCCCCTCGCTTCGGACGACGGTGAAGCGCTCGCCGCGCTTTGGCTGCTGGATCATGGGCTGCTGCGAAGAGCAAGGCTTGGCGACGCGTTCAGGAATATTCGCTGGTCTGCGAGGCTAGTCCCATTGGACAGCAGCTAATCCCGCTCCGCAAGCGTGCTGGGTCTCGGCCTGACGGGATGAGAGCCAAGTAGCCCGGATGAGCGAAGCGAGATCCGGGCCAATATCTCCGAGCCAATGTCCACGGTGCGTCCCCCGCATATCGCTGCGCTCATGCGGGCTACAAGGAATCGTCAGGCATGCTTTCCGGCACTGTGCAGTGCTGGCGACTCGCCGATCGTTCTTTTGCGGCTGGCCGAGCAAATGCTCGGTGCTCGAAGCTACAAGCCTGCTTTGGCCACCTTCTTGGTGGTTGCAGTTTCCGGCGCCTCTCCAGCCACGCGCACCCGGGTCTCGCGCAGTGCCACGGCGAGCTTATGCCAATCGCCGCGCGACTGGGTGTGAGCCGGGTCTGGCCCCGGGATCGGGCGGTACAATCCGTATTTCGCACCATGCGCATCGATCCAGTGCCAGACCGCGCTCGCATCACCCTCAGCACTCGTGAGGTCGACGGCGCGGCCATGACCCCAGCCCCCCGTCGCGCGGCTGCCGCCATGCAGCGAGTTGCCGACGCGCGCCTTGAATCCGGATGCGAGGCTTTGACGATAATCGTCGCGGAACCCGCTCAGGATTGACCACTGAAGTCCATCTGCATCCATTGCGTGTCCGGCATGATAGAGCTGCTCGCGAAAATCAGGGTCCATTCCGCTTATGGCGTACTCCGGCACGGACAATCCCGTGCGCTTGGCCGCGGCCGGATCCTTCCAGGTGAAGTCGCCGGAGTGGTCCCGCTTTATTGGTTGGCGCTGATAAACCTCCCACAGGTACTTATCCACTTCGTCCATGTTCGGGGCCCCCTGGCGCCGGCGAACCGCGGGCCAGTCGCCCGCATCGGCCACAGTCTGGGAAGCCGTCCTTCCTGAAAACGCGACGAATGCGCCTACCTTGGTCGCTACCGCTTCCGCTGATTTTAGGGCGGCGGATGTACTCGAGGCGACGAACTTGATCGTTTGGACCATGCGCGGGTAAGTGCGCGCGCCGCCGTCCTCCGAATCATCGGCTGCGGGCTCACCCTCGTCCTCGGCCGGAACCACCTGCACGGGCACGTGGCGATACACGACGGTCTCATTGCCGGAGACCATGCCGGAAACCATGCCCATGACACGCGGCTCGTTTCGTTCGTTGTTGATGATGGCCAAGGCTGCGATTGCACCAGTCACGGCCGCAGCAGCGAGCTTGCCCGCGAACCGCGGCTCGATGGGCACGCATTGCATCAGTTCCTTGCTTGTATCCCATGCCTTGGAAGCGACGCTCAAGGCCGGCGCAAATGATGCGGTGCAAGCTCGGAACGCCCCGAGCAGCGCCCCGCGCGAGGCCTCGCACGTTGCCGATGGGACGAACACGCGCAAATAACCTCGGTAATGGTTTGCTCTGACCGCGAGCGTACGTTGCTGGGTCGATGGAGCGGATGGCAGATAGGGCGAACGTAGAGCGAGAGGCGCGCGCGCATAGCGCATCACGGCCGCGTGTGCGTTCATGCAAGTCTCCCAGTGCCGATCACGCTTGCGAAACGCCCCGCTCATCTCGGCCGACGTGCCGCCGTCCAGGACGGCACAAAACGCATCCCAGCGTTCAGTTCAGACGAGAAGAAGAGTGCCCCAATCCGACAAGCATTGATCCCCGACGGGGGAGGAGTTGTATGGATAATTGCGGAGAAACATTGGCGCGGTCGGCGCCAATTGATGGCAGGGCGGCTGGTTTCATTCTTAAGTAAGCTGCTGTTTACCCTACCAAACAAGGCGCTGCATCACCGCTTTTGGGAACAGGCCGGCGGCTGCAAATATCTCAGCCAGGGCGTTCGCATCGGGATTGTCGCGTGCTCCGAGCTCTTCGGCGTGGATGCCTGCCGTCACAAACAGACAGTCAATTCCAAACGCGGCGGCGCCCTTGAGGTCGGTTCGCACCGAATCTCCTACCGCCAATATCCGATGATGCTCGGGAGATCGGCCCCCGACCTTCTCCGCGATCCGCACGGCCTCCTCGTAAATCGGACGATGGGGCTTCCCGGCATAGATGACCGGCCCGCCGGCCGCGGCATAGAGATCGGCAATTGCGCCTGCGCAATAAACGAGCTGGTCACCACGCTCGACCACAATATCCGGATTGGCGCAGATCATGGGAAGCGCACGCCGGCGCATGCGCTCGATCAGCTCGTGATAGTCCTGCGGGGTCTCGACGGTGTCATCGGTCAAGCCGGAGCAGACTGCATAGTCTGCCTTGTCGAGGGTCGCCAGGGGCGCGTCGAGACCGTCGAAGAGTCCGACGTCGCGCGGGGGGCCGATATGGAAGACGCGCAGGCCGGCACGCGCAGCAATGAGCGCATGGGTTACGTCGCCCGAGCTCACAATTCCATCATAAGCCTCGCGTGTTACGCCGAGCGCATCGAGAGTAAGTCGCGCCACAAGGTCGCCCGGTCGCGGCGCATTTGTAATGAGAACAACGATGCCGCTTCCCTTGCGGAACCGGGCGAGCGCGTCGCAGGCTTCGGCCGCGGCCGCAACCCCGTTGTGCACGACCCCCCAAACATCGCTGAGCACGACGTCGTAGTTGCCCGCAATGGCAGCAAAGCGAGCGATGAAATCTGGATGGGGCGTCTTCATCAAAGATGCGAAAGCACTGCGGGCGCAGCAGAGCAAACCGAACTGCGGAATCCGCTGTCCACGTTGTTCAGCTGCGGGCTATAGCGCCCCTCGAACTTCGTCATAGCGGCTGGGTTCTGCGCCCTCCCTTTCAACAGCCTGGGCGTCAACGGATGGCGGCGTGCCGTTGCCTGGTCCCGCCCGATGCGCAGGGACTGAAAGTCCCTCCACGGTCCCATCCGGCATATTGGGCATCGTTCGCAACGCCTCCGCGCGCACCGGGCGCGGCGCGGAAAACAGCGGCCCCTGCCCGTACCGGACGTCATGGCCCAGAAGTTCCATGACGCTGTTCTCGTTGTCGATCCTATCCACAATGAGATCGATGCCGAAACGGCCCAGCAGCTCCGATAACTCTCCCGGGCCAGCCTCACCCGGTGCAGTCGCAACTCTACCAAGCAAGGGCGCTGCGTGCACCTTGACGTAACGGAAGCCGCGAGGGGCAAGCTCCCCCGGTTCGACATGCAGGCTTGTCAGCTCATTAAAGCAAAATCGGAAGCCGAGCTCCGAAAGCGCAGCCAGCCTTTCATGTTCGGGCTCGGCCATTTCCCGCACAGCGCTCTGTGCCAATTGAAGGATGAGCGAAGGGGCAATCGCGCGGTTGGCTGCCATGAAATCATGAAGCTGCTGCCAGACGTCTGGATGGGTCAGCGTCGTTCGCGACAGATTGCAGAACAGTCCGATTTCGCGGTTCTTCATGAGAAGCCGGCGGACGATTTGAACACAGCGGAAAACGACGAGGTAATCGAGCTTCGGCATGAGCCCGCCGCGCTCAGCTTGCGGCACAAACTCGGATTCGTGCACAGTCTCGCCGGTCGCGCTGCGCAGGCGCGACATGGCCTCATAGAAACGGACCTTGCGTCGCGGCAGGGTCACGATCGGTTGCAGGTAGAGATCGATACGATTTGCGTCGATGGCGTTGCGGATGGCCTCGAGCGAGACTTCGTTCATCATCGCAACGGATGGCTTCGCGGCGCTATCGTCCGAGGAGCCGCGTGGTGTGGGCGGCGGCACGGAACCAGCTACCGCGGGCTGCTCGGAAGCAGAGCGGGCCATTGCATCGAGCGTCGCCTGATGCACCCCGACCGTTTCGGCAAGTCGTCGGACGCGCGCATCGAGCTCGCTCATCTGGACGTTCAGTGGGTCGGCGACGGCGCGAGTCTGGTCGAGCACCGTTTCGAATTTGCCGTCCAGGGCCGCGAGCCGGCGCCCCATCTCCGCAACCTGACGCCCGATATCGGCCCCACCGCGGGAGAGATCGGCGAGCTGCCGGCTCACTGCGGATCGCAGGCCGAAACGGCTGGAAACCGTGTGGTAAAGCCCAAGGAGAGCCAAGATGGCGATGGCCACTGTCGCGGCCTCCAGCACCCCGAGATTGAGATACAAATAGACGGCCGCGCCGGCGAGACCCGCAATTATCAGCATGCATAACGCTAACAGGATAGCGCCAACCACACGCATGAGGGCTGGTCCAATCGTGCCGGTTGCTGGCGGTGCGATTCGCTTCTGAGCCGCGTGACCTCAATGGCATGCGGAATTGCCGCAACGCAAGCGGTTGAGAGCGTGCTGAGAGCGTCCGCCAAGCCGTAAAGAAGCGGTGAGCGAAGGCGCACTAACCTAGGCGGAGGCGCATAGGCGGCCTATAAGCCGCCGACCAATGCAGGATTCTGGACGCAAAGCCCTCCGGCGCGGACGCATTTCTCAAAGGTGGGCAGTTGCCGGCGCGACGTCGGGATTTAGCGGCATCATCGAGCGCCGGCCGCAGCTGGCCTTTCTCGCTTTTCTCGCGCTTCACTTCGCGGTTTGGACCGCCCTTCCGGCCTTGCTTTACCCGAACCTTCCGCTCGACCTCATCGAGGCCCTGACCTATGGCCGTGAATGGCAACTTGGCTACGACAAGCTGCCGCCGCTGCCCTGGTGGTTGGTGGAAATTGTTTACCGGGCGGTGGGCCGCGACGTCGGCTACTATGCCCTGGCGCAGGCGGCGGTCATCGGCGCATTTGCAGGCGTCTGGTTCACCGCACGCTCCATGGTCGGACCGGTCCTCGCGCTCCTCGCCATCCTCATAATCGATGGCCTGCACTACTTTCAGTACACCGCGGCCAAGTTCAATCACGACGTCATTCAGCTGCCGATATGGGCTTGGGCGGGGTACTTCTTCCACGCGGCACTGCGACGAAGACACATTGTCTGGTGGACGATGCTCGGCGTCATGCTCGGTTTGGCGCTCTGGGCGAAATATTTCGTGATCATGCTGGCGGCGCCCATGGCAGTGTTTCTTCTGGTCGACCGCGAGGCGCGAGGCGCGCTCGCCACCATTGGTCCGTGGCTCGCGGCCGCGGTGGCCGTTCTGGTCATGGCACCGCATCTTCTCTGGCTCGTGCAGAATGACTTCCTTCCGTTTGCCTATGCCAATGCGCGCGCGGCCCCCTCGCGCGGCTTTCTCGATCACATACTGCACCCGACGGTGTTTGCGCTGAGCCAGCTTTTGTTTCTCATTCCCGCCTTGTTGATTGCTGCCGCCCTGGTCTGGCCGCGACCGAAAACCCCTGCCGCGCGCACGACCGAGGCTTTCGATCGGCGCATCATCACGCTTCTGGCTTTCGGCCCGGCGGCGACCACCATCGCCCTTTCGGCGCTCAGCGGACGCGGCGCTATCGCCATGTGGGGATATCCGCTCTGGCTGTTTCTCGGACTGTGGATCGTGATCGAGACGCCGAGGGGCCTCGATGCGGCTCGGCTCCGGCGCGTCGCGGCGACGTGGGGGCTCGTCTTTGCGGCATTTTCCCTCGCATTCGCCGCCAACTATTCCATCTTGCCCGCAATCGATCATCGCTATCGCGCGGTCTTCTACCCCGGCGACCGCCTCGCCGACGAGCTTGCGCGCCGCTTCCGCGCGGCGACGGGGCAGCCGCTGGTATATGTCATCGGCAGCATGTGGGACGGCGGCAATGTCGCCCATTATGCGCCCGAGCATCCGCGCGTCCTGATCGACGGCAATCCTGCACGTGCACCCTGGATCGATCCTGGAGACCTGCGGAGCAGGGGCGCGGTGGTGGTATGGACCGCAGGGGATCCGGCGGTCATGCCGGTCGCCCTGCGCCGGCTCGCCGGGGATGCCCAGGTACAGCCGCCGTTTGAGCTACCGTACCGGCGCGGCGACCACGTCCTCACTGTCGGATGGGCAATCCTGCGCCCGCAACCGGCGTTTGCCGGTCTCGTTACGCCACTGCCCTGATCACGTCGGCGACCTTGCTGAAGATCTCCCCGATCTCGTTCTCGCTCACGATCAGCGGCGGCGTCAGCGCAATGCTGTCACCCGTGATCCTGATCACCAAATTCTGCCTGGTGAAAGCGTGCTCCATCGCTTCGTAGGCACGCCGGCCCACCGCGTCGGGTCGCGACGCCAGGTCGATGCCGGCGGTGAGACCGACACAGCGGATATCGAGCACGTTGGGCAGTCCTTTGAGTCCCATTGCGGCGTCGGCCCAAAGCGGCTCGAGCGCTCTCGCGCGCTCGAACAAGCGCTCGTCGCGATAGAGGTCGAGCGTAGCGATGCCGGCGGCGCAGGCGAGCGGATGCGCCGAGTAGGTGTAGCCGTGGAAGAGCTCGACCACGTGCTCGGGCCCGCGCATGAACGCGTCGTAGATCCCCTTGCGCACGATGACGCCTCCCATTGGAACGGTCCCGGATGTGATGCCCTTTGCGAAGGTCATGATGTCGGGCACGACGCCGTAGCGCTCGGCGGCAAATGCATAGCCCAATCGGCCGAAGCCGGTGATGACCTCGTCCAGGATGAGCAAAATTCCATATTTGTCGCAGATCGCGCGCAGACGGCGCAGATAACCTTTCGGCGCCGGCAAGACGCCGGTCGAGCCCGCCATCGGCTCCACGATGACGGCCGCGATGGTGCTCGCGTCGTGCAGCGCAACGATGCGCTCGAGATCATCCGCCAGGTGCTCGCCCCAATCGGGCTCGCCTTTGCTGAACGCCTGATGCTCGCGATTGTAGGTGGAGGGCAGGTGGTCGACGCCGGCAAGCAAGGAGCCGAAGAACTTCCTGTTGTTGACTATCCCGCCGACCGAGATGCCGCCGAAACCGACACCATGATAGCCGCGCTCGCGCCCGATCAGCCGGGTACGCGTGCCCTCGCCCCGCACGTTGTGGAACGCGAGCGCAATCTTGAGCGCTGTATCGACGGCCTCGGATCCGGAGTTGCAGAAGAACACGTGGTCGAGGTCGCCGGGTGCGAGCGCGGCCACGCGGCTCGCGAGCTCGAATGCCTTGGGGTGGGAGAATTGAAATGCCGGGGCATAGTCGAGCTCTGCCGCCTGTGCCCGGATCGCCGCCACGATGGGATCGCGATTGTGACCGGCGTTGGTGCACCACAGGCCGGCGGTGCCGTCGAGCACGGCACGGCCTTCCGGCGTGTAGTAGTACATGTCCTTTGCGCGCGCGATGAGCCGCGGCGAAGCCTTGAACGCGCGGTTGGGCGTGAACGGCAGCCAGTAGGCTTCGAGGTCATTGGGAACGGCGGTGGCTCTGCTGATCGACGCTGACGGCATTGATGTTTCCTTGCCGCTGCGAAACGCGGCTGCTACGACGCCTCGGTCATGTATGTCGCCCGATAATGACCGATAAGCCCGAGAAAGCCAAAGAGAAAACCAACAAGGCCAACGCGCGCCTGCCCCGCGGATTTGGCGATCGCGGAGCCGGCGAGATCGCGGCGACGCGGCGCATGATCGAGCGCATTCGCGCAGTCTACGAGCGATACGGCTTCGAGGCAGTGGAGACACCGGCCATCGAATATACCGATGCGCTCGGCAAGTTCCTTCCGGACCAGGATCGCCCGAACGAGGGCGTGTTCTCCTTTCAGGATGATGACGAGCAGTGGCTGTCGCTGCGCTACGATCTCACCGCGCCGCTCGCACGTTATGTCGCGGAGCATTTCGATGCATTGCCGAAACCCTATCGCAGCTATCGCGTCGGCTGGGTGTTTCGCAACGAAAAGCCGGGGCCGGGACGTTTTCGTCAGTTCATGCAATTCGACGCCGATACCGTGGGTTCCTCCTCGCCCGCGGCGGACGCGGAAATCTGCATGATGGCAGCCGACACGATGGAGGAGTTGGGGCTCGCACGCGGCCACTACGTGGTTAGGTTGAACAGCCGTAAGGTCCTCGACGGCGTACTGGAAACCATCGGGCTAGTGGCTCCCGAAAGTGAGCGTCAGAAGCTCATCGTGCTGCGTGCGCTAGATAAATATGATCGGTTAGGCATCGGAGGGGTGAGGCAGCTGCTTGGAAAAGGGCGCAAGGACGAGTCCGGCGACTTCACTGAAGGGGCTCACTTGAGCGAAGCAGCAATTGCAACAGTCTTAGCCGTGTTCGATCCAGTGATGGACAGTGACGACAAGATTGCGCAGCTTGACCTTTACTTGAAGAATAGCAAGTCGGGCCAACAAGGCCGCGAGGAGCTAGAAGAAATTGACACCATACTGAAGCGTTGCGGATATCTGAGTGATCGAATTGCAATTGAACCCTCGATCGTGCGTGGCCTGGAATACTACACTGGGCCGGTTTTCGAAGTGGAGTTGACGTTCCCTGTCGTGAGTCAAGATGGACGATTGGTCCGCTTTGGCTCGGTAGCTGCGGGAGGGCGCTATGACGGTCTGGTTGGGCGCTTCCGTAATGAAAAGGTGCCAGCGACAGGGTTCTCGATCGGCATATCGAGGCTGATGGCGGCACTTACACATCTGGGCAAGATCGACATCGCGCCAGATCCGGGCCCCGTGGTCGTGACTGTCTTCGATCGTGAGCG
>Ga0209217_1000155_pt1 | contig 16112 bp, 13 predicted proteins | sample JacPinW_OM3H0_M2_FD_187957 | JGI IMG/M metagenome (GOLD analysis project Ga0209217, IMG submission 187957) | Forest soil microbial communities from Algoma, Ontario, Canada - Jack Pine, Ontario site 1_JW_OM3H0_M2 (SPAdes) (version 2) | ecosystem: Environmental > Terrestrial > Soil > Boreal...
TCGGGATTGTCTCGCCTGGTATCGATACTGCCTGGGGAGACCACATTGGCGCGGATGTTCTGCCCCGCAAACTCGACAGCCAGCGCGCGAGCGAGCCCGACCAGGCCCATCTTCGCCGCCGAGACGTGAGCGCGTCCGCTGCCGCCGGTGAAGGCGCCTTCGCCGGTGAAGAACAGGATGCGCCCATAGCGGTTGGTGACCATCGAGGGGATGACCGCTCGCGTGCAATACATCGCCCCGTCGAGGACGACGCCCCTGACCTCCTCCCAATCCTGCACCGTCACCTCGGTGAAGGGCTTGTGCGGCCGGATCGCCGCATTGTTGATCAGGATGTCGATGCGCCCGAATTCCGAGAGCGCCCGCGCCACCATAGCATCGACCTGATCTTGCTTGGCAACGTCGGCAAGGACGGCGAGCGCCTTGACTCCCCGGTCCCGAGCCTCGCCCGCCACAGTATCAGCCTCGGCCTGGTTGCTGCGGGCGTTGACGACGATGTGGGCGCCTTCGCCGGCCAGCTTCAACACCGTCGCGCGGCCGATGTTGCGCCCCGAGCCGGTGACCAGCGCGACCTTCCCTTCGAGCTTACCCATGAGCGACCTCCCTGGCGATGTTCAAAACGTAGCAGGAACCGGCATCCTATCGTGCCGGGCACGTCGCGTGACAGGGTTCGGAGGATCTTCGGCACAATCTCGCCGGTTAGCCAGCTCACGCTTCGAGGTGGGCGCGGCGAGCGTAGAGCGCGCGCAAGCTGTCTCGCGGGCCGAAGGCAACCGAGGCCAAGTAGGCAAGTCCCGCGACCAGAACGATCGCCGGACCCGACGGCAGGTCGAGATGATAGGATACGAGCAGGCCGAGAAAGCCCGAGGCGAGCGCTAGCCCGCTGCTCGTGGCACTCAGCGACCACAACTCCCGCGCCCAGAAGCGCGCAGCGGCGGCGGGCAGCATCATCAGGCCCACCGCCATCAACGTGCCGAGCGCCTGAAACCCGGCGATGAGGTTCAGGACGACGAGCGCCAGAAACAATGTGTGGACGAGCCCGCCGCGACCGCCGACAGCCTGCAAGAAGCCGGGATCGAAGCACTCGACGACGAGCGGTCGGTAGATGACGGCGAACAACACCAGGCTCGAGGTGGCGATGCCGCCCATCAGGATCAGCGCTGTGTTGTCGACCGCCAGGATCGAACCGAACAGCAGGTGAAGCAGATCGAGATTGCTGCCATGGGTCGACACCAGCAGCACGCCGAGCGCCAACGAGATCAGATAGAAGGCGGCAAAGCTCGCATCCTCGCGCAACGGCGTCAGCCGGGTCACGACCCCGGACAACAATGCCGCGACGAGGCCCGCCGCAAGCCCGCCCAGGCTCATCGCCGGCAATGACAGCCCAGCCATGATAAAGCCGAGGGCCGCCCCCGGGAGCACCGCATGGGACAGCGCATCGCCCATCAAGCTCATGCGGCGGATCACCAGGATCGTGCCGATCGGCCCACAGCTCAGCGCCAGTGCCAGGCAGCCGACCAGTCCGCGGCGCATGAAGCCAAACTCGGCGAATGGGCCGAGAGCGAAACCATACAGCGTCATCCACTCCATATGGATCGCAGCACAGAGCAGATCACCCGATCGGGCGCGCGGTGCCCGCCGGCACAGGTCTCGATGTTGATGATCACCTTCTCGCCCGTCGCGATTCGGCCCTCGATCCTCGCCGCGGGGCGGCGGCGGGCACCTCGCCATCGATTCGGTCGTCGACCGTCGCCGGGAGAACATCGGGATGGCCGACCGCGGCGGTCAGCTCGGACTTGCCGAGAGGTTTATCGTCGCGGTTGAGGTGGCAGGCGAAAAGCTCCATCATTTGTGTCTCGATCGGATCCGGGGGCTTGCGGGTGACGATCGCATGGGGGCGATGTTCGAGAAAAGGGACCCTTGGATTAGCAAGGGGCGGGGCGGGATGTCCAGGCGACCCGCGGATCGCTGCCTCGCGGGATTCCTTGCGTTGGCGGTCGCTGTCGTTGGGGTGGTGCCGCTCGCTGCGGCAGCAGAAAACGAGCCTGGCGCAAAGCTGCCGCGGTTCGTCAGCTTGCGCTCGGATCTGGTGAACCTGCGGGTCGGTCCCGGCGAAACCTACCCCATTCTGTGGGTGCTCACCCGCAAGGAGATGCCAGTTGAGATCATCCGAGAATTCGAACACTGGCGGATGATTCGTGACTGGCAAGGAACCGAAGGCTGGGTGCACGAGCGCATGGTGGCCCGCAAGCGCGGTATCGTCGTCAAGGGCGGCGTCCGAGCACTCCATAGGCAGCCGGATCCGGCTTCCGAGGTTATTGCCCGCGCCGAGCCTGGTGTCTTCGCCCGTCTGGCCGAATGCCGCGGTGCCTGGTGCCGCATCGAAACGGCCGAGATTACCGGCTGGATCCAGCGCGGAGAAGTTTGGGGCGTCTACCCGGACGAAGCGGTCCAATAGCCTCGACCGGGCCTCTATTCATTCAGAAGTATTGTTGGCGGGCGGCCCCCCACTAGCCGCAGGTTGTGCGGAACAGATCGGGTGTGTCGGGTTTCGGCGCGCGATGCTTGCAAATGTTCATCAGCCTCGTAAGATCACGTACTAGCTGGCGAATCGCAAGCACCAGCAGAAGCGCAGGCTCATGAAAATCCGGTGGAAAATAGATCTGGCAATGTCCGCTGCGTTTCTGGTGGGTCTCGGATTGGCGGGATTTGTCGCGTACGAGATCCTTAGTAAGAATGCTCAGGAAGACAGCCTTCAGAATGCACGAATCATAATGGAGGAAGCATCAGCTATCCGCACCTATACTGCTGAAAGCATAAGGCCACTTTTAGAGCAACAAATGAAGGTACAATTTTTGCCACACTCGATACCTTCGTTTGCTGCGCAAAGTAATTTTAAGCTCGTACGACAAAAATTACCGGAATACACTTATCGCGAGCCAACTTTAAATCCAACCAATCTCAACGATCGAGCCGTCGATTGGGAAGCTGACATCATCAACGGCTTTCGCGACGACGCGACCAGGCAAGAAGCGGTGATCACCCGCGACACCCCGGGGGGGCAATACCTCGTCCTCGCCCGCCCGCTCAAGATCGGCAGCCCAGCCTGCTTGACTTGCCACAGCACGCCGGAGGCTGCGCCCGCTACGATGGTGGCCCTGTACGGCTCGCAGAACGGGTTTGGCTGGAAGCAGGGTGAGATTGTCGGCGCCCAAGTCGTTTCCATTCCGCTCGGCATACCGCTCGGCCGGGCCTACAAGGCTCTGTTCTGGTTTATGATGGCTTTGGCGGGTACGTTCGTCATCATCATCATTATTGTCGATCTGCTGTTGCGCGCGGTTGTGGTCAAGCCGGTCGTCGAGATTTCGGAGATGGCCGACAGGGTCAGCATGGGGAATCTCGATACGCCCGAATATGTCCGCGAAAGCAACGACGAAATCGGATCATTGTCGATGTCGTTCAACCGGATGCGGCGCAGCCTGCAGAACGCGATGAAGATGCTGGAGGAGCAAAGCTGAAAGACCGGATAGAAACAATGGATTCACTTGTGAGGCGTAACCCGTCTATTCATTTGAGATTGGCATGGCTGCCATAACGGCCAATTAACGAAGCTGCGAGGGACGGGCCGTGAAGGCGATCCACAGCATCGGCCGTTATCGCGTCGAGGGATTGCTCGGCACCGGCGCAATGGGCGAAGTATATCGCGCCTACGATCCTCTCATCGACAGAATGGTGGCAATAAAAGTCGTGCGTCCCGATCTGGCGACGGGTAGCGGCTCTGATCAATGGCTACAGCGCTTCCGCCGCGAGGCGAGAGCGGCGGGCCGGCGTTTTCACCCCAATATCATCGCCATCCTCGACTTTGGCGAAGATCATGGGATGCCGTTCCTCGCGATGGAATATGTCGAGGGAAGCAGTCTCGATGCCTTCCTCAAGACATCCGGCCCACTTCATCCTAGCCGCGGCGTGGCGATTATTACGCAGGTGCTCAGCGCCCTTGGGTTTGCCCACCAGAACGGGATCATTCACCGCGACGTCAAACCCTCCAACATCATGATCTTGAACAGCGGCGAGGTTAAGGTAGCCGATTTCGGCATCGCCCGCATCGACGCGTCCGAATTCACGATCGTCGGCGATCTGCTCGGGACGCCGGCCTATATGGCTCCAGAGCAGTTTTCCGGCGCGCCAGTCGATACCCGCACCGACCTGTTCGCGGCCGGGGTCATCCTGTTCGAGATGCTGACGGGTGTGAAGCCGTTCCGCGGAAAGAGCATTACCGAGATCATGTCGTTCATGGAGAACCGTGGGCCCGAGGACATACGGACCTTGAACCCTAGTGTTCCCGACTCGCTCCAGCGGGTCATCAACAAAGCGTTGGCGTTCGACCCCGCGCGGCGCTACGCCGATGCCGCCGAGTTCTCCAGGGCGATCATCGAGGCTTTCCCGGCTTCCTCGGAACCGCCGCCGCTGCTGCAACCACAACTCCCCGATAACTCGATGGCGAGCGCCGGGGTCGAGAAAACTACACCGGCGGAACCGAGTTGGCATCCCGACCTGCTTCGCGAAATCGAGCGCGATCTGGCGACGTGCATCGGCCCGATGGCGGCGATCGCCGTAAGGCGCGCGGCCCGGCAGACCAACGACCTTACGGCCCTCTACGAGATGCTGGGCAAGCATGTCGACAACCCGCGGGAGCATGCCGAATTCCTGGCGAAAGGAAGGCGGCGAGCGGCGGCAGGCGTGGCCGGCGGGGTGCCCCCGGTGACGCCGTCAAAGCTGGCGACCGAGGATCGGCGAAAGGGCGATCGGCCAGCCACCTCGCCTACGCCGGCGAACATCGCCTCTATTGAATCGAATCTCATTCGCTACATTGGCCCGATCGCCAGAATCCTGGTCAAGAGAGAGCTCGAAAAATACGAAACGCTGGACAAATTCTATCGCGCACTGGCGGCCCATATCCCAAATGAACGCGACCGAGAGGCGTTTCTAAGAGTCCACGGAGGAAACTGAGTGGGGGCGCGTGGATGAGGGGGCGCGATCTCGTCACGGGGTTGCTCGGCACTATTGCGGTTTCGCTGGCAATGCTCATAGCCGTCTCAGCTCCCTTTCACACTGCCAGTGTCGCGGCGGAGGCCCGGGACGTCGAGGTCAATGCAGCACTCATTCGCGAAATCCAATTTATGCTGGCTCGGCTCGGAATCGATCCCGGACCGATTGACGGCATCGCGGGTCAGCAGACCCTCAGGGCCGTCGGCAAATTCCAAGTGCAGTCCGGTTTGCCGGCGGGGGATCTGGTTAGCGGCGGGAAAATCTCAGCTGCCTTTCTAGAGCGCTTACGCAGCGAGGCATCGCGCGCCATTCTTGGCGGAGAAAAGAAGCCGGTCGAAGCTCCGGAGCCTCAGGCAGCTTCTCCCTCACCGGTTGTCGTAGCGCCGCCCCAGCCCACCCCTCCCGCACCCGATCCGTTTGCTGCATGCACGTTTAATCCCGGGGACTTCCGAATCGGGGCGACCGAGTACACCCCGGACAAATTTCTGCAAGTCGGCTTCGACGGGTCGACTGCGCGCGCGGTGGCGAGCCTCAAAGACCGGCTCGATGAAGCGCGCCAGATCGCCGGAAGCATCGGCGGATCAGCCCTCGCCGAAGTGCAGCGGCAAGCGCGAATTTTGGCATATTTCAGCTGCCGGCTGAAAATCGAGCAGGGTTCGGACGCCAAGAAATAGAGCCGCTGTACGCCGAGGGACGATGACTGCGATCAATCACAAGCTCCGCTACCGGTCGGCCGTGCGAACCCATGCCGGCGCCGTGCGCCAGCGCAACGAGGACGCCGTGCTCGAACGGCCGGAGATCGGGCTGTGGGCGGTTGCCGACGGCGCCGGCGGCCATCAGTGCGGCAATTACGCGAGCGAGAGTATAATCACGGAGCTCGGCAAAGTGTCCGCGCCGCCATCGACCGCTCAGCTGATCGACGATGTCAGAACCCGTCTCAGCCGTGTCAACCAGGAGCTGCGAGAAAAAGCCGCCGACATCGGGCCGCGGGCCATGATCTGCAGCACTGTCGTCGTCTTGCTGATTGTCGAAGGTCGCAGCTGCTGCCTGTGGGCCGGCGACAGCCGCTGCTACCTGCTGCGGGCCGGCGCGCTGAGGCAGGTGAGCCGCGACCACAGCTACGTTCAAAACCTTGTCGACCGCGGCGAAATCCGACCTGAAGCCGCGGCTGACCATCCGCTGGCCCATGTCGTCACCAACCTGCTGGGAGCGGCGGACGGGCTGACGCTCGAAGAAAGGTGGGACCAACTCGCGCCCGGCGACATTCTGCTGCTCTGTTCGGACGGACTTTGCCGCGCGCTCGCCGATCGCGACATTGCCACTATTTTGCTCGATCATCCGGTGGAGAGAGCCGCCGATCGGCTGATGGAAAGCGCGTTGTCGAGCGGCGCACAAGACAATGTCAGCGTGGTGGTTGTCGCCTGCCAGGCGTGACCCGGCGCCCCGGCCGCCCTATAGCTGTAAAGCTTCAACCCGCCGTACCGGTGATCCTCGTGAGCCGGTAGGCGCTGAGCATTCCCTCGTGTTTCGTCTCGATCCTGGTCAATTCGGCGTCTACATAGCGCCACAGTCGCTGGTGCAAGGCGGGGCTGATCAGGATCTCGCCGCTTTTTGCACCGGCACAGTACCGATCCGTCCAGTTGGCGGCTTCGCCGATGATCGTCAGCTCCATGCGGTCATTGGAGCCGATGAACCCGTGCAGCACCTCTCCGCAATGGACGCCAATGCCGATCGTGCAGGTGACTTGGCCGCGACGCTTGCGCCGTTCGCTGACTTCGGTCATCACCGATTGCATTGCCAATGCCGCGCGCACGGCCTTTTCATGCCGTAAAGCATCCGGTTCGGGGCAGCCAAAGACGGCGAGGATGGCGTCTCCATTGATCTTGTCCACGGTGCCGTCGTGTTCGAAAATCGCATCGACCAGTGCGGCAAAATAGTCGTTGAGCATGTCCACCACATCGTCGGTGTCCATGCCCGCAGTCAATAGTGTGAAGCCGCGGATATCCGATTCGAGAATTACCACTTCGGATTTTTCGCCGCCCGGACGCAGTCGGCCATGAGCAGCCCTCGACAAAAGCTTGTCGCGGATTTTGGGCGAGAAGTTCGTCAGCAGCCTGCTGAGCAGGGCTGCGTTGCGGCGAAGGTCCTCCTGCAGTTTGGTCTGTGTCGCGGCCATGGCGGCGTAGTGGGCGACCGCGAGCATCAAGCGCAAATCGTCGGCGGTAAAGAGCGTCCCCCCTTCGCTGTTGTCAACGCATGCTGCCCCCAGTGCCCGCCCCCGCCAAATCAGCGGCACATACATGCCGGCCCTGATGCGATTGATAACCTGGCTTTGACTGGGGTCGGTGCTCTCGTGCCAAATAAATCCCTGCCGTGTTGCCATCGCCTGCGATGCCAGGGTCGTGCTGACCGAAGGGCGCCCTACCGGTACATGTGCCTTCAGCAATAGCCCCCGGCTCTCTGGATCTTCCAGCAGCAAAGCGCCCCGGCTGGCGGCCGGGATAATTGCGACGAGCCGCTCGATGATCGTTTGGAACAGCGTGTCGAGATCGGTCGCCTCGCCGAATCGCAGCGGCAGCTCGTAGAGCAGGGCGAGCGCCTCCGCGCGAGCCGGATCGACGGCTTGGCCGGGCTCGAGCACCGGCGCACCCGCGTCGATGATCGCACCGATATCGAGGCCCGTGTCCGGGGCCGTGACGATCGTCCGGTCGTCAAAGCAGAGGCCGTCGTCGAGGCTGGTCCGGGTGACCGGGATCTCAACCTCGACCGTCGTGTCGCTGACCCGGATCGTCTGGCCGGGCTCGAGCCGCAGCTTGCCCTTGCCTTTGATCTGCTCGCCGGCTAGTTCCGTGCCGTTGGCGCTGTTGAGATCCTCGATCCAGTAGTGACCGTCAGCAATCGAGATCCGCGCATGCGGCCGCGAGACCCGTAGATCCGGGGTCAAATCGATATCTATGTGGACACCTTGCCGCGGCCGCCCGAGAACGACCGATTGGCACGGCTGATCGAATAGCTTTTCGCTGTCCCGATAGCGGTAGCGGATACGCACGTCGCGCCGTCAGGCTGCTCCCTCTTCCATCAGCGCGGCTCGCCGACAAAGGCACGCTGCAACTCTGCAAGCCGATCGAGGGCGGCGCGCGACAGCGGACCCTTGTTGATCGAGCGCGCGGCATCTTCGAGATGGTCGAGCGTCGAATAGCCAACCAGCACGGTCGAAACGGCGTCGTTGGCAATCGCAAACCGCAGTGCCGCCTCGATCAGGCTTTCGGCATGGCCCTCGCGAATCAGCGGCTCGAGCCGGCGCGCGCGCTGGGCATCGGTGCGGTAGCTGCCGCCGGAGCCGATCGGCTCGACGCTCGGCGATCCGAGCGGGTGGCGGTCTTCCGTCCCGCTCAAGGCACCAGCGGCGAGCACCCGGATGTTGATGACGCCCATATCGGCGGCCTTCGTATGGGCCAGCAGATTGCCGTAGTCATGCGCGGGATAACCCGGTGGAACCGCGGCGCCGGCGCTTGGATTGAGCATATTGTAGCTGACCTGTGCAGTGTCGAAGGCGCAGGCATCGACGACCCCGTGAAGTGCTGCGGTGTCGCCGACCGCAGTGATGCCAAAGAAGCGGATTTTGCCTTGCTGTCGCAAGCGCTCGAAGGCCGGGACGATCTCGCCGAGCACGGTCTCGGGGGTAAAGCCGCCATCGCTGCCATCGGCGGTGATGTGATTGTGCAGTTGGAAGAGATCGACGCGGTCGAGCTGCAGGCGCTGCAGGCTCGCCTCCAGCGAGGTCGCGATCGCCGCGCCGGCTCGGCTGCGTTCGCCGTCCGGAACGCGCACTTTGGTGCCAACCACGATGTCGGGCTTCAAACTCTTGATGACGCGTCCGAGATTGCGCTCGGATTCCCCGTTCCCGTACATCGCTGCGGTATCGAAATAGTTGAGGCCGAGCTCGAGCGCGCGAGCGACGGCCCGCTCCTGGTCGGAGGGATTGCCGCGCACCATCAGCCCGCCGACGGCACCGCATCCGAACCCGAGGAGCGAAACATCGAGCCCGGTCCGGCCGAGTGTGCGTCTTTCCATCGCCTCCTCCGTTGCTTTGGCGCCCGTCGGATCAAATCCCGAGCGTCCGCAAGTGTCAATCTTGCCCGAAGCGCCCCGGTCGAGGAGAGTGAACCGAAATCGGAACGGGAGGACGCATGCGCAAATCGGTTCCCCTGCTGGGCGCGTTTCTGCTCGCCGGCGCCGCAGCGGCGCTGGAAGTGGCCGAAGCAGCAGCTTCGAGAACAAGGGCGAGGCCGCGTCCGGATCTCATCGAGGATCTCGTCGCCGCCAACCGCATCCTCTCAGACCAGGGCGTGGTCGATGGTTTCGGCCATGTCAGCGTGCGGCACGAGGGGGACCCAGGGCGCTTTCTGCTCGCGCGCAGCATAGCTCCAGGCCTGGTCTCGGCCGGCGACATCCTGGAGTTCGATCTCGACGGCAATGCGTTCGAGCCACGCGATCGTGCGCTCTATGTCGAGCGCTTCATCCATAGCGAGATCTACAAGGCCTATCCCGACATCAAGGCGGTCGTACATAGCCATTCGCCGTCGATCATCCCGTTCGGCGCCACCGATGTGCCGTTGCGGCCGATCTACCACATGAGCTCTTTCCTCGGCGCTGGCGCCCCGGTCTTCGAGATCCGCGAGGCCGGGGGCGCTGCGACCGATATGCTGATCCGAGACCCGGCGCTCGGCGCGGCGGTTGCGCGCAAGCTCGGCGGGTCGGCAGTCGTGCTGATGCGCGGGCATGGCAATGTCGTCGTCGGCCAATCGATCGAACAGGTCGTCTTCCGGGCCATCTACACCGAGATCAACGCCAAGCTCCAAGCCGAGGCGCTCCGGCTCGGCCAGGGCGAAGTCGCCTTTCTCAATGCTGAGGAGGCGGCCAAGGCCACCGCGACCAACAACCTAGTTCTCAGCCGCGCGTGGGAGCTATGGAAGCAACAGGCATTTCGACCGCGCTGAGCAGACCTCGGCAGCGCAATGTTTCTAGCACCGCCATGAAGTGCTGGGGACCGGAGCGGTCGAGGCCTTCGAGCCAGTTCTGATCGAGGAAAGAGGCGAGTGCCGGCTGGCCGAGAGTCGCCTCCCAGACGATCCCGAGCAGCGAGGCCGCCGCTTCGTCGGCTTCGCGCTCCAGCGGTCGCAGCGCGGCAGCGCGCTCGGCCGCAACACGATCAAGCGTATCCGGACCGGGTCCGAGCCCGAACTCGACGAGCCCTCGCCTTTCGGGCGGAGCCAGCACAAAATGAGCGACTTCGTGCAGGATGACATAAGCCTCGGTCGCACCGAGCAGCGCCACTCCGTCCCAATTGAACTTACACGGCATCCCCTCGGGGTGGATCGCCAGGCCGAAGGCGTGGGCAATCGAGAGCGCCGCGAGGCGGTGCTGCTCAGCCTCCGCTCCGGCGGCGCGGTGCGGCGAGGTCGCGCGAATTCGCCGAAACACCGAGCGCGAGAGGCGGTCGGAAAGGCGGGCCATGAAGCGGTCTAGTAGGCCTGGCAGCGCAGCAGGCGTGACCGGGGTCAGGATCATCTGCCAACAGCCTCGGTGGAGCGGGTCAACGAGCGAGCATGCGTAGCGATTTGCGCGTTTTACCGCTCGGTCGGGCATCGCTACCATGCCGCGGGGTGATCGGCGAGAGGTTGGCATGATCCGAACCGGGGACGAATATCGCGCCGGCCTACGCGACGGTCGCGAGGTCTGGATCGACGGCGAGCGCGTGAAGGACGTGACGATCCACCCCGCCTTCAAGCCGGTCGTCGACTGCAAGGCCCGCATGTACGACATGGCGCACGAGGCGGCTTGGGCCAGCACCATGGGCTACGCCGAGGGTGGCGAGCGCTTCTCGACCTTGCTGCGGCCGCCGACCGAAAAGGGGCATTGGCATGAGAAATGGCACGCCGTCGATGCCTACCTCAATGACATTCGTGGCGTCCTGACCCGCGTCGGCGACGAGACAGTCGGCGAGATGTGGTCGCTGTACGATGGCCGCGACGTGCTGAACGAGATCGATCCGCGCTTTGGCGACAATATCGAGCACCACATCCGCCGGGTTCTCCAGCAGGACATATTCCACGTTTCGGCAAACACCGATCCCAAGGGCGACCGCTCCAAGCGCCCACAGGACCAGGACCCCGACATGATGGTGCACGTGACAAGGGAAACCGATGCCGGGATCGTGCTGCGCGGCGCCAAATACGAGACCGCCGCTTCCTACGCCGACCAGGCGTTCCTGAAGCCGACGCTCGGCCCCTGGTCGGACGAGCAATTGTCGGACTACGCGGTCGGCTGCATCGTCAGGATGGGCGCTAGTGGGGTCAAGCATCTCTGCCGCTCGGGCTTTGCCGGACGCGCGGATGCCGCTGATTACCCGCTCGCGAGGCGCTTTGACGAAATCGATACGCTCGTCGTCCTCGACGATGTACTGGTGCCGTGGGAGGACGTATTCTTTTACCGCCACACGCGTGCCGCCTCCTATATTCGCGGGACCCTCCACCGCTATTCGGCCTTCCCCTACGTACTGCGCATCCTCTACACCGCCGATTTGATGATCGGGGCGGCATTGTGGAACGTGCGGCAGACCGGTCTGGATAGATTGCCGGCGGTGCGCGAGAAGCTCGCCGATCTCGTCTGCTACCGCGAGGGCATCAACGCCCACCTCATTGCATCGATCGCCGAAGCGCAAAGGAGCCCGGGCGGCCTGATGATGCCGCACCAGTCGCTGCTCTATGCCGGCCGGGTTCATGCCTGCGCAAACTTGCCGCAGATGATGCACATCGCGCGGGAGCTGTGCGGCGGGCAGATCTGCCTAACCCCAAATGCCGCCTCCTTTGCCGCAGCTGGGCCTGGCGCGTGGCTCGAGAAATTCTACACACTCAACGACAACTGGCATGCCGAGGACCGCCGCAAGCTCCTGGCGTTCGCCCGCGACCTGCTGAACTCGGATTATGCCGGGCATCGGCTGACCTTCGTCCAGTTCGCCCAGGCGCCGCACTTCAATCACCTGAACGCGGTCTATAACGCGTTCGACTTCTCCGGCCCGCTCGAATTCGTCAAGAAGGCCGCCGATCTCTCCGATCGGGTCGACGCCAGGGACCGGTAAGCGATCACTTTTCGCCAGGCGGTCCAATCTGGATCAGCGGGGTTTCCCCCGAATCCGGCGCATCCGGCGTCTGGATCTCGATCCTCACTTTGCTCGGATCGACACTCGAAGGTGCCTCCAGCAGTCCCGTCACCATCACCGGGAAGGCGATCACCAGCGCGACCATGATCAGCTGCAGCCCGACCCAGGGGAGCGCCCCCCAATAGATGTCGGAAGTCTTCACCTCCTTTGGCGCGACGCCGCGCAGATAGAACAGCGCAAAGCCGAAGGGCGGGTGCATGAAAGAGGTCTGCATATTGACGCAGAGCATGACGCCGAACCAGATCAGCGCCGCATGCGGACCGACAATCGGCGACAGCATCTTTTGCGCGGTCGCCGCGATCATCGGCAGGATGATGAATGCGATCTCGAAGAAATCGAGAAAGAACGCCAGAAAGAAAATGAAAAGGTTGATAAAAACAAGGAATCCCCAAGGCCCGCCCGGCAGAGACGACAGCATGTTTTCCAGCCATCGGTTGCCATCGACGCCGAAAAAAACGACGGAGAAGCAGGTGGATCCGATCAGGATGAAAACCACCATTGCGGTTATCCGCATGGTGGTCTCGTAGCCTTGCTTGATCAGTTGGCGCAGCTCGGGAATGCGGTAGGCTTCGAGGCAAAGCCAAGCCACCGCGAAATACGTTACCGCGAAGGCCAGCCTGAACAGCAGGGGAATGGCGTCGAGCGAGCTGAGCAACAGGCCCATCGTGCCGGCGGTCAGGCCGGCCATGAAGACGCGACGGCCGAACCGGCTTAAATCACGGTGATGCGTCACGGCGAGGATGATGGCGCCAACAGCGCCCATAGCACCCGCTTCGGTCGGCGTTGCAAGGCCCAGCATCATCGTTCCGAGGACGACAAAGATCAGCACTGCCGACGGAATGATGCCGAGCAGGCACTTCTTCCATAATGCCCAGCCGGTTTCGGTGCGGATGTCGCGAGGCGCTGCCGGGACCCAAGACGGCTTCACGACGGTGAGCGCAAAGGTATAGAGCGCGAAAAGCGCGATCTGGACAACGGACGGCCCCCACGCGCCGAGATACATGTCGCCGACCGACTTGCCGAGCTGATCGGCGAGCACGATCAGCACCAGCGACGGGGGGACGAGTTGCGTGATGGTTCCGGAAGCCGCCAGGACACCGGTCGTGTAGCGCATGTTGTAGCCGTAGCGGATCATCACGGGCATCGAGATCAGCGCCATCGCGATGACCTGGGCGGCAACGGTGCCGGTAATCGCGCCGAGGATGAAGCCAACGATGATTACGGAATACCCGAGGCCACCGCGAATTGTCCCAAAGAGCTGTCCCATCGAGTCGAGCATGTCTTCGGCAAGACCGCACCGTTCGAGTACCGCACCCATGAACGTGAAGAACGGTATCGCCAGGAGCAGGTCGTTCGAAAGAACATTGCCAAATACCCGGCCAGGTATCGCCTGCAAATAATTCAATCCAAAAAAGCCGTGCTCGATGGCAATGAAACCGAAGAAGAAGCCGAGGGCGGCGAGCGAAAACGATACCGGATAGCCAATGAGCATGAACAGCACGAGGCCGCCGAACATCAACGGCGGCATTGCCTCCACCGGGATCATTGCATCGGCCTCTGGTATTTGGCGTCGATGACGACCCAACCTTGCAGAGCGCCAATGTGTTTGATGATATCCGAGATCCCCTGCAGTGCCAGCAAGGTGAAGCCGGCCGGGATCGCGAATTTGATCGGCCAGCGCAGCAAGCCCCCCGCGTTGCTCGACCACTCATCGACCTCGTAGGACTGGATGAAGAATGGCCACGACAACCACACCATCAGGATGCAAACGGGCAATAGAAACAACACGGCGCCGATCAAATCCAGCCAAAGCCGGCCGCGTTCAGAAAGATAAAGATAAAAGATCTCGACCCTTACATGCTCGTTTCGGCGCAATGTGTAGGCAGCACCCAGCATCACCATTACAGCGAACATGTACCATTGAATTTCGAGGAACGCGTTCGAGCTGATGCTGAAAGCGTAACGCGACATGGCATTGCCCGCGCTGACGAAGCATGCCAACAGAACCAACAGGTTCGCGACTTTTCCAAACTGGGCGTTGATCCAGTCGATCGCCTCGCTCGCCCGCAGCAAGCTACGCATCTCTTCCTCCCCTCGCGCCCTTCTGCGGTACAGCGTCGTCAGGTCTTCTTCGACAGCATGTAATTGTCGAACTGCTGCTCGTTGACGCGAAACCACACGTGCTCGTCGTCGAGGAATTTCTTCCAGGGCTCGTAAATCGTCTTCCACTTTGGGTTCTTCGCCGCGTTCTCGGCATAGAGTTCCTGCGCTGCCTTGTAGCAGGCGTCGAGAATCTCGCGCGAGAACGGCCGCAGCTCCGCACCATTGGCGACGAGGCGGCGCAGGGCTGCGACATTGTCGGTGTCGTATTTCGCCAATGTCCAGGTGTCGGCCTCGGCACAGGCTGCCGCTACGATTGCCTGGTAGGATTTGGGCAATCCTTCCCATTGGCCGAGATTGACATAGAGCGAAAGCTGCGCCTGGCCCTCCCACCAGCCCGGGTAGTAATAATATTTGGCGACCTTGTAGAAGCCGAGCTTTTCGTCGTCGTAAGGGCCGACCCACTCCGCCGCGTCGATCGTCCCCTTTTCGAGGGCGGGATAAATGTCGCCGCCCGGGATCTGCTGGGTCACCACCCCGAGCTTGGCCAGAACCGCCCCGCCCAGGCCACCAATGCGGAATTTCAGACCCTGCAGATCCGCGGCCGTCTTGATCTCCTTGCGAAACCATCCGCCCATCTGGGCCCCGGTGTTGCCAGCCGGGATATTGTAGACATTGTAGTCCTTGAAGAAGTCGCGCAGCAATTGCAGCCCGCCACCATGGGTCATCCAGGCGTTCATCTGCCGCGCGTTCATGCCGAACGGGATCGTGCAGTCGAACGCGAAGGTCGGGTCTTTGCCGACAAAGTAGTAGCTGGCAGTGTGGCCCATCTCGACCGTGTTGTTCTGCACCGCGTCGAGCACCTGGAAGGCCGGGACGATCTCGCCCGCGGCGAAGACGCGGATCTGGAACTTGTGGTCGGTGGCCTCAGCGACGCGCTTGGCAAGGTACTCAGCGCCGCCATAGAGGGTATCGAGACTCTTGGGCCAGCTCGCGGCAAGCCGCCATTTGATCTCGGGTTGCGATTGCGCGAGTGCCGGCATGGCAATCGCGGTGGCGGCCAGGCCTGCCGGGCCCGCCGTAAATGAACGAACGACGCCTCATTTAGCTTTCCTCCGGTCTTGCTCGTTTATAGCATTGCTATCGGAGGTAGCGGCGCGAGAAAAGATGACGGTCACAACCCTGGGGAAGGAGGCCCGATATGGAAATAAGGCTCGACGGAAGAAGTGCAGTGATCACCGGCGGCAGCAAGGGCCTCGGCCTGGCGATGGCGCAGAGATTCGCCGCGTCAGGCGCCGATGTGGCGATCCTCGCCCGCAACCCTGAGACCCTCGCCGAGGCCAAGCAGCAGATCCAGGCGGCCGGCAAAGGCAAGATCGCGACAGTCAGCGCCGACGTCTCCAAGGCGGCCGATGTCCGCCGTGCCTTTGACACGGTGATGTCGGAGCTCGGCAAGATCGACATTCTCGTCAACAACGCCGGCCAGTCGACCCGCGGTCCCTCGGTAGAGCTGACCGACGAGATGTGGCAGAGCGATCTCGACCTCAAGCTGTTCGCCCAGATCCGCCTCTGCCGGCTCGTCTTCCCGCAGATGAAAGAGCGGCGCTGGGGCCGGATCATCAATGTGCTGAATATCGGCGCCAAGGCGCCGGGTGCCGACAGCGCACCGACCTCGGTCAGCCGGGCCGCCCAGATGGCCTTTTCCAAGGTGCTCTCGGGCGAGGGTGCGCCCTACAACATCCTA
>Ga0209217_1000158_pt1 | contig 16056 bp, 11 predicted proteins | sample JacPinW_OM3H0_M2_FD_187957 | JGI IMG/M metagenome (GOLD analysis project Ga0209217, IMG submission 187957) | Forest soil microbial communities from Algoma, Ontario, Canada - Jack Pine, Ontario site 1_JW_OM3H0_M2 (SPAdes) (version 2) | ecosystem: Environmental > Terrestrial > Soil > Boreal...
GAAATCCACTCGACCCGCGCGGGTATCCCTGCGCCGGCATTCGCGCCGGCCTGCAATCGACATCCTCGTGCAATCGCGCTTGTGGGGTTCGAAGCCTCAGGCCAAGACAGTCCTGCGCCGCGCCATACGGAAGGCTTCATGTGTGGTGTCCACGCAGGGCGAGCTTACCGTCGTGCTGGCCGACGATTCAACCGTTCATGCGCTCAATCGCACCTGGCGTTACAAGGACGCGCCGACGAATGTGCTCTCGTTTCCGGTTGCGGGTGCTCCCGCGCGCCATGGAACTCCGCGCTTGCTCGGCGATATCGTGATCGCCTACGAGACGACGGCGCGCGAGGCGCGAGCACAGGGCAAATCGTTCGCGGATCATCTTGTCCACCTTGCGGTGCATGGCTTTCTTCATCTCGCCGGATATGATCACGTGGACGACGACGAGGCCGAAACAATGGAACGCCTCGAAAGCACTATTCTTGCCGAGCTTGCTGTTGCGAACCCCTATGCAGCGCCGGGCGTGAGCGTCGGGCGGTAACCTGCCATGCCGGATTCCGACTCATCCAGCTCGCCCGAGCCGAGTTCAGCGCGCAATCTGCCCGTACTGGTTTCGCGTCCGAACGAGATCGAGCGCGAGAGCTGGTTCAAGCGCGCCTTGAGGACCTTTTTCGGCTGGAAGGCGAGCAGCATTCGCGCCGATCTCAAGGACGTGCTGGAAGAAGGCGTCGGCGAGACGGGATTTTCCCCCGCCGAGCGCATCATGCTAAGCAATATCCTGGGGCTGCGAGAACGCCGGATGGCCGACGTCATGGTCCCGCGCGCGGACATTATCGCGGTGCAGCGGCAAATTCCGCTCGGCGAGCTTATGAAAGTCTTCGAGAGCGCGGGTCATTCCCGGCTGGTCGTCTACGACGAGACCCTCGATGACGCTGCCGGCATGGTCCACATCCGTGACTTGGTGGCGTTCATGACGGTGCGTGCCGCCGACAAGGCAAAGAGCAAGCCACGGCGCAAAAAGCCCTTTCCATCCGGTCTCGACCTGAACGCGGTCGACCTGTCCATGCCGTTGTCGTCCAGCGGCATCATTCGCGAGATTCTCTATGGTCCGCCGTCAATGCCGGTGCTGGATCTCTTGGCCAAGATGCAGGCGACGCGAATTCACCTGGCTCTGGTTGTCGATGAATATGGCGGTGCCGATGGCGTGGTATCGATGGAGGACATCGTCGAGCAGATTGTCGGCGAAATTGCCGATGAGCATGACGAGGAAACCGCACCGGGCGTGATTCGGCAGTCTGACGGGTCGTTCCTTGCCGATGCGCGCGCGAAGCTGGAACAGGTCGCGGCAATCGTCGGCCCGCAATTCGAAGTCGGCGATGTAGCCAACGAAGTCGACACGTTAGCGGGCTATGTTGTCACCCGGATCGGGCGCCTCCCGGTGCGAGGCGAACTCGTACCTGGGCCCGGACCGTTTGAAATCGAAGTATTGGACGCCGATCCGCGTCGGCTGAAACGGCTGCGCATCTATCGCGCTTTCGACCGGGCGAATGGCAAGAATCACACAAATGAAGGGCCTTCACAGCCGGCGGGCACGCCCCAGCCGATGCCTGCCAAGGACCTGATTGTCAGCCCGCCCGATTCCTTGGAATGCTCTCGCGATACCGCATCTTTGAAACCTGCGCGCCGTCAGTAAGCCTCACCCGGCTGGCCCATACGGTCGTGCTTGCTTGGGGATGGCAGCGCATTCTGATTGCGTTGCTTGCCGGTGCGTCCAGCGCGCTTGCACTGCCACCGGCCAACATCTGGCCGGTCCCCTTTATCACCTTCCCTATCATGGTCTGGCTCATCGATGGTGCGGCCGCAGGCCGCCTCGGCGGGGTATTGGCAGCGGCCGGCGCGGGTTGGTGGTTTGGCTTTGGCTATTTCATCGCCGGTCTTTATTGGATCGGACATGCATTCCTGGTCGACGCAAAGACCTTCGGGTGGCTGCTGCCGATTGCTGTTATCGCATTACCGGCCGCAATGGCGGTTTATACCGCACTGGGTTTTGCACTCGCTCGGACGCTATGGCCGCGGGGTGCGGCACGAATACTGGCGCTTGCTGCTGCGCTTAGCCTGGCAGAGTGGCTGCGTGGACATTTGTTTACGGGCTTTCCGTGGAATGCATTCGGCTATGCGCTCATTACGCCGCTATGGCTCGCTCAGAGCGCAGCGCTGTTCGGCATTTGGGGTCTCACGTTCCTTGCGGTCGCGATCTATGCGTCACCGGCCGTGCTCGCGGACGAGCGTGCCGACACAAGGCGTCCTTGGCTCGCACCCGCTTTGGCAATGGCGGCGCTTGTTGCGCTCGCAGTCTTCGGGGCGTTTCGCCTTGTGACGACGCCGACAACATACGTGAGCGGCGTTCGGCTGCGCATCATGCAGCCAAATCTGCAGCAGGATGAAAAATTCAATTACTCCCAGAAACAAGAGGTGATGAGCCGATACCTGGCTTTGTCTGATCGCCCCACGAGCCCTCAGTCGAGCGGGGTGCGCGACGTGACCCATCTGATCTGGCCGGAATCAGCGTTCCCGTTTTTCCTGACGCGAGAGCCCGACGCCTTAGCCCAGATTGCAGCGTTGTTGCAGCCGGCAACGGTCTTGATCACTGGCGCGGTGCGCCCGCCTGAAACTGCCGCGGCTGCCATGCGCGCTTACAACTCGATCTATGTCATTGACCATGATGGTTCGATCGTCTCGGTTTACGACAAGGTCCACCTTGTCCCTTTCGGCGAATACTTGCCGTTTCAGGATCTGTTGGAGCGGCTTGGTCTCACCCAGCTGACCAAGGTTCGCGGTGGGTTCATCTCAGGCGACCGGCGCCGCAACCAGCGCGTACCCGGTGCCCCCGATTTTTTGCCGCTGGTGTGCTACGAGATCATCTTCCCCGGCGACGCGGTGCCGCGCAGCGAGCGCCCGGGCTGGATCTATGATCATGTCGGCCGTTATTTCGGGTGGCCGTTTGTCGGCGGAACCGGCGAGCGGCCGGGCTGGCTGCTCAATCTCACCAATGATGGGTGGTTTGGTCCAAGCGCAGGACCTTATCAGCACTTTCAAGAAGCGCGCGTGCGCGCGATTGAGGAGGGCCTGCCGCTTGTTCGGGCGGCGAATACCGGCATTTCCGCGGTTGTCGATCCGGTTGGCCGCGTCATTAAGTCACTCCCGCTGGGTACCGCGGGCGTGCTTGATACCGCGTTGCCGCAGCCGCTTGCACCCACACTTTACGCGCGGGTGGGAGACGGCGCATTTGGCGTAATGCTCGGCGCGGCATTGGCGCTTGTCCTGCGGTCGCGCGCGCGAGGCCGCTCAAGACCGTACCGGGACACATAGCTGCGGTGCTTTGCCCGCATCCAATCGGCGCCAATCTTTCGCTAGAGTAGACCCAGGTTCTTGATCAGCGCTTTTGTGAAGGATGCATAATCTGATGAGGGTGCCACCATTTGACTCTGGAAAAGCGATTGGCCCGCTTGCACAAGTAGAAAATGTCTCGGTTGCACAGGAGAGTGTTTTCATGGCCGCAAAAAAATCTCCCAATCCGATCGACAAGCATGTGGGCAGCCGAGTGCGCATGCGCCGGATGATGCTTGCAATGAGCCAGGAAAAGCTGGGTGACGCGCTCGGACTCACATTTCAGCAGGTGCAGAAATACGAGAAGGGCACTAACCGGATCGGAGCGAGCCGATTGCAGCAGATCTCGCAGATACTCCAAGTGCCAGTGGAGTTTTTCTTTGAGGGGTCGCCGAGTGTGGATGGGTCCGGCAGCGCGGGCGTAGAGGCGTCTGCGAATTACGTCTCCGATTTCCTGGCCAGCTCGGAAGGGCTGTCGCTTACGAAGGCGTTTACCCGGATAAAGGACCCCAAGCTGCGGCGCCGGATCGTCGATTTGGTCGAGGAGATCGCGACCAGCACCAATCGTTGAGGTGCCGCAGACGCAAGCACCTCCAATCGGCAAATCCGCAAGGCCCTTGCGTCTGCGATATTCCTTCTCGTCGCTTGACCCCCGTCTTGCAACCCTGCAAGACTCCGCCGCAGCCCTGCAAGGGGGCCGGTCAGGGGAGTTTTTCAGTGCCGAACGCAACCCGCCTTTTCACCAGCGAGTCCGTATCCGAAGGCCATCCAGACAAGGTTTGCGACCAAATATCTGATGCAGTTCTTGATGCCTTTATAGAAAATGACCTCAAGCTGGGAATTGCAGACGACAGCAAGGTGAACGCGCGACTCGGCTGCGAGACGCTGTGCACGACTAACAAAATCGTCATTGCCGGTGAAGGCCGCGGACAAGCCCCATTATTCAAGAAGCACGGCACCCATGCCGTGGTCAATCGCGAGTTGATCGCGCAAATCGCGCGCGATGTTGTGCGCGATATCGGCTATGACCAGGACGGTTTCTCGTATTACGGCGCTGACATCGAGGTCCTGCTGCACGGTCAGTCTCCCGATATTGCCATGGGGGTCGATGCCAAGCACAAGAAAGGCGAAGAACAGGAGGGGGCGGGCGACCAAGGGATGATGTTCGGCTTTGCCTGCACGGAGAGCGAGATCTACGAGAAGGGCTCATTCATGCCAGCCCCAATCTATTTCGCGCACAAGATTCTGAAGGTTTTGTCGGAGCGGAGGCGCTCGCAACAACTGTTCGACCTGCAGCCCGATTCGAAGAGCCAAGTCACGGTTCAATACATCGACGGCAAGCCCGTCGGCTGCACCAAAGTCGTCGTGTCGACGCAACATAACGCCCGCAGTCGCAACGGCAAAAAATACACCCCCAACATGGTCAAGGACATGATCGCGGACACCGTGGTGTCCGCGTTACCGGAGGGCTGGATGCCAAAGAAGCCCTCGGATTTCCTGGTCAATCCCACCGGCAATTTTGTCGTCGGTGGTCCCGACGGAGATTGCGGCCTCACGGGGCGCAAGATCATTGTGGACACCTATGGCGGATACGCGCCCCATGGCGGCGGGGCGTTTTCGGGAAAGGATCCCACGAAGGTCGATCGCTCGGCAGCATATGCCGCGCGCTATCTTGCAAAGAATGTCGTCGCCGCAGGATTGGCCGAGCGCTGCACCATCCAACTCGCCTACGCGATCGGCGTTGCCGACCCCATGTCGCTCCTGGTCGATATGCACGGAACCGGCGTGGTAGACGAGAAGAAGGTCGCAAAGGTTCTGCCTGAGATCTTCCCGCTGCGGCCAACCAGCATCCGGCGTGCGCTCAAACTATCGCGGCCGATCTACCGCCGAACCGCATCCTATGGGCATTTTGGCCGCCCCGCCGAGAAGGACGGCGGTTTTTCCTGGGAAAAAACGGATCTTGCCGACGCTCTCAAGCGCGCCTCGCGCTGACGCCGGTTGCTCCGCCCTTGTTTGTGCTGACGCGTCCCTCATTCGATAGCCACGGCCACATCGGGTAGGCCGCGCGATTGGGGCTGGTTTCGAGTTGCGGAACCCTTGCAGGGGCGGCCTGGCGCGATATATCCGGAAGGCATTTGTCCTGAAGGGACGCGCATGAGCACTGAAACTCAAACCGTTTCCGAAAGCCACCATTTTCAGGCCGAAGTGAGTGAACTGCTTCGGCTCATGATGCATGCGGTCTATTCTGAGACCGATGTATTTCTGCGTGAGCTGATCTCCAACGGATCGGACGCCTGCGACAAGCTGCGCTACGAAGCACTCGCAAGACCCGAGCTGCTCGCCGAGGGCGGGGTACTGGCGATCCGGATCAAGCCGGACGCCGAGAGCAGCACCTTGTCCGTGAGCGATACCGGCGTCGGCATGGACCGCCACGAGCTGATCGATAATCTCGGGACCGTTGCCCGCTCGGGGACCCGCGCATTCGTCAATCGCCTCGCGGAAGCCAAAGACGGCGCGGGGCTGATCGGTCAATTCGGCGTCGGTTTCTATTCGGTCTTCATGGTGGCAGAGCGCATCGAGGTCATCAGCCGCCGGGCAGGCGCAAGCGAGGCCTGGCTCTGGAGTTCCGCCGGTGAGGCGGGATTTGAGATCGCGCCGGCTACGCCGGAGCAGTCCGCGCGCGTTCCGCGCGGCACGGAAATCATTCTGCATCTCAAAGCAGAGGCGAAACGCTATCTCGAAAGCTACGAAATCGAGCGCATCGTAAAGAGATATTCCGATCACGTGCAGTTTCCGATCGAATTCCTTGGCAAGGAGGGCACGCCGCACCAGATCAACGCCGCCAGCGCCATTTGGCAGCGAGCCAAATCCGAGCTCACGCCGGAACACTACACGCAGGCCTATCACTCCATCGCCGGTGCATTCGATGAGCCGGCCATGACGCTGCACTACAAGGCGGAGGGACGCCAATCCTACGCCGTGCTGTTGTTCGTACCCTCAACGAAACCTTTCGATCTCTCCGATCCGGACCGCAGCGCCCGTGTAAAGCTGTATGTGCGCCGGGTGTTCATCACCGAGGACGCCAACCTGTTGCCTTCGTACCTGCGCTTCGTACGCGGCATCGTCGACAGCGAGGACATGCCGCTCAATATTTCGCGCGAAATGCTCCAGAATAATCCCCAGGTGGCTCAGATCCGAAAGGCTCTGACGAGCCGTGTCGTTGGCGAACTGGAGAGCCTCGCCGCCAAGGAGCTCGAGAAGTTCGCAAGGGTGTGGGACGTCTTTGGCAAGGTCCTCAAGGAGGGCATTTACGAAGACCACGAGCGGCACGACCAGTTGCTTGCCCTTGCGCGGTTCGCAAGCACCAAAGGCCAAGAGCCGAGGACGCTCAAGCGATACGTGACGGATCTGCGGCCCAACCAGACAGAGATCTATTATCTGGTCGGCGAGAGCATTGAGCAGCTCAAATCCAATCCGAAGCTTGAAGCCGTTCGCGCACGTGGCATCGAGGTGCTTCTTCTCACAGACCCCGTCGACGCGCTGTGGACGTCGATGTCGCAGGATTTCGAGGGCAAACCCTTGAAGTCCCTCTCTCAGGGCGAGGTCAATTTCAACCTCGTACCGCTTCTGGAGGAAGCCACCAAACCGGAGATCGAGCCGTCTTCCGGCGCGGCAGTCGACGAGGCTGCGATCATTGCCGCGGTGAAGAACGCTCTCGGGGAGCGCGTCCATGATGTACGCAGCTCACAACGCTTGACCGACAGCCCGGCTTGTCTGGTCGCAGGTCCGGGCTTTGACCGCGAGCTCTCACGCCTGCTCGCGCGTCACAACCGCGGCAGTGGCCCAAAACCCATTCTTGAACTCAACATGCGCCACCCGATCGTGAAGGCGCTGTCGCGGGCGAAAGCGGTTGACCACGATGATGAAGTCTCCGATCTTTCAGCCTTGCTGTTCGAGCAGGCCAAGATCCTGGATGGCGAGGTGCCAGATGACCCCGCAGCCTTCGCGAGCCGTGTGAACAGGCTCGTGATGCGGGGCCTGCCCGCGCTCGAATAGACGATCGTCATCGCGCGCTGTTTGAAGGCGTGCTTTGTCCAAACTGCCTGCCGATATACCGAAGCACTCGCGCGCATTCTTCGGACGCCGCAAAGGGCACAGATTAAGGCCCGCCCGAGCGGCGTTGATGAATACCGTTTTGCCGCGCCTTGCGCTCGATTTGGCCGCTCCGCCTGGCGATTTACGATTGCTCTATCCCAATCCCGTCGAGGAGATACGGCTCGAAATTGGCTTTGGCGGCGGCGAATACATGATCAGCCAGGCGCGCGCGCTGCCGCAGGTTGGTTTCATTGGGGTCGAACCTTTTGTGAACGGTATGGCCAAGGCGCTCGCAGCACTTGCTGCGCATTCACTCTCCAACGTTCGCCTGCATCACGGAGACGCCACGGACCTGCTGGATTGGCTGTCGCCAGATTCGCTGGCGCGCGTTGAGATGCTTTATCCCGATCCCTGGCCGAAGCGGCGGCATTGGAAGCGGCGCATTGTGCAGGATAACAGCGTCATGGCTATAGCCCGGGTCCTGCGGCCGGGCGGCGAATTTCGTTTTGCCTCCGATGTTGCGCACTATGCCGCCTGGACGCTGGGACACGTTCTGCGATGCCCCCAGTTCGAATGGACTGCCGAGCGCGCAGACGACTGGCGGCGTCCATGGCCCGACTTTTCCGGTACGCGCTATGAATCCAAGGCAATCGACCAAGGCCGTTGCCCCTGTTACCTGACTTTTCGAAAGCGCTCGTCATGAGAGAAATGCGGCGCACGGCCGGGCGCGGCAGCTTCACTCGCTTGCCGGCGATCGTTCCCAATGTTGGACCTGCCAGAAGCGCATGACGCGCTGCGCAGTCGTGGGCGAGAGGCGCTCGAAATTGGCGTAGGCCGTATCGAGATCGCGGCTCGACAGATCGCCGGGTCCGGACATGGCACTCATAATCGCTCTCGCCGTCTGCCAGCCCCAGCTCGCTGATTTGCAGAGAATGAGGACAGGATCGACGCGCTCGCCTGCCATGAGCCTGTCCACCACACTGACCGGGACGGCGCAGAGAGACGCAAGTGCCGCCACGAGCTCCTCGTATTGCCCATTTTCGGCAAATTCCACAACGGCGGCTTCGTCAAGTTTCTTCGCCTCGCGCAGCTCGAAAACCCTGCGTTCAGCGGCCTTGTAGTCTCTGGCCGCCGCGGGAATCGGTTTCTCGTCGGCGGGCTCTGCCAGAATGGCGCGAATCTCCGATTGTCTGCCGGGCTCGGCCAACGCGAGCATTCGCTGTCGTGCTGGCCCGCTGCTCGCGAGCACGAGGACGCGCAACAGGCTTCCTGAAAGATCGCTGCGCAGGGCCACCTTCGTTCCGAGCGCGCTGTCGCGCCCACCCTTTTCGACCAGTACAGCAAGCCCGGCATCGGAAATTTCCGCCGATGGGTTGCCCGCCAGGCTGCGAAGCACCTCCTCATTTCCACGCTCGATCAAAGTGTCGGTCAGCGGGGCGGGCAGACCGATTCGTTTCGAGATCGCCAGAAGATGCGCTTGGCCTTTGGACCGGGCGATCTCCAGGAGACCGGCTGTTCGCAGCCGCGCCGACTGTTTGAGCAGGGGCTGCGCGACTGCGATGTCATCATCACTGGCAAGCTCGGCCAGCACTTTGGGCGGTGCATTCGGAATTGTCGCGATCCGATGGGACAGCTCCACACGCGCCCCGGCATCCGCCTCACGGCTCAATTGGCATAATACCTCGTCAAACAGCGCGATATGATCTTCATTGAAGCGGCTTGCCCCTTCGGCAAAAAGGATAGCAAGGCGCTTGAGCGTTTGAGCGCGTCGCGCACTGGATCCGTGCTGGAGCACCTCTTCCAGTTCGGGAGCGAGCGAAGCAGGAATGCTCATACCTCACCGTGCAACCGACATGCCGAGCCCCGGCGGCTTGCGCGCAAATCGGGTTAGGGGATCTCAAGCAAAAGTTAGTTACCCGTTCGTTAGCGCAAGCGCTCGTGGCGAAGGGTCAGGTTGCGCGGGGGCTTCGGCAGCCCCGCATAATCGTCCTCTGCCCCTTGCGCCAGCAGCAAAAATCGCTATATTCCGTTGGTCCAGCTTTTGGATATCTCATAACGATCGGATGAGGTCCGGTCGGCTGTTGAGAGTGGGTTCCCCCGGGACCCGCTCTTTTTTGTTACCGAAACTGCGCGCGGGCGTGACAGGCGCTCGTGCGCTCGTGCGATGCTCAATGACTATGGACAGCCTCTTACAGCCAAATGCCGATCAGCGCCTGATCACCGAGCAGGGGGTAGCCGCGCGGGTTGCTGCAATTGCTGAACCCGTTCTTCTGGACCTGGGTTACCGCCTTGTTCGCGTGCGTATTTCGGGGCTTGACGGCTGCACGGTTCAGGTTCTGGCAGAGCGACCCGACGGAAGCATGACTATCGATGATTGCGAGCGGGTATCGCGAGCGCTTTCGCCCGCGCTCGATGTTGCAGAGCCGATCGAACGCGCCTACCGACTCGAAATCTCATCACCCGGAATGGACCGGCCCCTCGTGCGACGCTCCGATTTCGAGCGTCATGCCGGCCACAGCGTGAAGGTGGAGCTTGCAACCGGGATCGCGGGACGGCGGCGTTTTCGCGGTGTGCTACTGGGCATTGAGGGCGACTGTATTCACCTTCGGCAGGAGGATGGCCTGCCGGACCAGGCGACCGAGATTACGTTGCGTCTCGACGATATCGCAGAAGCCAAGCTCTTGCTCGCGGACGCGCTGGTCATGGAGGCGCTGCGGCGTGGAAAGTCAGTGGAACGTGCCGGGCATCATGGCGGGACCGGCAAGGCTGCGGGACATCCAGTCTGGGATAGAAGTAACCGCTCCCGCAGCCGTCCTCGTAGGGATCGAAACGAAGATTTCCAGAGCGGACCGTCTGCCGGTCCTTATGGAAATGAGAAAGAAGGAGGATGACCATGGCCGTGAGTGCGAACCGGCTGGAATTACTGCAAATTGCCGACGCAGTCGCGCGGGAAAAAGCGATCGACCGCGGCATTGTCATCGCCGCCATGGAGGACGCAATCCAGAAGGCGGCACGTTCGCGTTACGGCAGCGAGACGGAAGTTCGCGCCGAAATCAATCCGAAGACGGGCGAAATGCGGCTCTCGCGCTTGCTGCTGGTGGTTGAGCAGATCGACAACGACTCGACCCAAATCTCGCTGGAGGACGCGAAGAAGCGAAATCCCGCCGCTCAGGTGGGCGACTATATCGCGGAGGCTCTGCCGCCGCTCGAATATGGACGCATTGCCGCCCAGTCCGCAAAACAGGTGATCGTTCAAAAGGTACGCGAGGCCGAGCGCGATCGCCAATATCAAGAGTACAAGGATCGCATCGGCGATATCGTGAACGGCATCGTCAAGCGCGTCGAGTATGGCAATGTCGTCGTAGACCTCGGTCGCGGTGAGGCAATCGTGCGCCGCGACGAGCTGCTTCCACGCGAGACGTTCCGTAACGGTGATCGTATCCGCGCCTTCATCTACGATGTTCGCCGGGAACCGCGCGGCCCGCAGATTTTCCTCTCCCGCACGCATCCGCAATTCATGGCCAAGCTGTTCGCGCAGGAAGTGCCGGAAATCTACGATGGAATCGTAGAAATCAAAGCGGTGGCGCGTGACCCGGGATCGCGCGCAAAGATCGCGGTCATCTCGCGCGAATCCTCCGTCGATCCTGTGGGCGCATGTGTCGGCATGCGGGGCTCGCGCGTCCAGGCCGTTGTCAACGAGCTGCAAGGCGAGAAGATCGATATCATTCCGTGGACGGCGGATCCGGCGAATTTCGTGGTCAATGCACTCGCGCCCGCCGAGGTCGCGAAGGTTGTCTTGGACGAGGAGCGCCACCGCATGGAAGTCGTCGTTCCTGACCAACAGCTATCCCTTGCCATTGGGCGGCGTGGCCAAAACGTCCGTCTCGCATCTCAACTCACGGGGTGGGATATCGATATCGTCACCGAGCAGGAGGAGTCCGAGCATCGTCAGGCCGAATTCGAGAAGCGAACGAAGCTCTTCATCGAGGCGCTTAATCTCGATGAGATGGTCGGCCAGCTGCTCGCTTCCGAGGGCTTCAACTCGGTCGAGGAACTCGCGATGGTCGACGAAAAGGAGATCGCCGGGATCGAAGGTTTCGACGACGATACCGCACGCGAGCTGCAAACCCGGGCGCGCGAATATCTCGCGCGCGAGGAAGAGGGGCTTGATGCCAAGCGCCGGGAACTGGGAGTGGAAGACGAGCTCAAGGATTTCCCTGAGCTCAATACCGCCATGTTGGTGAAATTAGGCGAAAACGGCATCAAGACGATGGAAGACCTTGCCGGTTGTGCAACGGACGACCTGTTCGGTTGGAGCGAGCGCAAGGATGGCGAGACGACGCGCTATCCGGGTATTCTCGATGACTTTGACCTGTCACGCGATGATACCGAAGCCCTGATCATGCAGGCGCGCCTCAAAGCTGGCTGGATCAATGAAGCAGATCTCGCGGCCCCCGCTGAACCCGCGTCCGAGGCCGCGGCCGCACCGGCATGAGAGGGAGGCATTTGGATTTGGCAATGAGGCCGCTAAATGTGGTACATGCTCGCCGCGTGCCGCGCTCGGACGTGGCCCATCGCTCCTGGGCGGGGGGCGGACCGGCAACCCGAAGGCGTGAACTGGATTGAGATTGTGATGGCTGAAACGACGGAAAAGACGACTGAAAAGAAACTCAGCGTCGCTGCGACCAAGACCTTGAGCCTGAAAGGCCGTGGGATTGAGCAAGGCGTCGTACGCCAGAGTTTCAGTCACGGCCGCAGCAAGGCGGTGGTTGTCGAGAAGGTAAAAAGTCGTACGGCGGCCCGGCCGAGGGGGGATGCCGCGCCTGCTGCTGTCGCGCCGGCGAAGCGCACCGGCCCCGGGGTTTCAGCCGCCGCGCAGCAGGCAACTGCCGCCCAGATGCCGCCGCCCGCCCAGGTCGCCCCCAAGCCGTCCGGGGTGGTGCTGCGCACCCTATCCGACGAAGAGCGCACTGCCCGCGCACGCGCGCTCGGCGATGCGCGCCAACGCGAAGCCGAAGAGCGCAAGCACGCCGAAGAGGAGGCTCTACACCGGAAGGAACGAGAAGCAGCCGAGCGCACTGAACGCGATAAAGCGGAAGCGCGCAAGGCGGACGAAGAGCGGCGTCGAAAGCATGAGCTTGAAACCAAGGTCAAAGCCGAGCAGGAGGCGAAGAAGCGCTTTGGTGACGAGGCCGCGGCTGCCAGACCACGGCCCGTGCTCGAGCCGGACGAGGAAGAGGCCCCTCGCTCCCGTCGCGGCGCTGGCGCTGCCCGGCCCACACCCGCACCAAAGGCGCCGCGCAGCACCATCCAGAAGAACCGCGGCCGCCTCACCCTGGTGACCGCGCTCACTGCTGATGAAGAGCGCGAACGTTCCGTCGCTGCGTTCCGGCGGCGGGTTCAGCGGCTGAAAGGACACGCTAGCGACGAGCCGAAAGAGAAACTGGTTCGCGAAGTCACCGTTCCCGAAACCATCACCATTCAGGAGCTCGCGAACCGCATGGCGGAGCGCGCCGTCGATGTGATCAAGCTCTTGATGAAGCAAGGCCACATGGCCCAGATCAACGACGTGATCGACGCCGATACAGCCCAATTGCTGGCAGAGGAGCTCGGCCATACCGTCAAGCGCGTGGCTGAGTCGGACGTCGAAGAGGGTCTGTTTGATGCGGCCGATGAGCCCGCTGCCCTCGTTGCGCGGCCTCCGGTGGTCACAGTCATGGGTCACGTCGATCATGGCAAAACATCGCTGCTCGACGCTATCCGCTCGACCGAAGTGGCGGCGGGAGAGGCGGGCGGCATTACCCAACATATCGGCGCCTATCAGGTGACGGCGCCATCGGGCAACAAGATCACTTTCATCGATACTCCAGGCCACGCCGCGTTTACCGCCATGCGCGCGCGCGGCGCCAAGGTGACCGACATCGTCGTCCTGGTCGTGGCCGCTGATGACGGCGTCATGCCGCAGACGGCCGAGGCCATCAATCACGCCAAGGCCGCGAAGGTGCCGATCATTGTCGCAATCAACAAAATCGATCGTCCCGATGCGAAGCCGGAGCGGGTGCGCAACGAGTTGCTGCAGCACGAAATCCAGGTGGAATCACTCGGCGGCGACGTGCTCGATGTCGAAGTGTCGGCAACCAAGAAGCTCAATATCGATCGTCTGTTGGAAGCAATCGGGCTGCAGGCCGAGATTCTGGACCTCAAGGCGAACCCGAATCGTCCAGCGGAAGGCACCGTCATCGAGGCGAAGCTCGACCGCGGTCGCGGCCCTGTCGCGAGCGTGCTGGTGCAGCGGGGAACATTGCGCGCCGGCGACATCATCGTGGCAGGGGCTGAATGGGGCCGCGTGCGTGCATTGGTTTCTGATGCGGGTCTTTCCGTCGAAACCGCAGGACCTTCGATGCCCGTTGAAGTCCTCGGCTTTAACGGCGTTCCCGAAGCGGGAGATCGCGTCGCCGTGGTCGAGAGCGATGCACGGGCGCGCGAGGTGACGGATTATCGTGCCCGCCAGAAACGCGACAAGATCGCGGCGCGAGCGACCGGCATGCGCGGCTCGCTCGAGCAAATGATGACCCAGCTCACGACGGCTGGGCGCAAGGAATTCCCGTTGGTGATCAAGGCCGACGTACAGGGCTCGCTCGAGGCGATCACCGGCGCGGTCGAAAAGCTCGGCACCAACGAGGTTGCCGCGCGCGTGCTCCACGCAAGCGTCGGCGGTATCACCGAATCCGATGTGACGCTCGCCGCCGCGTCGGGCGCGGCAATCATTGGTTTCAATGTGCGTGCCCACAAAGAGGCCCGCGAGGCCGCCGAGCAGGCCGGAATCGAAATCCGGTATTACAATATCATTTACGATCTCGTGGACGACGTGAGGAAGGCGATGTCGGGGCTGCTTGCTCCGACGACGCGCGAGACCACGCTGGGCAGGGCGGTCATCCTGGAAATTTTCAGGGTCTCCAAGGTCGGCAATGTTGCAGGCTGCCGGGTGACCGAAGGAACGGTCGAACGCGGTGCCAATGTGCGTCTCGTGCGCGACAACATCGTGGTGTACGAGGGCAAACTGTCGCAACTCAAGCGCTTCAAGGACGATGCACGGGAGGTAACGGCAGGCCAGGAATGCGGGATGGCATTCGAAAACTACCAGGATATGAAAGCGGGCGACGTCATCGAGTGCTTCCGGGTGGAGACGGTGCAGCGCACGCTTTGATCCCTGGGGCGGTGTAGCCGATAGGTCATTACGGCGGTCACCGGCTCTCCATCCAAGTTCCATTCGCAGCCGATCGCCACGGGATGCGCAGTGCAGGCTTCGGCCCGCCGGTTCGAAAGCGTTGATTTCTTATATGCCGCGCCATCATCAATCCAAATCCTCGCGAGGGCCATCTCAGCGCCAGCTGCGTGTGGGCGAGCTTGTGCGTCATATCCTTGCCGACCTGCTCGCGCGTGGCGAGGTGCATGATCCAGTCATTGAAGGGCACGTCATTACGATTCCCGAGGTGCGCATGACGGCGGATCTGCGGCTTGCAACCATCTATGTGATGCCGCTTGGCGGCCGGGATGTGGACGACGTGCTCGCTGCGTTCAACCGCAACAGGCGCTTCCTGCGCGGGGAAATTGCTCGCCGCATCGACCTGAAATTCGCGCCCGATATCCGCTTTGCGATCGATGAACGCTTCGATGAGGTGGAGCGGATAGAGAAGCTGCTCCGAACATCGGCCGTGCGACGGGACTTGCAAAGCAGGACAGACGATCAGAGTTGATGCCGTGAAGGCGGAAAGTTCAAGCAAGGAGCCGCAACGCAGGCGCGAACGACGGGACGTGCATGGCTGGCTCGTCCTGGACAAACCGGTTGGGATGACCTCCACGCATGCCGTCGGGGTGATCAAGCGATCCTTCAACGCCAAACGCGCCGGTCACGCCGGCACCCTTGATCCATTGGCGTCCGGAGTCCTGCCGATTGCGCTCGGCGAGGCAACCAAGACCGTTTCTTTCGTCATGGAAGGGCGAAAGATCTACCGCTTCACTATCCGCTGGGGCGAAGAACGCGACACGGATGACGCCGAAGGCCGCATTGTTGCAAGATCCCCCGAACGGCCATCGCAGGAGCATGTACGAGCTCTCCTGCCGCGCTTCACTGGATTGATCGAACAAGTGCCGCCGCGCTTCTCGGCCGTGAAAATCGACGGCGAGCGCGCCTATGATCTCGCTCGCGAAGGCGAAATGGTCGAGCTCGAAGCTCGCGCAATCGAAATCCATGCGCTCGAATGGACGGCAGCGCCAGATCCCGATCACACCGATCTCGCGGCCGCGTGCGGCAAAGGCACGTACATTCGTGCACTGGCGCGCGACATGGGACGCGAGCTGGGATGTTATGGACATGTCGCCCAACTGCGGCGAACCGCGGTCGGCCCTTTTGACGAGAGCAGCGCGGTTACCTTGGAAGCCTTGCAGGAGGGTTTCGACGCAACCGGCGCCGGAATCCGGCATCTGCTGCCGGTCGAGAGCGGGCTTGCGGCTTTGCCGGCGCTGCGGGTCAGCCTCGCTGATGCCGGGCGGCTTGCTCGAGGGCAGGCGGTCCTGCTCCGCGGG